>Ga0126371_10000636_pt1 | contig 29209 bp, 35 predicted proteins | sample PanSoiMetaPlot_4_FD_110145 | JGI IMG/M metagenome (GOLD analysis project Ga0126371, IMG submission 110145) | Tropical forest soil microbial communities from Panama - MetaG Plot_4 | ecosystem: Environmental > Terrestrial > Soil > Tropical forest > Bulk soil | place: Panama | collected 2016-02-17 | reverse complement strand
TCGCCGGACTGCTCGCGTTCTGGATCACGGCCGCACCCGGGCCAGGTCTCGAGCCCGACTCGATGTCGTACGCGGGGTCGGCAGAGTGGCTCGCCCGTCATGGCACGCTCGCCGTTCCCACCGCCTACTGGTGGGAGTCAGACAGCACCAGCGCCCTCGGCTCCTTTCCGCCCGGCTATCCCCTCGCCATCTCGGTCCCGATCGCCCTCGGCGTCGCGCCCGTTCAAGGAGCCCGCCTGGTGATTGTCGTGGCAGCCATGCTCACCGCGTTGGCGCTCGCGTCCGCGGCGTTCGCGGCCGGTGGCTGGATCGGCGCCTGCCTCGCGGCGCTCCTCGCATTGCTCGCGCCCGGCGTGGTGACGCAGCACTGGATTGTGCTGTCAGAGCCCCTGTCGTACGCCCTGCTCGCCATCACGCTCGGACTGATGGCGTCGCGGCCCGAACGGGCCTGGGCCTATGGCCTCACGGCGGCGCTCGCCAATCTCGTTCGATATGCTGAAGTGGCGTCGGTGGTGGTGGTGGTGATCTGGGCCTTTGTCCAGCCCGCCAAGTGGAGGGTCCGCGTTCGACGCGCGGCGGTCGCCGGGATTCCCGCCGTGGCGCTCCAGGGGGCGTGGCTCCTGCGCGAGCGGTTGGTAGAGGCACGGACGCCATTCGCGACGGTTGGCACGTTCGGGGGGATGGCCGGAACCGTGGGCCAGGGTATCGGGCGCATCGGCGCGTGGCTGGTGCCGAGCCCGATCCTGCCGAATGCGTTGATTCCGCTGGCCGTGCTGGTGATGCTCGCGGTACTCTGGCTGGTGCATCGCACCATCACCGTGCGGGTCCCCCAGGTCGGTCACCTCGAACGGTGGCTGCTCGCTCTTCTTCTGTTTTCGGGCGTATACGCGAGCATCCTGCTCTTCTCCCGGCGGTTCGTGGGCGGGGAGATCGAGTTCGATGACCGCATCCTCTCTCCTTTATATGTCTGCGGTGGTGCCGCGGTCGGGACGATGATCGGCTACCTGTGGGATGGGTGGACGGTCCGGAGGCGCTGGGTGGCGGGAAGCGTGGTCGCCGCGTGGATGGCGGCGGCGATCGTGGTGGACGTCGGCCAGGTGCGGTCCCTGCGGACCGACGGCTACGGATACGAAGGCGCCGACTGGCAGAAGACCGACTTCGCGCAGTGGTTGCGGACGGTCGGCTCGAAGTACGACATCTACTCGGACGATCCGGCCGCTATCTATTTCCTGACCGGGCGTCCCTCGCGCATGCTCCCCGAAACGCTCGCTCCCGATTCGGTGGCACGCTTCCGGGCGGTGTTCGACAAGCACCCGTCCTTGCTGGTGGGATTTCAGGACGACTACCGGCAGTCGGCGTCGCCGGCGGTGCTGGCCCGGGAGTATGGGCTCTGGAAACTGAAGGACTTCGACTACGGGACCGCGTGGGGAGTGGGACTCAGATGAAGCTGGCGCTGAAGAGTCTCCTCGCGACGGTCGTGCTGCCCGGCACGATTACCGGGTTCGTTCCCTGGGCGTACTACGGGCTGTCCGGTGTCGACGTCCGGTCTTTGCGACCTCTTCAGCTTGCGGGCTTTCCGATGCTGGTGTTCGGTGCTCTGGTGCTTCTCACCTGCATCTGGGAGTTCGCTCGGAAGGGCAAAGGCACACTGGCGCCAGTCGACCCACCAAAGCACCTGGTCATCGAGGGGCTGTACCGATACGTCCGGAATCCGATGTACGTGGCCGTCATCACCATCTTGCTCGGTGAACTGCTGCTCGTGTGGACGAAATCGTTTGCCGCCTACGTCGCGTTCGTCGTCGTGGCCGTCAACGTGTTTGTGATGGGGTACGAGGAGCCGACCTTGCGCCGGCTTTTCGGGCGGGAATACGAGGAGTACTGCCGGCGGGTCGGGCGGTGGATGCCAAGACTCGGGCCTTTGTAGCGTGCCGTCCCCATTCTTCTTCTGGCCATTCAGCACTCACCGATACCTCCACCCCCACGCAACGGACAGACCCATGACCATTGGCAAATCGCTGCTCCCGGAGTTCGATCAGGAGACCGCCATCACGCGTCGCGTGCTCGAGCGCGTCCCCGACGGAAAGGGAGACTGGAAACCCCATCCGAAGTCCTTCTCACTCGCCCACCTGTCGCAGCTGGTTTCGGGGATGCCCGGCTGGATGATCAGCATGCTGAAGCAGCCCGGCCTGGATCTCGCCAAGGGGCCAGGCTACAGCAACGAGAAGCTGGCGACGCTCTTGCAGAGGTTCGATCAGGGAGTCGCGGCGGCTCGGGAAGCATTGTCGTCGGCCCAGGATTCGGATTTCGATCAGAGCTGGGCGCTGATGCACAGCGGTCACGTCATCACGTCACAATCGAGGCGCGAGGTGATCCGCACCCACTTCAGTCATATGGTGCATCACCGGGCGCAGCTCGGCATGTATCTCCGGCTGCTCGACGTGCCTGTTCCCTCGATGTACGGCCCCACGGCCGACGAGCGATTTGGATGAATCAGGCGCACTTCCTGCTGCTGGTTGCTGCTCTTGGCGCCTGTAAGAATGGAAGGGCGCCTGTGCAGGATATGGCCAACGCCGTCGTGTCCGTCCCCGAGACTGGCGTGCCACTGGGGGTTTATCAGCGCTACAAGTACCAGCATCAACAGATCGACTCCATGCGCGCAAACCTGAGGGCCCTGGTCGCCGCGGAATCGATCTACCATCTCGATTCGGGCAAGTACACGACCACGACTTCGTGCCTCGTGCCGCCCACCGAAGGCACGGCACACTGGTGTGCCTCGCGCAGCGATTTTCTCGGCACCATCACGATTTCGCCGCACGGGTGGTCCGCCACGATGACGAACATCAACACCGCGGTTTCCTGCGCCATCCAGGTCGGCAACGACACCAGCTTCGGTGCGCCATCCGGTGTACCGGTCTGCATGACCCTTCAGGGAACGAAGTCGTTCTGAAGCTCGCGCTCTGCACTCTCACGCTCTTTGGCGCCGCGGTGGCGCAGGGGCAGAGCGGCTTCCGCGTGTTGGTGGGCGGACTCGAGCTGACGCACGAGTACGGGCTCCTGTTCGGGGTGCCGCTCGGTGACGGCCCCTTCAGCGTCGAGGGCCAGGTCGGTCCTGGTGGCGCCGGAGGATCTCTCAGTCTTTCCTGGCCCCTGACCTCTCGAGACAGCCGCGATCAGGGCCTCAGCTGGTTCGTGAACGCGGGACTAGGCAAGTACTTCACCTCGGCGAGTCCCGGCACGCCCGTGGGCGGCGTCTTGACCATGATCGGCGGGATTCGCTTCATGACCGGCGGCGGCGCAGGCCTACTTCCCCGCTTCACCAACGAGGGTGGCCTGACCATCGAGCTCGGCGGCGGATTCTTTCAGACCATCGGGGGCGCCAATCCGGATGGTGTGAAGAAAGGCGCCGCCGGACGTCTCGCGATAGGGTGGGAGTTCTGAACCTCGACACGTTCACGACCGCGCGGTTATGCGCCGAGCGGCTGACTGAGGGGCATCGCGAGGAGATTGCGCGCATGCACCAGGACCCACACGCCATGGCCTTCCTCGGCGGCGTCCGTGACGACGCGAAGACCCGGGAGTACCTCGACCGCAACCTCGCCCACTGGGATGTACACGGGTTCGGCCTCTGGATCCTCCGGGACCGCGCGAGCGGGGAGATGATCGGTCGCGGTCTGCTGCGACACCTGGATGCCGAAGGGCAGGACTTCATCGAAACGGGATACGCGTTCTATCCCTCCTGGTGGGGCAAAGGGCTCGCGACCGAAATCGCGCAGAAGTGCGTAGACCTGGGGTTTGAGACCCTGCGCCTGGAGTCGGTCGTCGGCCTGACGACGCCGGCCAACACCGCCTCCCAGCACGTATTGAAGAAGGTTGGCATGGCGTTGGACCGGGAATACGACCACGCGGGGGTCCCGCATGTGCTCTTCCGGGTCACCCGACAGACGTGGGCGACGCGCGCCAAGAGATAGATTTCACGCCGTGCTGAACCGCCTGCGCTCCATCTTCAACGACGATGCCACCCAGGTCCCAGGTCGGGTGGTGACGCTGTACGTCCTGGTGGCCGCGTCGAACGTGGGCGCCTGGGCCTGGGCCCTGCTCGCCTTCCGGCACTACCCGCTCCTGCTCGGCACCGCCCTGCTCGCCTACGGCCTGGGCCTCCGGCACGCGATCGACGCCGACCACATCGCCGCGATCGACAATGTCACCCGCAAGCTCATGCAGGAAGGGAAGAAGCCGGTCGGCGTCGGGTTCTTCTTCTCTCTAGGACACTCGACCGTCGTGGTGCTGGCCTCGGTGGCCATCGCTGCTACCGCCATCGCGCTGAACACCCAGCTCGCCGCGTGGCATTCGGTGGGAAGTGTCATCGGCACCATGGCGTCCGCGGCGTTCCTGCTCCTCATCGGCGCGATCAACCTGGTGGTGCTGGCGTCGGTGTATCGCACGTTCCACCGGGCGCGGACGCATGGCCAGTACTTCGAGGAAGAGCTCAACGCGTTGCTCGCCGGGGGCGGACTGCTCGCCCGTCTCTTCCGGCCCATGTTCGCGATGATCCGCCGCTCCTGGCACATGTACCCGCTGGGACTGCTCTTCGGCCTCGGCTTCGACACGGCGACGGAGATCGCCCTGCTCGGCATTTCGGCGGCTGAAGCCGCGCGAGGCATGCCGATCTGGACCATACTCGTCTTCCCCGCCCTGTTCACCGCCGGCATGTCCCTCGTCGACACCACCGACTCGATCCTGATGCTCGGCGCCTATGGCTGGGCCTTCACGACCCCGATCCGCAAGCTCTACTACAACCTGACCATCACCTTCGTCTCGGTGGTCGTGGCGCTGCTGGTAGGCGGAATCGAAGCACTCGGACTCGTGGGGACGAAGTTCGGGTTGACGGGTGGGTTCTGGCGGGTCATCGAGACTTTGAACAGCAACTTCGGATCGATCGGATACCTCATCATCGGAGTGTTCGTCGTCAGCTGGATTCTGTCGGCGGGGATCTACCGGCTGAAGGGATATGACAAACTCGAGGCGGTAGCGGTCCGTAGGGATGAGTCATGATCCCTATCCGCGCGATGATGGGGTTGTGGCTTATCTGGCTGGTGAGCTGGTGGGTCGCGGCCTTTTGGAGTGACCGGGCGGTGAAGGGTCCTGGGGCGACACCGCAGATCGCCTACAACCTGCTGACGGTGGCGACGCCTACGATGCGTAAATGGCGCGTGTGCCGATGCTGGTTCCGTTGATCTGACATTCCGACGCGCCGGGCCGCTGAGTCCCGGCGTCGAGTGGCGGTAGCGCGAGGTCCCGAGGCCGGAGACTTTGGAACTCATGCGGCTCACCTCCCTTCGGGCGATTCTCTTCGGCGGACTCACCGTCGCCGTCCTCGACATCGCCGACGCGTTCATCTTCTACGCGTTCTACGGTGCCCCGCCCGTCAAGATTCTCCAATCCATCGCCGTGGGTCTGCTCGGACGGGATGCCGCGTACGCCGGTGGAGCGGGCACCGCAATTCTCGGCGCCCTCCTGCACTGCTTCATCTCCCTGTCGATCGTGACGGTGTTCTACCTGGCCGCGACGAAGTTGCCGGTGTTGACCCGGCAACCGTGGGTGTCAGGAACTTTCTATGGATTGGGAGTCTATCTGACGATGTATCTGGTGGTCCTGCCGCTCTCGCGCGTCGGGATGCCCCACTTCAACCACCTGGGCCCCGTCCTCGACGAGGTGTTCATTCACATCTTCGGAGTCGGGATCCCCGCGGCGCTCTTCGTACGCGCCGCGGGGCGCGGTACCACTACCGCGTCTTGATGAACGTGCCGTTCTGCAGCTCGGAATAGGCCTGCCGCAGCTCGTCGTTCGTATTCATCACGATCGGCCCGTACCATGCCACCGGCTCCTCCAGCGGCCGGCCCGACACCAGGAGGAAGCGGATCCCTTCATCATCGGCCTGGACCGTGACCTCATCGCCACCGCCGAACAGCACGAGGGAGCGATTCCCCGTCTTGTCGTACTTCGCGATCGCTTCCGGTCCCGCGCCTTCGGTCAGCACGGCGCGCGGCTGAGACGCATCGCGGAAGCTTCCGGAGCCGTCGAAGACGTACGCGAACGCGTGACGTCCATGCTCGACTGGGAGCGTCTTCTTCTTCCCGGGCGGCACCCAGACATCGAGGTACCGGGGCTCGGATGCGACGCCCTCCACCGGCCCCTTTTTCCCCCAGAAGTCGCCGCAGACTACGCGGACCACCGTCCCGTCGTCGTCCGTGACCTCCGGAATGTCCTTCGAGAGGATGTCCTGGTACCGCGGGTCGGTCATCTTCAACCGTTTCGGAAGGTTGGACCACAGCTGGAACCCGTGCATGAGTCCCTTGGCGTCCCCCTTCGGCATCTCCTGGTGCAGAATCCCGCTTCCCGCGGTCATCCACTGGACGTCCCCAGGCCCCATCGAGCCGCGATTGCCGAGGGAGTCGCCGTGCTCGACGGTCCCCTTGAGCACATACGTGATGGTTTCGATCCCGCGGTGGGGATGCCACGGGAAGCCCGCGAGGTAGTCGGCGGGCCGGTCATTGCGGAAGTCGTCGAACAACAGAAACGGGTCATATTCCTTGGTATCGCCGAACCCGAACGCGCGCCGCAACCTGACGCCGGCGCCTTCCATGGTGGGCTGGGACTCGACGATGCGTTCAACCGGACGAAGGGACACCTGAACCTCCAAAAGGTGAGTCAACTGCAGATGCCACCGAACACCCGGACGGGACGAAAGGTTCCCGGACGCCGCTAGATTCTGGCGATGCCGCGCATCGCCCTCGCGACCTACGCCGCCTACCCGGACCTTCCGCCGGATGACCGGATCTTCCTGCGCGCCCTCGAACGGCGCGGGGTGCCGACGCTCCCGATTCTCTGGGACGCGCAGACCGACTGGTCAACGTTCGATATCATCGTAGTCCGTTCCTGCTGGGACTACCACCTGCGACACGCGGAGTTCCTCGCGTGGATCGACACCGTGGAGCGCGCCGGCGCCCTCCTCCATAACGCTCCCTCGATCCTGCGCTGGAATTCAGACAAGCGCTACCTGCGGGAGCTGGAGCAGGCGGGCGTCGACGTGGTCCATACGCGTTGGAGCGATGAGAGCGAGAGGCCCCCGACACTCGCGAAGCTGGTGACCGAAGAAGGCTGGGATGACGTCGTGATCAAGCCCGCGATCTCGGCCTCCGCCACTGATACCTGGCGCATTCCCTCGGACCAGGTGGGCGCCTGGGAGGACCGGTTCCGGGATATGAGCCGCCGAGGGCCCGTGATGATCCAGCCGTTTCTCCGCGAGGTGTCGAGCGACGGCGAATGGTCCCTGGTATTCATCGGTGGGGGGTTCTCCCATGCGATGATCAAGCGCCCCGCCCCCGGAGACTTCCGGGTGCAGGAGGAGCATGGGGGAAGCCAGGAGCGTGTGGTCCCTGATCCCGCCCTGATTCGCGCAGCGCAGAGAGTGCTGTTCCGAGCGCCGGGCGCGCCCTCGTATGCACGGGTCGATGGTTGTGTGGTGGGCGACCGCTTCCGAATCATGGAGCTCGAGCTGCTCGAGCCGACCCTCTACTTCACGGCCTGTCCCGATGCCGCCGAACGGCTCGCGGACCTGGTGCTCGCGGGGGCCCGATAAAGAAACTCCTCCGCTGGATCGCGTGGCCATTCCTCGTGCTCTTCGCGCTGGTACGATGGATCGGCGGGACGTTTCTGGTCGCGAGTCTCGCCCTGTTCCCGCCCGCGCTCGTGGCCGAGCTGGTGTTTCGAAAACATCACCCATGGAAGGAGCACCTGATCGCGGCGGCGGCCGTTGCGGTGGCGATCGGCGCGGTGGTAGCGCCAGCCGCATGGCTGGGATTGCGCTTCCCGCGGCTCCCGGGGATCCCCGGGCTTGCGCCCGGGGTCGGGAAAGGCGCGAGGCGGCCCGACGAACCAGCCACCTCCATGACCGCGCAGGGCGTGGCGTCGCTACGGGCCGCGCATCAATTGATCGATGGGCCTCCCCGGATTCTCGACGACCCCATCTCCGTACAGCTCATCGGCCCGGAAATGAGCGCGCGCATTCAGGCGCACCCCGACCACCTGCGCTACCATCGTGTCGCGGCGCTTCGGCTGCACGTGCTCCTGCGGTCGCGCTACGCCGAAGACCGGATGGCGGTCGCCGTGCAGAACGGGGTGCGGCAGTGCGTGATCATCGGCGCGGGGTTGGACACGTTCGCGTACCGGCAACCGCCCTGGGGGAGGGACCTCCGGATCTTCGAGGTCGATCACCGGGCGAGTCAGGACACCAAGCGGGGCCTGCTCGAGAACGCGGGCGTCGCCATTCCTGACAACCTCACTTACGTGGAGCTCGACATCGAGAAGATGTCACTCAAGGAGACGCTGATCGCGGCCGGCGTCGACCGCGCGTGCCCGGTGTTCTTCACATGCCTCGGCGTGCTGGTGTACCTGACTCGAGACGCCGGGCGAGATCTCTTCCGGATGGTGGCCGGGTTTCCCACGGGGTCCGAGATCGTGCTCACCTACACCGGCAGCGAAAGCGCCGAGGAGGACCCCACGTCCCTGGCTTCGCACGCCCGGGCGCTCGGTGAGCCCTGGCTATCCCGGTATTCGGCTGAGGAGCTCGCCGGTGAATTGCGGGAGGCGGGATTCGGGGCGATCGAATTCCTGAGCCGCGAAGAGGCGACCCGCATGGTCGGCACCCGACACGATGGGCTCGAGCCTCCCAAACGGGTGCGGATCGTCAGCGCGAGGGTGTAGGCGTGGAGAAGCCAGCCCTGGGCACTTCGGAGCCCCGGGCTTGTGCCCGGGGTCAGGTAAACCTGATCTATGCAGAGCAGTCGAAGTACCTAACCCCGGACGCAAGTCTGGGGTTACCGAGAGCTCGTATCCGGTACCAGGTGAAATGAGTACTCGAGCCTGATCGTGTCCGCGACGCTGAGCAGGATCATCAGTCGGGGTTGAGTCATTCCAAAGTCCGCGAACGTGAACGCGGTGCTCGCGACCCCCGTGTACCCGCCATCCTCCCCATCCATCGTCACGTTCCACGCGGTGGGCTTGGTCACCCCATGCACGGTGAACAGTCCATCCAATTCGAACGTCGTCGGCCCCGAGGTCGGGAGTGGCCACTTCAGTCCCTTTACGGCGGTCGGGACGAGCACGGCATTCGGGAAGGAACCGGTCATGAGCGTCCGCGCCTGGATGTAGTGATCGCGGCGGTCGCGGTCGCTCTTCAGGGTCCGGAGATCGACGCTGAACTTCGACGCTGCCGAGTCGATCTTGCCGCCGGGACCGAACACGAGCGATCCCGTGATCGCCGAGGTGGTGCCGACCGCGTCGGTCGGGAAGTTCAGGTTGGCGAGCTGCTCGCGAACCTTGTAGCGCGCCTCATTGCCATCGGCGGCGAGGACGAAGTGGATCGGGGCCGCGGCGCGCGCGGAGGCCACGAGACCTGATGCCAGCACCAGAAGACCGATCGAACGCATCCGCAACACGACGTGCTCCGAGTGAGGGGTTGATGTCCGGACACATACGTCCAACCCCACCCGAGACGTTTAGATGTGATCACCCCGGACTTGCGCCCGGGGTCATGTAATTCAACGGCACCGCATCGATTCGGTTTACCGAACCCCGGGCGCGAGCCCGGGGTGGACTAGCGAGATGCCTGCCATGCGTCTCGGAGTCTCCGGACACTCTCGGAAGCAGCAGAATCCGGCAGAATCCTGACCACTGGATGCCTGAAGCCCGTGATCGGCACGCGAGCCGTGAGATCCCGGGACCCCTGTTTCACGGTCACCTGCACCGTATCCCCGATCCGGAACCGCCGCAGGGCACGCCGGGCCGCGGCAACATCCGTCATCGCGGAATCGGCCAGCGTGATCAGCGTGTCGCCGGAATGGAGCCGGGCACGTCCCCACTGACTTTCCGGCGTGTTCAACAGCAGGAGTGGCCGCGCAGCGCCCGTTGGCTGATACGACCAGATCCGCACGTCGGGGACGGCTCGACCGCTGTCATCGACGGCGTCCACCGTATCGACCCGCGCTCGAAGGCCGATGAGTCCGAGGTACTGGTTCACGTCGATCACCCCCGCCCCGCGGACATGGTGCTCGAAGAAGGAGCCGACATCGCACCCGCACGTAGATCCGACCAGGCGTTGGATGTCGCCGGTCGTGAAGGCCGCCGTGTCCCTCGCCAATCCACGCATCACGTCGTCCAGCGACCGCCGGCCATCGGTGTGCGAACGAATCAGCATGTCCAGCATGGCCCCGATGATCTCGCCATTCAGATGCGTGCTGCCCTGATAGTCGCCGAGGAAGATGGGATCACTGGCGTATGAGGACTGACTGATACGCTCGGCGGAGTAACGCGCAAAGACGGGGTTCTCGAGATAGCGGGAAAGGAGGCGCTCGAGGTGGCGCGCGCGAGTGGAGTCTCGAAGGGGCAGACCGGCCCGGCGCGGCAAGAGATCGGCGTAGAACATGGTGAAGCCTTCGCTCACCCAAAGTCCGGTGGAGAGCGGACGCGGCCGGTAGGTCACGCCACCATACCCGGCCGGTTTGATGCGCATCAGGTTCCAGAGGTGGAAGTACTCGTGCGCCGTTTCCTCGAGCAGCGCGTCGGGATCACTCGCCAGGTCAACACTCGGTGCCCCCAGAGTGACGGCGTCGGGGTGCTCCAGCGCCCCGTACGACTGGTCCTGATAGAGGAAGGAATACCGGGCGTACGGCAGGCCGCCGAACAGCGCGCTGGCTTGCCGCACGACGTCCGCGACGTGTGCGACGAATGCGGTCGTGTCGAACACCTTGCCGTCGGGCGAGGCCCAGTAGAACACGCGATGCGGCGTGTTGGCGGCCTGGAAATCCCACTCGTGCAACTGCCCGAGCAGAAACGGGCCCTCCATCAACTCGGCCACGTTGCGGGCGCGGAACTGCATGCCGTCACCGGCGAGGGGCGTCGCGGCACGCCAGCCGCTCGGTAGCACCAGGCGGACATCCGACGGACCACGCTCCGCGCCCACCACGTACAGCAAGGCATGCGGCGCGTCAACGAGACCGCCGGTCGGCGTGAGAAACGGCTTCCAGGCCGCCCGCTGCACACCACTCGGTGGCGGCAAGACGAGGCGGTAATGGATCGTGATGTCCGACGTCGCAGGCGTCACGAACCATGTCGCGTCGCCATCGTGACTGATCGTCGCGCCATCCGCGGTCACGCCGTCGAGGTAGCGCCAATACCGGTCGTCATACTCGGGGTGGCTGAACATCGCCAGCGTGAACGACGACGGTGCGCGACGGACATTCATCGTGATGTCGAACGCCGAGAGATCCGCGGGATCGACGCGGATGGTGTAGCTGACGTCCGGGAACGGTGAAGCGAGTACAGCGAGAATGACCGACAGCCACAGCATCAGAGGGGCCTCCACCTCGGGTTGCTGATGTGACTCCGGTGGCAGCCGAACCGTTTAGTGGTCCCTAACCCTCGGCGTCCGCCGGGGGTACCTTCAGAAAATGCTCGATGAAATTCAGCGGCTCTACCAGCATCTCGCCTGGGCGGACGAGCGGGCACTGACCGCCCTCCGGGACTCGGACGCACGCCCCCCCAAGGCGCACGACCTCTATTGCCATGTCCTGGGCGCCGAGCACGTGTGGCTGGCCCGGCTACGGGAGACCAAGCCCGAGGTAAAGGTGTGGCCCAGCCTGACCCTCGAGCAGTGCGGGACCCTGGCCCGGGACAATCAGGCGGCGTTCGGACGCTTTCTCGCGCGCCTCGACCCCTCGAGCGTAAGTAGGGAAGTCACCTACATCAACAGTGCCGGCGACACCTTTCACTCGCGCATCGACGACATCCTGATGCACGTCGCGTTGCACGGGGCGTATCACCGCGGCCAGGTTGCGCTGCTGATCCGGGAGGCCGGGTACGTGCCTCTCCCCACGGACTACATCGCGTTTGTCCGCGGGGCTCCGGCGGCGACGCGGGTGCCGGGGTAGGTCCAGACCTCCCAGTTGCCGGCGCGACATTGAGTCGGGGTGCCCATCGCCGCCGCCACGGCAGCCGGCGCGCGTAAACGCGCGGCTCGGCTTGAGGCGCCGCGCGACGCTGCCCAGAAAGGTCCGTTTACGGACACATGCCGAGCTGCGAGTTCTCTCGCGCCGGCATCACCGCGGCCCGGACGGCGGCACGTACCCGATCTCGTTCACCCCGGCACTCCTGGCGCGATCGATCGCCTCCATCACTTCCGAATAGTTCCACCCACTCCCCACGCGCACGTAAAGCAGCTTGTCGGGTCGCGCCAGGTAGATCTGGCGGATCCGGTCAGCCAGCCGCAACGGGGAGACCACCTCTCCGTTGATCGCGTACCCTCCGCCCGCTATCAGCTCGAGCACAATGGGCTGGCCCTGGGCTGCAGTCGGGTGACTCACCGGCGGCGGGATCTGGACGTCGTGAACGAACCGGATTTGCACCAGCACGATGAACACCACGATCAGGGTCAACAGGACGTCGATCATCGGCGTCATGTTGATCTCCGATTGGTGCCCATGCCCCAGCGTTTGCATCGGGTCTCCCGGTTGGCCGTTCAGACCAAGCTGGGATGCGACCGTGGCTATGGATTGTTGGGAGGATTACGGATTGGTGAAGCGGAGATGTGGGGTCGCTAACGCCGAGTCATTCCCGAGCAGGCGCTCCCGTAGCCGGCGCGCGTAAACGCGCGGCTCGGCTTGGGTCGCGAACGCGACGCTGCCCCGAAGGTCCGTTTACGGACGCATGCCGAGCCGCGAGTTCACTCGCGCCGGCCTCACCGGGGCCCGCGAACGATCCGGGACGTCGGACCCTGCGCTACGGTTCCCGATTCGGCGGGAGTTCGTCGGCGAACTTCCACCCGGCCACGAAATCCCGCTTGAGCGGCAGGTTCTCCAGCTCCGCCCGGACCATCTCGAGCGGAATGGGCCCCTGATGGAGAATGGCGTCGTGGAATTGCTGGTTGGTCATCTTCCCCCCGTCCACCAGCTCATGATGCAGCGCCCGGAACTGCAGCCCGCCGATCATGTACGCCACCTGATAGAGCGGCGAGTAGTCCCCGTTGAACGACCGCCGTACCTCGGCCGTCGCATTCGCGCGTTCATGGCCGACCGAATCGACCAGGAAATCGATGGCCTGCTGAGGCGTCCAGTTTCCGAGATGGAAATTGAGTGAGAAGATGATCCGAGCCGCGCGATGCATCCGCCAGAAGAGCGCGCCGACTCGGTCCTCCGGCGTGTGGGTGAAATCCAGATCCCAGAGCAGCGTCTCCCAGTAGAAGGAGTTCCCCTCGATGTAGAAGGGCGTGTAGAACTCGCGCCGCTGAGGGTTGTACCGGCTGTTCATGAACCCCTGGAGCTCATGCCCGGGGATCAGCTCGTGGAAAACGGTGGCCCGCGAGAAATGCCGGTTGTTCCCCCGCATGCTCATGAGCTTGTCTTCCTCGGTCATCGCGTCCGTCGGATACGAGACGAGGATTTCAGGACCGCCGAGGAAAAACGGGCTCTCTTTCTGCGCCTGCGGCGAGAGCATTTCCATGCGGTACATGTCCTGCGCGAGCGGGGGTACCGTCACGAGATCATGCTGCTGCACGTAGGCGACCGCCTCGCGCGCGAGGTCCCGCGCCAGCGCCGTCTGCTGGCCGGGCGCGACGTTGTCCTGCTTCACCTTTTCCAGGGCGGCCCGCCAGTCGTCGCCGAGCCCCATGTCGCGCGCTGCCTTGATCATCTGGGCCCGGCACCAGGCGAACTCGCGCCGGGCGATCGCAATCAGCTCTTCCGGCGTGTAGGGGATCATCTGCTGCCGCAAATCGGCCATCAGCCCATCGCGGCCGATCGGGAGACCCACGATCGGCTCGTCGTCTCCGGGCTTCCAGCCCACGAGGTCCTGCCGGAGCGTCTTCGCGTAGTTGTCGAGCGCGGAATCGGTCTTGGCGTACGGCTCCTTCGCCCACCACGTGAACAGCGGGTCGTAACCGTCATAGAACTTGTACCAGCTGGCGAGTGTCGCTTTGAGCGTCCGCACGATCTGCCAGGCGTGGTACGCCTGAACCTTGGTGGGCTTCACCGAATCGCCGGCAGGTCTGAGGGATGACACCCGTGCCGCAAGCCAGGCCAAGGTGCGCCCGGCGGCCGCGGGGTCCGCAAACTCGAGCCTCCGCCGGGCATCCTCCAGCGCGAAGATGGTGTCGGCGAAGGGAATCAATCGCTTCACCTCCGTCAAACGACTCTTCTCACGATCGAGCAGCGCCTGCTCGTGCACAACGTCGGTTCTGAGAAGAATCCAGTCCACCCGGGCATCTTCGCCAAGCTTGTTGAAGTCGACGGTATTGAGATGCGCCACCCACGCCGCATAGAAATCCCGCAGCACCTGACGGCGCTCAGGGGAGTACTCGTCGTCGTACCGGCGCAAGAGATCCCGCTGATCCTCGGAGAACCGGGACACCACGTCGCGCATGTCGCTCGTCGCCAGATCCGGCACATAGGCGGCGGCCCGCCGCTCCTGCGCCGCGGCCAGCACGGGCATGAGCATCAGTACGCAAAGGGCGCGCGCGTTCACGCCGGCCTCCGAGACAGTTGCCCCTTGATCAGCTTCTTCACCTGTGCCAGCTCTTCGCCTTCCACCTGCAGGCGGGGCGGACGCACCCGTGCGCTCCCCTTCCCCATTTCTTCCTGCACCAGCTTGATGAGCTGGACGAACTTGGGAACCGTATCGAGCCGCAGGAATGGCAAGAACCACTCGTACAGCTTCCAGGCCTCCTGGGACTTCCCGGCAATGGCGAGATCGAAGAGCCGCACCGATTCCACGGGGAGGGCGTTTACCAGCCCCGCCACCCAGCCCACTGCCCCCATCGCCACGCTCTCGAGCACCACGTCGTCCATGCCGACGAGGATCCGGATGCGGTCCCCCAGTGCTCCCCGGATCGCCGCCACGCGCCGGACGTTGCCGCTCGAGTCCTTGGTCGCATGCAGGTTCGGGTACTTCTCGCAGAGGCGCGTGAGCTGCTCCGCCGAAACATCGACGCCGTAGGCGATCGGGTTGTTGTAGAGCATGCACGAAAGGCCGGTCGCGCCGATCACCGCGCCGTAGTGCGCCATCGTTTCCTGGCCGTCACCGACGTACACGTACGCGGGCAACGACATCAGCCCGTCGCACCCGGCCTTCTCGGCGGCTTTCGCGAGCGCGACGCACTCGGAGGTCGCGAGTCCCGCGATCCCCGCCACGAGGTGACCACGTGACCCCAGCGCCTCCCGGCAGATCTCGAGGATCCGGACCTTCTCCGCGAACGCGAGTGTCGCCGATTCACCCAGCGAGCCGAGGGCGACAATGCCGCGGCATCCGGAGTCCATCATCCATCGGACGTGCGCGGCCAGCGCCGGCTCGTCGACGGAGAGATCAGGCTTGAAGGGAGTGGTGATCGCGGGCAGCACGCCCGCCCAGTCACGCTGTTGCATCGGATGACTCCAAAGTGGAAATCAGGGACGCCACCGGCGTCGGAACGAGCGGAGAACGGACAGAATCTGGGGCCCAACCGAACATCGCGTGCAACGCAGCGCCGCACACCCGGCCCTGGCAGGGGCCCATCCCGGCGCGGGTGTACAGCTTGGCCTGGCGCATCGTCCACCCCTTGTCGAACGCCGAACAGGGAACGTCCTCGCAACGACAGACGATCGTTTCCGGAGGGGGGAGGCCGACCGGATCGAGGCGGAAGGCCTCGTCCAGACGCCGGGCATAGGCCCGGCCGGCGTCGCGGACCGTGAGGAGCCCGGCCGGGACCGATTGCCCGGCCGCGTCGAGTCCGGCCACCTCGCCTTCGGACACGGCGAGATCGACGCCGCCGACTCCCGTGGGCTCACCCGCGCACCAGACGTCGACGCGGGACGTTCGCTGCATGCGGTCTACGACCACCACGCCGTTTGTCACCTCACACCCCGCCAGCCGCGCCAGTTCGGTGTTGGGGATGAGACCAGCTGCGGCACCCAGGATGTCGACGGGCTCGGTCCAGGTGCGACCCCCGCCGGTGAACGTCACTTCGCGCACGCGATCCTCTCCGGCTGCCGACACGACCCACGTCCCCCATCGGTACCGGGTCCCGGAAAAGGCCGCCCGGTAGCGGACGCCCTGCCAGAGATCGGCCGGCCTCCCGGCGAGTGACGCCGAGAACCGGAGGATCCGAGAAGCCGGGGTGCGGTCGGCGACGGCGACCAGTCGCGCCCCCGCTTTCGCGAGCGCCGCCGCGACCGGGAGAACGAGCGGTCCGGCGCCAGCCAGCGCGACGCGTTTGCCCGCCACCGACGCACCTGACTTGGCCAGCGCCTGGACGCCGCCAACGCCCATCACGTTCGGCAGCGTCCAGCCCGGAAATGGGAGAAAGAGCTCGCGGGCCCCGGTGGCCATGATGACGCGCGGCGCCCGGACGCGGATCTCCTCATTCCACCGGACGCCGAGCACTTCCCCTGGCCGCAGATCGACGACCGATGTTTCGGTCAAGCCTTCCGCGCCCGAGCGGTCGAGCCGGTCCAGCCAATCGCGCGCCTTCGCGGGGAGTGACTCGCGATGGAGATGACGCCAGATCTGACCACCCAGGTGCGGCGCCTCGTCCAATACCAACACACGCTTCCCTGCTTCGGAGGCCCGCGACGCGGCGGCGATCCCCGCAGGCCCACCGCCGATCACGACGACGTCCGCGGAGACGTTCCGGAGCCTACTCACGGGTCGTCACCCGCATGCCGGGAGACACACGCTCGAGGCAGGCACGTCGACCCGGCGCACCGTCGATCGTGACCCGGCACTCGAAGCAGATCCCCATGCCGCAGACCGGTCCGCGCGGCTTCCCGGACACCGAATCCCGGAACGCGCTTTCGCCGGCGTTCAAGAGCGCGGCCGCGACCGTGATTCCCTCCGGCACTTCGAGCAGCCGGCCGTCGACGAGGATGGAGAGCGTGCGAGCCATCAGTGCTTCACCGGACGGCCGGGCGCGAATGGCGCCGGATCGATGCCCGGGTTACGTCCCGCGATCAGATCGGCGAGGAGCCCCGCGGTGCCGACGGAGGCGGTGATGCCCAGCCCTTCGTGTCCTGCGGCGATCCAGAGACCTGGTGTTTTCTCCCAGCGACCGATGAGGGGCAGCTTGTCCGGCGTCGCGGGCCGGAAGCCGGTCCAGATCCGGATCGCGGGAAGCCTCGAGAGCGAGGGCATGAACCGTTGCGCGCGCGACAGCATCGCGGCGACGAGCCCGTGATTCACCGACGCGTCCCACCCCACCAGCTCGCGGGACGATCCGATCAGCACCTGCCCCGTCGCCCTCGGCTGCACATTGAACGCGGCAGACTCGGCCGTCATCTGATGCGCGCTCTTCAAGTAGCCCATCTCGACGATCTGGTGCCGGCAAAACCCGGGCGCACGGTCCGTGATGACGAGGTGCCCCTTCCGCGGGACAATGGGGAGATCGGGCGTGAGCCGGGCCGCGCCCGTTCCGGCGGCATTCACGATCACGCCGGCCCTGATCGTTCCCTCGCGCGTTGTCACCTGGTTGGGACCGATGCTCAGCACCTCCGTGTGTTCCCGGAGTTGCGCGCCTTGCGCGCGCGCGCGCTGCAGCAGCGCCAGCGCGGCCCCGGGCGGATAGAGAATGGCGTCTCTCGGTGCGAGCACGCCTCCGGCAAGGCCCGGCCGGAGATTGGGCTCCAGCTCCACGACGCGCTTTCCATCGAGCCACTGCAGGGGCATCCCGCGCGCTTCGTACGCGCTGACTTTCTCCTCGATGCCCTCGAGCTGCATTTCGTCCTCCGCCACCCACAAGGTGCCCGCCGGATCGTACTCGGCGGACGGCGGGAGCTCGGAGGCGAGCGACTTCCAGAGGTTCAGTGAATACGAGGTGAGCGCGAGCTGAGCGGGGGAATCGTCCATCGCGACGAGGTGGCCCATGCCGACTGCCGTGGCGCCGAGGGCGGCGGCACCGGAGTCGAATATGGTGACCCGGGCGCCATCCTTCGCGAGTGCTTCTGCGACCGCGGCTCCGACGATCCCGGCACCGACGACGATGGCGTCGGTCGTGACCCTCCCCGCGGTCACGACGCGCTGAGCCCGCTCTGAAAAGGATCGGCTGGGTCGAAGTGCAGTTCGGTCTTGCCCGTGATGAACGCCCGGCCCCGGATGTGCGGGATGAGTCCCTCGGCGCGGCGCGTCAGCCAGCCGGTGAAGAGGCTCCCGGTCACGCTCTCCTGGCGCCAGTGCTGGTCCAGCGGCAGCAGCCCGCGCTCGTGCAGGACGGCCATCTTCGCCGAGGTGCCGGTGCCGCAGGGAGAGCGGTCGTACTGAGCGCCCGGACAGAGCACGAAGTTCCGCCCGTCGGCATTCGCCGATGACGGAGGACCCGAGAGCTCGACGTGGTCGATCTCGGCCTTATGGGCGCCGGTGATCCCGCGGGCCTTGAGGGCCTGCATGATGCTCTTCGTCACCTTCATCAATTCGTCGAGATACTTGAGCTCGAGGGGGAACGCCGGAAGCTCGGTGAGAAAGAACCAGTTGCCGCCATAAGCGATGTCGCCGCTGACGCGGCCCACACCGCGCACGTCGATCGAGACGTCCTTGGCATGGCTGTACGCGGGCACGTTCTCGATGGTGACGGCGCCGTCCGCCTCCAGGGTCGCGCTGACGGTCCCGACCGGCGTGTCGATCTGGACCGCGCCGGATTTCAGACGCCCCAGATGGGCGAGAGTCTTCACGACGCCGATGGTGCCGTGCCCGCACATCCCCAGGTAGCCGACATTGTTGAAGTAGATCACGCCGGTGGCCGAGCCGGGATTGACCGGGGGCGTGAGCAGCGCGCCGACCACCGCGTCGTGACCGCGAGGCTCGTTCACCACGGCGCGCCGGATATGGTCCGCGTGCTTCCTCAAGTCGTCGCGTCGCTCGGCCATGGTGGCGCCGGCCGGGTCGGGCCAGCCGTCGATGACGACGCGCGTCGGCTCGCCCTCGGTGTGGGAATCCACCACGGTCATGGTCGAAGGAATCGCGATGGCACTCATGGATGGATCTGCACCGTCTTGATCTCCGTGTAGAACTCGCGGGCCGCGGGTCCCTGTTCCCGCGATCCCGAGCTCGAACCCTTGAAGCCGCCGAAGGGCGCGTGCGGGTCGACGCCCGTCGTATCCCCGTTCACACGCACCAGCCCCACTTCGATGCGACGGATGTAGCGCATGGCGCTCGACAGGTCCCGCGTGAAGAGCGATGCGGAGAGCCCGTACTTCGTCCGGTTGGCGAGCGCGATGGCCTGATCGAGATCGTCGACGACGAACGTCGCGAGTACGGGCCCGAAGACCTCTTCGGTGGCGAGCCCCGAATCAGGCGCGACGTCACGCACGACCGTCGGCGAAAAGAAATATCCCTTCCGGAAGCGGGCGTCTGTGGGCGGCGCGCCGCCCGTGACGAATTCTCCCGCCCCCTGCACCGCAGCACTGACCCGGGCATGGGCACGCGCGTTGATCAGCGGTCCGATGGCGGACTTCGGATCGTCCACCGGACCGAGGGGCAACGCCTCGACCTGCTCTTTCAGTCTGGCGAGGAAACGATCAGCGATGGGACGGAGGAGAATCGCGCGGCTGGTCGCCGTGCACTTCTGCCCGGCGTATCGCATGGCACCCGCCGCGGTGAGCATCGCCGCGCGGTCCAAGTCGGCGTCGGCGGCGACGATCACGACGTTCTTGCCGCCCATCTCGGTCTGATACCGGATGTTCCGCGCCGCGCAGGCCGCCGCCACCGACGCTCCGACCGCAGCCGAGCCGGTGAAGCTGACGGCACGCACCGGACCGGCACCGAGCAGTGCCGGTCCGACCGTCGTGCCGGTTCCGGGAATCACGTTGAACACGCCCGCCGGCAGTCCCGCCTGCTGTGCCGTCTCCGCGAGGAGCGACGCCATCGACGATGCGTCCTCGGCGGGCTTCAAGACCACCGTGTTTCCGAACGCCAGCGCCGGCGCCGCCTTCCAGAGCGGAATGGCGAAGGGGAAGTTCCAGGGGGTAATGAGCGCCACGACGCCGAGGGGCTCGCGGAGCGTGAGCTGGAGCGCGTCGGGTGCCTGCGAGGGAATCACGTCGCCGATCTGGCGGACGGCTTCGCCGGCGTAGTAGCGCAGGATCACCTCACCCCGGCCCACCTCGCCGCGCGCTTCGCCGATCGGCTTCCCGACTTCGCGACTCATGGCCTGCGCCAGGGCCTCGCGCCGTCCGCCGATCACTTCCGACCATTTGTGGAGATGCTCGGCGCGCACCGGTCCCGGGAGCGCGCGCCACGAGTCGAACGCCTCCTGCGCGGCGGCGGCCGCGCGGGCCGCGTCGTCCGGGGCACCCGACGACACCTGCGCCACTACGTCGTCGGGATTCGAGGGATTGAGGTCAGGAAACGTCCCGTCCCCCGAGGACGGGGTGAAGGCACCCCGAATGAACGGCTGAATCCGGGAGGGTGCGGAAGTGGGGGGCGCGCTCATCCCCGAAAAGCTACGTCGGCGGCTGGTTCAGCAGGAGCCAGTACAGTCCGAGCGAAGAGACCACCTTGATGAACTCTTCGAATGCCACCGGCTTGACGATGTAGCTGTTCACGCCGAGGGCGTAACACCGCGAGATATCAGGGTCTTCGCGGGAGGAGGTCAGGACCACGACGGGCACCAGTTTGGTACGGGGGTCGGCCCGCATCTGCGTCAGGACCTCGATGCCGTCCACCCTAGGGAGCTTGAGGTCGAGCAGCACCACACGAAGCATCCGGAGCGTGGCCTGATCGGCATGGGGTCCGCGGGCGAACAGGAAGTCCAGGGCCTCCACGCCGTCCTTCGCGTGATGAATCCGGTTGGCGAGGTTGTGTTTCTTCAGCGCCCGGAGCGTCAGCTCCGCATCTTCGGAGCTGTCCTCGACCAGCAGGATTTCGACCGATTCTGCATCAGCCATTACGCCCCACCTTTCGCGTCCAGAGTGAAGAAGAACGTTGCTCCCTGACCCGGCGCCGATTCCACCCAGACCCGGCCGCCATGACGATGAACCACGCGCTGCACGATCGCGAGTCCTACCCCGGTGCCTTCGTACTCGGACTGTGGATGCAGACGCTGGAAGACTTCGAAGACTTTCTCCGCATACTGCATGTCGAGTCCGACGCCGTTGTCCCGTACGGTGAAGATGGGCGCCCCGTTGCCGTTCTTCGCGCCGATATCGATCCTGGGTGCAGCGACGCCAGCCGTAAATTTTACCGCGTTGTCGATGAGTCGCTCCCACACGTGCTTGATCAGCGTGGGATCCGCCTCCACGCCCGGCAACTCCCCTATCGTGATCGTTACCCCCCCGTCCGATCCCGCGGCTTTCCGGTCGTCGACCACACCGGTCACCAGCGTCGTCATGTCCACGGGGGCACGCACCAGGGGCGTGCGGGAGAGCCGGGAGAGGGACAGGAGATCGTCGATGAGACGTCCCATCCGTTCCGTGTTGACGTGGATGACGTCGAGGAGCCGCAGTCCTTCCGGATCGAGTCGGGAGACGTGCTCTTCTTTCAGGAGAGTGGCGAACCCGGCGATGGCGCGAAGGGGCGCGCGGAGATCATGGGACACCGTGTAGCTGAACCGTTCGAGCTCCCGGTTGACGTCCTCGAGCTCCGCCACGTGACGCTGTAACGACGCATTGAGGCGATTGACCATGTCGCGGGCCCCGCGAAACTCGGTCTGGTCCAGCATGGTCGCCCGCACGCGCCAGGGCACTCCACGCGAATCACGCGAGACCGACGACGACACCAGCACCGCGAAGCGGGTGCCGTCCTTCCGGACGAAGCGGACCTCACCGGTCCCGATGTCCTCGCCATTCACCAGACGCTCGAAGCGAGCCCGGGCGTTCGCCCGGTCCTCTGGCGCGAGAAGATCGAATACCGTCTTCTTCCCGATCACCTCGTCGAGCTGAAGCCCCAGCCACCGGCTCTCGGTCTGGTTCATGCGAACGATGAGGCCTTCGGAGTCGAGCGTGTGATATCCGCAGGGCGCCCGTTCGTAGAGGTCCCGCATCTCATCGGAGACCTCCTCCAGCTGGGACTCAATGGCCAGACGAGACGAGGCATCGTGCCGGAGCACGACGGCGGCGATCACGACGAAGCCGATCGCCAGCAGCACGCCGCTGGCACTCACGATTTCGACCAGCGTCGTCGTACGGCTGACCGTCGCGCCGGCCCGCGCGTAGCGGTCCGCCTCGGTGCGCGCCACTCCGCGGATCACCTGCCGGACGCTGTCCATCAACACCCGGCCCCGGTCGGTCTGGACCACGACGAGCGCGGCATTCAGTCCGTTCGCCCGGCGGAGATTCACGGTCTCCGTCAGCTCGGACAGTTTGGCTTCGATCGCGGGTGTGAGGGCGCGGATGGCGGGCGAAATATCCGAATCGGGCGCGGTGAGCTGGACCAGGGTGTCCAGGTCCGCACGCGCCTGCTGCGAGCCGGTCGAGAACGGCTGGAGGTACGGCTCGCGACCGGTCAGGAGGAATCCCCGTTGCCCCGTTTCCGCGTCCTGTAGGTGCACCAGCATGCCGGTCAGGCGTTCGCGGACGGCCACCGAGTGCTGCCGGTCGTCCCGCGCGTCGTTGATGCGCCCAAAGCCCCAGAACGTGGTGACACCCACCGCGAGCAGGAGTAGCACGGCCAGGATGAAGGCGGCGGTGGTCCGTTCATAGAGTCCGGTGACTCGCGGGACCGCGGACAGGTAAGCGGACGAGGCGCGTTTCGGCAGCACGGATATATGAATAGCGTTTGAACGCGAAGTGCACAAAGCACTCCCGGCCCCATCCTCGCCGGAAAGTGCGGCCCCCTCTAAGATTCCGGGTCAGTCGACCCCCTAGACCCCTGTCGGAGGCCCGCGCACTCTTGGCTCGTACGAGCAGCAAACTCGCCCGTCGTTCCCTCTCCGGCATCGATACCGAGCCGGTGCGGATCCTCCTGGTGGAGGACAACTCCCGGCACGCCCAGCTCCTGCAGGACACGCTGGGCGAGGCGGGCGTCGCCTTCGCCGGCGCGCCCCCCTACGACCTGGCTCACGTCGAGGACCTCGCCGCCGCCTTCGCGCGGATCGGCGAGGGGAATATCGACCTCGTGATGCTGGATCTCTCGCTGCCCGAGGCCACCGGCCTCGAGGCGTTGCTCAAGGTCCGGGAGCGCTTCCAGGACCTGCCCGTCATCGCGCTGGTGGCACGCGGGGATGGCACGCTGGCCGCGCAGGCGATTCAGTCGGGAGCGCAGGACTACCTGATGAAGGGGAAGATTTCGGGCGACACGCTGGCCCGGAGCATCCGGCACGCCATGGAGGTCGCCCGCCTGCGCGCGGCGTTGCGTTCACTCTCCTTTATCGACGGGTTGACTGGGCTCTACAATCGCCGCGGCTTCGTGACCCTGGCAGAGCCGTATGTGAAGCGGGCCCAGCGAGTCAAAGGCCACCTGCTGGTCGTCTCGGCGGAGGTCGTCGGGTTCGACCGGATCGTGAAGCTGGTGGGCTACCAGGAAGGGGACGAGCTGCTGCGAGGCGTGTCCGAGATCATGCGCCGCTCGTTCCGCGATTCCGATCTCCTCGGCCGCCTGGAGCTGGGCGAGTTCATGGCGCTGGCCCTCGATGCGCCCGAAGAGAAGTTCCCGATCATTTCGGGGCGCGTGGCGGAGCAGGTGCAGGAGTTCAATGACCGGACGATCAGACGGTACCGGCTCATCCTTCAGCTCGGCTTCGTTCCGTTCAACGCGGACCTGACCCCGACGATCGAGGACCTGATGACGCAGGCGTCGGATGCCCGACGGAGTCAGGGCTGACGGACGCCGAACTCCTTCACGTCGTAGTGCTGTACCAGGGCGGGTTTGGTCAGTAGAAACTCGTCATCTTCCGGATAGTACCGCGCCGCGCCGATGTCCTCGCCGGCGAACGCACGGATGACGTCGCGGTCGGTCCACCAACTCAAGACGACGATTTCCGAGCGCCTGGCATCCAAATCGCGGGTGGCGATGGAGGCTCCCAGATTCCCGGGTGTCTTTCGGTAGTGCGCGATGCCCGTCGCGGTCACGTACTCCACGTACTCGTCTCGTTTTTCGCGGCGGATTTCGGCGCGCCATTCTCGCAAGATGGGCATACTCCCTCCAGGGTGGTCCTACTTCCTCTTCCCTTTCTCACAAAAAAACCCGCCGCCCTGTCATCCTGAGCGAGCGCGTTCTGAGCGCGAGCGAAGGATCGCTTGCCCTGACGGGCAGTGAGGGATCGTCCCAAGTGCAAGCGATCCCTCGCTCGCGCGCTGGCGCGCGCTTCGCTCAGGATGACATGCGTCGTTTTGTACTCTATGAAAGAAAAAAGGATGACGGTCCCGAGTGCAGTGCCCAACATGTTGGAAGGTGTATTACACCTACATCCTGGCCAGCCGCACTCGCGTGCTGTACGTCGGCGTTACGAACGACCTGGTGCGTCGCGTGGACGAGCACAAGCGAAGACTCACACCCGGGTTCGCCAGCCGATACGGGGTCAATCAGCTCGTGTACTTCGAACAGTTCGGCCAAGTTCTCGATGCAATAGCCCGCGAGAAGGAACTCAAGGGGTGGAAACGGGCACGCAAGATCGGGCTGATCGAAGGCCGCAACCCGGCCTGGCGTGACCTGGCCGAGTGGTGGTATTTCAGCTCCGTTACAAAATCGTAGCAATTCGGGGATACTTTGGCGGCCTACCCGAAACATTCAGGAGTCGACGTGGCTGACCAGGAACCGGTACGTATTGTCCTCACCCCCGAGCAGCGCGAGCAGATCAAGCGTGTGTCGGGTCAGATCGTCGATGCCCTCGAGATCGACGCGACGGAGACGAAGAAGCCGGGCGGCGTGCTGAAGTTCCTGTGGCGCCTTTCGGCCGCGACGGGAATCCCGCGGCAGGCCTGGATGAACGCGGACGAGGAAGACCAGAAGAACAAGAAGTGAGGTCACGTCCCGGGACGCTCCGGTTGACCGCACCACCTCCCCTGTGCACCCCCAGGCGGGTGATTCGTCTCCCCATTCAGGACCCTGACCAGGAGGAGAGATGCGCGCGTTAGTCGTCGGGATCGCCCTCACCACCGCGTTGTCGCTGGCCGTCCCAGTCCAAGCTCAGCAGCGGGACACCGGCGTCGTATCCGAAGTGCGGACTTCAGGCTCCGCGCAAAGGTCCGTTCCGCCCGACCTGGCGACCCTCAATGTTCAGCTGAGTGCCGCTGGGGCCACCGAAGTCGAGGCGGGAGCCCGGCTCGCATCGCGCATCGATAGCATCCGTCTCGCCCTCGGCACGCTGGGTATTCCGCGGGATTCTCTCCCGAATCGCTCCCGCTGGTGGTGGTGGCAGGGCCGCGTTACGACCGCGGTCTCATCCAAGTGCGTTCCCGTCCCGCACAAGCCAACGGAGCCCGATCACTGTGCGATGCAGTGGGATACGACCTACCGGGCGGCGGACGCGATCCAGGTGCGCATTCATGACTTGTCGCGGATCGGAGCCGTGATCGACACCCTGATGGGCCGGAGGGTCATGGAGATTTCGGAGGTGCAGTTCACAACGAGGGACGTGAGCGCGGCCCGGCTCGAGTTGCTGCGTGAGGCCACGCAGCGGGCCCGTGCGGAGGCGGAGGCGATCGCATCGGCCGGAGGACTGGCATTGGGCCGAGTGCTGTCAATTCGAACCGAGTCGGCTGATCCGGAGAATTACGACTGGAACTTCAACGGCGTGGGTGTCGCGGGGGGCGTGGTTCCTCGAAATGCCGCGCCAACGGAGATCGTGGAGCCCAACCTCACGGTTTCGGTCACGGTGTACGGGAAATGGGAGCTCGTGAAGAAACCATAGCCCGGAGCGCAGCTTCATCGGTGACCCGGTAGCGCCCGGGGCTGATTCGCGAAATCATCTTGACGCCCGCGAGCGCACGGAGCTCTCGGACCACCACCTCCCGCACGGTACCGAGGTCTTCAGCGACCCTCGTCTGACTCTGGCCAAGTGTGAATGACCCCGTCGACTCTTCGTGGCGGCGAAGCAGGTACGCCGCCAGGCGCCTCGCCACCGGCTGTGTGGTGACGCGGTCCAACCGGCTCGCCAATTCGCGTACGCGCCCCGACAGGCGGCCCAGCAGCAGGCTCGCGAGTCGTGGGTCGCGCGCCACCGCCGCCTCAATGGCGGGCAGCGAAAGCACCAGGCACTCGGTCGGCTCTTCCGCAATCACCGTCGCCGGGTAGGTGCCGCCGCCAAAGAGAGGCACTTCACCCAGCGTGCCCCCCGGACCTTCGCGATGGAGGACGTACTGTCGCCCTCCGGACCCGCGCACCACTCGCACCGCCCCCTCGAGAACAACGAAGAGACCACGAGGCTGGTCTCCCCGGCGCCAGAGCACCTGCTCCGCCGCGAATTGCCGGGTGACACCCCGCGCGGCGAGCTCGCGGCGGCCGGCGGCCGAAAGCCCCTCCAGCCAGGGCACCCGCGAGATCACGCGCTCAGGGACCATGGCTAGTGCTGCATCTCGTGACCAATGGCGTGGTGCTCCTGCCGCTGGTACGCCAGGAACTGATGGATCGCATGGAGTGCCTCGGCGTCGTGCGTGGTGATGCGGACTTCCCCGCCCCGCGGCAATATCGCGAACGCATAGGCGATCGCTGCACGCTTCTTCGCCATCACGGCGGTGCCGGGGACCGTGCCGGCATGGACGAAGGCAGGAGTCGAGAAGTTACCCGCCTGGAATGCCGACGCGATGGTCGAGAGGTGCGCCCGGATGGCCGCGATCGCGGTCGAGTCCGCCGAATCCGACTGCAGCTCGATGCGGCCACCGTCCGCGAGGTCATCGAACACATGGCGGGCCTTGTTCTGATCCACGCCCATCGCCCTCTGGCCGCGCGATTGCATCCCCGCGTACGAAGTGTCCCGGGACTGGGCGGCGAGGGAGGCGCTCAGCAAGAACAGGATGAGCACGGTCGAGTAGCGCATCTTGGGTATCCGAGTGAGAGGTACCTCATGCTTGCGACGACGACCCGTCCGCGCTGGGACCGTAGTTCCAGGATGCCGGGTTCGGCGCTTCTTGACATATCAATGGTTATTGATATAATACCAGCATGGCCACCGCCATTCTCCCCACCGCCACCCGCGCCGCCGGGTGGTTCCACGCGCTTTCCGATCCCACGCGGATCAAGATCGTGGAGATGCTGTCGCACGGTGAGCGGTGCGTGTGCGAGCTGCAGGCTTCCCTGGATGCGGCGCAGTCCCGGCTCTCCTTCCATCTGCGCGTGCTGAAGGATGCGGGACTCGTGTCCGACCGTCGCGAGGGCCGCTGGAGCTACTACACGGTGAACGCCGAGGCTCTCGAGCAGATCGCCGGGTTTGCCCAGGCGGTGAAGCCTGGAGAGCACGCCGGCAGTTGTAAGGCTGCGTGTTGCTAGGCGGTTTGTGTTTGCCCTATTCATCAACAATTTTTGATGGGAGCGACCGATGGCCGATGCCGAGCTGATCACCAAGACCGTCCGCGAGAAGTACGGCGCTGCCGCACTCAAGGTGGCGTCCGGCGAGTCCGCGGCGTCCGCCTGCTGTGGCGGCGGTTGTGACCCGGTCTCGGACAACCTCTACGCGCCCGACCAGGTCGCTCAGCTCCCCGAAAACGCGGTCCTCGCGTCCCTCGGCTGCGGGAATCCCACGGCCCTTGCCGAGCTCCACCCGGGCGAGGTGGTCGTGGACCTGGGCTCGGGCGGCGGGATCGACGTGCTGCTCTCGGCGCGCCGCGTGGCGCCGAATGGGAAAGCCTATGGGGTCGACATGACCGACGAGATGCTCGCGCTGGCGCGGGAGAATCAGCGGAAGGCGGGTGTCGAGAACGTCGAATTCCTGAAGGGCTCGATCGAGGCCCTGCCCCTGCCCGACCGTCGAGCCGACGTCGTGATCTCGAACTGCGTGATCAATCTTTCTGCCGACAAGGCCAAAGTCCTGGCCGAGGCGTTCCGGGTGCTGAAGCCGGGCGGGCGGCTGGCGGTGTCGGATGTCGTGATCCGCGGCGAGGTCCCCGAGGCGGTGCGGTCGAGCATGGAGCTGTGGGTCGGATGCGTCGCTGGCGCGCTCGAGGAAACGGAGTTCCGCGAGCTGCTCGCGCGCACGGGGTTTGTCGACGTCGACATCGAGCCGACGCGGGCGTACGCTTTCGAGGATGCCCGGACCGTCTTGGCCGGCGCGGGGCTCGACACCGATCAGATCGCCCGCGAGGTCAGTGGCCGGATCATGGGGGCGTTCATTCGGGGCCGGAAACCCATGTGAAGCCCTTTCGGCTTCTCTTCCTCTGTACCGGCAACTCGGCCCGGAGTCAGATGGCCGAGGCGATTCTGAGCGTGCGGAGCCAGGGACGGTTCCTCGTGGAGAGCGCAGGGTCGAAGCCGGCGGGGCGGGTGAATCCGCTGGCGATCACAACCCTGCGCGACCACGGGATCGAGTGGCGCGGGCATCCCCCGCGGACGGTGGACGGTCTCGAGGGTGAGCCGCGGGATTTCGTCATCACCGTGTGCGATCGCGCGAAGGAGTCGTGCCCGGTTTTTCCGGGGCAACCGATCCTGGCGCACTGGGGGATGGAGGATCCGGCGGAGGCGGTGGGTGAGGAAGCCGGCAAGAAGGCGTTCCGGGACGCCTACCTCATCCTCGCCCGGCGGATCGATCTGCTCTTGGCGCTCCCCGTCGAGAAGCTCGAGCGCCTGGCGTTGACCGCGAAGCTCAAAGCGATCGGCGAGAGCTGACGCCTTTCCTTGACGCCTTCCCTCGACGCCTTGGCTCGACGTATTCTGTAGTGTTGCGACCGTGGCGGAACTGGCAGACGCGCAGGACTTAGGATCCTGTGGGACCTCCCGTGAGGGTTCGACTCCCTCCGGTCGCATTCACCCCATGCGCCGCAGGCGCCAGAACGTCAGCGCCGCACCGACCAGGAGCAGCAGGACCCCCTCGCCGGCGTTGCCAAGTTTGAACGCGGTGTAGGCGAAGTACACCCAGAGACAGGCCAACAACCCGATCACGATGAGCCGCATTGCGCCTCCATTGTGGTGATCAGCCTGAAACGCTCAAACAACATGCGACCTACCGACTATCCCATCAAGCTGTTCAAGGACCAGAAATCGTGGGAATCCTGGCTGGCCCGGCACGGAGCCAAGAAGCCCGGGCTCTGGCTCCGCATCGCCAAGAAAGACT
>Ga0126371_10000635_pt1 | contig 29225 bp, 20 predicted proteins | sample PanSoiMetaPlot_4_FD_110145 | JGI IMG/M metagenome (GOLD analysis project Ga0126371, IMG submission 110145) | Tropical forest soil microbial communities from Panama - MetaG Plot_4 | ecosystem: Environmental > Terrestrial > Soil > Tropical forest > Bulk soil | place: Panama | collected 2016-02-17 | reverse complement strand
TTGCCGTCGAGCGAATCGCGCGACTGGTCGACGTAGGCGAGCTTCACGGTCGTGCCCATGACGATCTCGCCGCTGTCGGGCTTTTCGATGCCGGTGATCAGCTTGAAGAACGTCGACTTGCCCGCGCCGTTCGGACCGATGATGCCGCGCAGCTCGCCGCGGTCGACGGTGAAGTCGATGTCGCTGTTGGCGACGAGCCCGCCGAACCGACGGGTGAGCCCGCTCGCCTGCAGGATCGGAGCGGCGTGGCCGTTGTTCGCCCGTCCTTCGTGCGGCTGCGGCGGCATCGGGGCGGCCGGCATTGGCGCAATCTCGATGCGCGCCGGCGTGTCCGCGCCCACCGGCTGCGGGACCGGCTCGCCCGACTCCGCCTCCGCGACGCGCCGGCGGGTCGCGAGCCGCCAGAGATCCGCGATCCCGCCGATGATGCCGCGGCGCAGAAAGCAGACAAGCAACACGAAGACGAGCCCGAGCACCAGCTTCCAGGCCGCACCGAGCCCGAGCGCGCCCTGCAAAAAGTCCTGGAGAAACAGCCAGACCGCGGCGCCGACCAGCGGACCGAACAGCGTGCCGGCGCCGCCGATCGCGGTCTGCATCACGAGCTGGCCCGAGGTGTCGAACATGAACGCCTCCGGCGGCATGAAGGCCTGCAGCACCCCGAGCAGGCCGCCCGCGAAGCCCGCATAGGCGGCTGCGATCACGAAGGCCGCGAGCTTGTAGCCGTGCACATTGTGGCCGACCGCGGCGGCGCGCAGCGGGTTGTCGCGGATCGCGCTGAGAATGACGCCGACCGGCGAGCGCACGATCCGCAACGCGAGCACGATGCCGACGAAGTAGCAGAAGGCGAGAAAGACATAGAGCGACGACGCGGTGTCGAAACGCACGGTGGTGAAGCCGAGCGCGAGCGTCGGCGTCGGAACGCCGGGCAGTCCGTTCTCGCCGCCGGTCCATTCGGCGAGCGGATTGAACTCGACGAAATAGAACACCTCGGCGATCGCGACCGTGATCATCGCGAAATAGATCCCGGTCCGGCGCAGCGCGAGCATGCCGACCAGGAAGCCGACGACCGCGGCCGCGGCCATGCCGATGACCAGCGCGAGGATGACATTGGGAAAGCCCATCCGCGTGAGCAGATAGGCGGCGATCATGCCGCCGGTGCCGTAGAACGCCGATTGCCCGAACGAGAGCAGACCCGTGTAGCCGAACAGGATGTCGAAGCCGATGCCGAAGAGGCCCCACACCAAAATGCGGTTGATGGTATTGGGCGCGAAACCGAGCCGCGGCAGCACGAACGGCGCGACGATCAGGCCGATCGCGGTGAGCACCTCGATGAGAAAGGGACGTTGCCTGCGCATCGGTCGGCTCACTCGCGGCCGCGCGCGCCGAGCAGACCGTGCGGCCGCACCAGCAGCACCAGGGTCATCGCGGCGAACAGCATGACGTAGGAGTAGCCCGGGTTGATCATCGCGGTGAGGCTGATGATTTCGCCGGCGATCAGCCCGCCCAGCACGGCGCCCGTGAACGACCCGACGCCGCCGATGACGACGACCACGAAGGTTTGCACCAGGATCGCCTCGCCCATGTCGGGGGTGAGCGACACCACCGGTGCGTTGACGATGCCGGCGAAGCCGGCGGCCATCGCGCCGATGCCGAACACCAGCATGAAGACGCGATAGACGTCGATGCCGAGCGCATCGACCATCTCGGCGTCCTCGATGCCCGCGCGCACGATCATGCCGATGCGGGTGCGATAGAGCACGAAGAAGAGCGCGATGAGCGCGACCGCCACGATCCCGACCAACGCCAGCCGATAGGTCGGATAGAACATGAAGCCGAGCGACGTGATGCCGATGAAGGCCGGAGGCGTCGGCACCACTTGCGACAGGCTGCCGAAGGAGAAACGGACCGCCTCGACGAACACGATGCCGAGCCCGAAGGTCACCAGCAGCTGGTCCTCGGTCGGGCGGCCGTAGAACGAGCGGATGACCAGGCGTTCCATCACGATGCCGACCAGCCCCACGAACAGCGTGCCGGCGATCACCGCGACGATGAACGAGCCGGTGAATTGATAGGCGACGAATCCGGCATAGCCACCGAGCATGAACATCGCGCCATGCGCGAGATTCAACACACCGAGCGTGCCATAGATGATGGTCAGCCCCGAGCTGATGAGCGCGAGCAGCGCGCCGAGCGCCAGGCCGTTGAACAGCTGCGAGACGAAGTTCGACCAGGTGACGGTGCTGTTCATTGTGGGAATTCAGACTCGCGGCGACGCCAGTCACCCTCCCCTGCAGGGGAAGGGTCGCTCGTCCGAGCGCAGCGAAGACGAGCGGGGTGGGGTGGCTGAGCCGCCGCCACCCCACCCCGGGTCGCTTTCGCGCGCCGACCCTCCCCCTGCAGAGGAGGGCGAAGCGGCGGGTTCGGCATCGCAGGCTCAATGCTCGCGATGCCGGCGAGTTCCGCGCTTCGTCTTAAGTATAGCTTCCCAGGTTGCAGCCGAACGCGTCGGGCTTCTGCATCAGCGGCTCGCCCGGCACCACCTCGGTGACCTCCCAGTAGTCCTCCTTGTTCTTCATGTCTTTCGGCGCCTTGCCTTTGACGATGACGACCGGTCGGATCAGCTGGTGATCGGCGCCGCGGAAATTCACGTCGCCGACGAACGACGGGAAGGTCTCGCCCTTCTCGTAGGCCTTGATCACCTCCGGCGGATAGAAGGTGCCGGCCTCCTCGACCATGCGCGCCCAGATGGCGAACGACATGTAGGCGTTTTCCGCGCCCCACTCGGGCCGATAGCCGAACTTCTTGTTGAATTCGTCGACGAACATCTTGGCGAGCGGATACCTGTCCTCGAGCGTCCACCAGAAGTCGGTCGCCGCGTAGACGCCTTCGGTGAGCTCCGGTCCGACCTCCTTGGCGAGGAACGGAATCTGATAAGGCACCACCAACTTCATTTTCGGCAGCAGGCCGAACTGCTTCGCCTGCTGGATCGACAGCACCGCGTCGTGACCCCAGTTCACGTTGACCAGGATCTCGGCGCCCGAGTTGGCGATGTTGGTCAGGTACTGGCTGAAGTCGGGCGCGCCGAGCGGCGAGACCTGATTGGTCACCATGGTCCAGCCGCCGTTCTTGGTGAGATAGTCGTTGACCGACTTCGTCACCGTGTGGCCGTAGGTGTAGTCCGGTGTCATGAAGGCGGCCTTGCGGTTCTTGCCGTAGGCCTTGACCAGCACCGGGCCGATCGCGTTCGCGGCGGTCTCGCCATAGAAGTTCTGGCGGAAGCCGTAGCGCACGCAGTCCTTGCCGGTGGTGTCGTTAGAGCCCGAGATGCCGGTGACGTACAGCACCTTCTCGCGCTCGGCGAGCTTGTTGAGCGCGACCGCGACCGCGCTCGAGGTCGAGCCGGTCATCAGCACGATCTTGTTCTCGGTGATGAAGCGCTGCTGCGCCTGCACGGCCTCGTTCGGCTTGGCGGCCGAGTCCGCCACCACGTACTTCACCTCCTTGCCGAGCACGCCCTTTGTGGTCTTCGGCGAGATCTTCTTGATCAGGTCATTGCCGCTGTTGATGTGCTCGACGGCGAGCTGCCAGCCCTTGAGCTCGTCCTCGCCCTGCACCGCATAGGTGCCGGTGCGCGGCACCGCGATGCCGATCGTCACCGACGATCCCGACGAGCCCGCCGGGTACGTGCCGATCGCAGGATAATTTGTCGCAGCCGACGCGAACCGCGGCAGCGTGGTCGCGGCCACGAGCGCGCCCCCGGCCTTCAGCACGGACCGACGTGTGCGCCTGGAATCCTTGAGAATCACGGGTTTCCTCCATATCAAGTTCATGCGGCGGAACCGCTACAGGCCGCCGTTCCGGCGCAACCTGCCCTCCTTAAGTAGGACTCGCCTTCATCGGGATTATTGATTCAAATGAATCCCGGGCGACGCGATCCAGGAGCCGGAACTGCATGACCGTGACGACGACCGTTTCGTCGATCGCCGCGTCCGAAATTGCGACGTCCGATTGGAGCCAGCATCCCTTCGTGGCGCGGCTCGCCCGCTATCTCACACTGAGCCGCGACGATCTCGACAGCCTGCGCAACCTCGTCGAGACGGAGCTGACGATCGAGAAGCGCCGCGACCTCGTCATCGACGGCTACGAGTTTCGCAAGCTGTGCTTCGTCGCCGACGGCTTCGGCGCCCGCTACAAGCTCCTGCGCAACGGCAAGCGGCAGATCCTCAACGTGATCCTCCCCGGCGACCTCATCGGCGTGCCGGTGAGCTTCCTTGAGCGCGCGAACTACTCGGTCGTCGCCGTGACCGACATGAAAATGCACGTCTGCTCGACGGATTCGTACGTGCAGCTCTGCTACCGCCGGCCACAGTTCGGACTCGCGCTCAGCTGGCTCGCCGTGCACGAGGCCGCCTTCTACGGCGAGCACATCATCGATACGGGACGCCGCACGCCGCCCGAGCGGCTCGCGCATTTTCTGCTCGAGCTGCATTCGCGCCTCGCCATGGTCGGACGTGCCGACGATACCGGCTTCGATCTGCCGTTCTCGCAGGAAGTGCTGGGCGACGTTCTCGGCCTGAGCGTGCCGCACCTCAACCGCATGCTCTCGCAGCTGCGCTTCGAGGGACTGGTCCGCGTCGCCAATCGCCGCGTCGAATTCCCCGATCTGCACGCGATCCAGGTGCGCGCGCATTTTCAGCCGCTCAACCTCACGCGCATTCCCGCCGTCGACTGAATTCGCCTAAAGACGTAGACGCGAAGGCCGCGGCGAATGGACGCTGGACCGGTCGCGACTGTCGGAATCCGAACCGGCAGCCTCCGGATTTCACGTCGCTCGCGGTCCCTGTCGCGCAGCAACTGTGCGCCGCCCTGCAGGGCTCTTCGCTTCAATGCCGTGCCACTTCCGGCCGCTGAACGGGGCTCCGTGCGGGCGCGCCGGCAGCAATGAGGCCCCGGCGGAGACCGCCGGAGCCCGCTCGCCGCAGCGGGGGGCATCAAGGTGCCGCAGCGAACGACCTTAGAAATGCGCGACGCTCGCAGTCGTTCCCGCCAAGAGACATCAAATCATTTCACACAACTGCCGCCACGTGGCGGCGCCACGCTCGAAAGACGGGCAATCACAGCGTCGCCCGTGCTTACGGGCTGATGCCGCCCGATTTTTCCGGTTGGCTTTGTTTTGCCAGAACCACTCTCCGCGGCGGCGCCGGGTCTGAGGTCTTAGACCTCTTCCTTGTTTTCGTGTCTCGTCTTGGGGGTGCACTCCAAGGCAGGATTCCCTGTAAAGAACAGGGAAAATACAGGGGCACGTGTATAGACTGCACCGCTCGCGTAATACGCGAAACGAGCAATCGCGTGCTCCCTCGTGGGAAGAAAATGCCCGCCGATGAGCAGCGGCGGGCGACACTCGCACAAATCCGAGACTAGGATTTCAGCCATAGCACATTCGGCTGCCGGATGCACGCGGGAGAAAAAAACGCTCCCGTTATCCCCGCTTGAGCCGGCGGGCGTCGCACATTGGAGCGTATTCCGTTCCTGCGAAATCGGAATACGCTTTCGATTCATTTGTTGGCGCATATTCTTGTCGGCGAACCGGCGTCCACCCCGCATCAAGTGCGGGGCAGGCTTTCGCCGGGATATGCGCTAAGGCCGCGCTGCAGCCGCTCGATCCGCCTGGATTCTAGTCTTCGCGGAATGCGTGGGTTCGCCTGCGCGCCCGGTCACCGCCCGCGCGCAGGCGATAAAGTGGTTCGCGGCCGGGCTCAGGGTACGTTCCTTCAAGGTGACCATCATGACCGGCCAGGACTTGTTCGGCAGAGCGACCGGCAGCACCTTGAGGTGCGCGTCGCGCGCCTGGGTGTTGAGCGTCGAGGCCGGCATCGCGGTCACGAAGCGCCCGGTCGCGAGCAGCTGGTTGCGCAGCGCGACCGAAAAGGTGTCGATGATCACGTCGGGCATTTTCACGCCGATGGCTGCGAAAGCCTCCTCGACGCGCAGACTGTTCCAGCTGTTGGCTGGCAGGATCCATGGTGCATCGGCGAGCTCCGCCAGCCTGATCTTGCGCCGCGCCGCCCACGGGCTGGAGGCACCCACGACGACCAGCAGGTGGTCGTCGATCAGCGGCTCGACGTCGAGATCGTCGGCAAACTCCACGTCGCCCGGCGTCTCGACCACGCGCGCCAGCACGACGTCGAGCTTGCGTTCGCGCAGCCCGGGAAATTCGAGCCGCGGATTGAGCGTGTTGGTCTGCGCCACATGAAAGCGCACACGCGGAAAGCGACGCGAGAACGCATCGATGATCGGCGGCAGCACGCCGATGGCGAGCGACTCGGGGCATCCGATGCGCACCTCGCCCAACGAGGGCTCGGCGAGAAACTCGATATCGCGAATCCCCTGCCGCAGCTCGTCGAACACGATCCTGCTGCGCGCCAGGATCGCTTCGCCGTAAAGCGTGGGCGTCACGCCACGCCGCGAGCGGTCGACCAGCCGCACGCCGATCGCGGCCTCGAGATCGGCGACCGCCTCGGACACCACCGGCTGCGACACGCCAAGCGTCACGGCCGCCTTTGCCATGCTGCCGGATTGAACCACCGCGAGCAGCACGTGGAGATCGCGCAGGCGCAGCCGGCGGCCGATCCGCCCTTCCCAGTCGATGCCCTTTTTCATAGGCGAACCCCTATAGGGAGTGAGGCAAAATCGATCTTCCACCTATAGCAGGAACTCGTATGCTCGCAATCGTCGACTTCCACAGCCGGCCGGAAGGGACGGCACAATCGATGGGGAGAGCCATGATCTCGCGTCCAAATTTCCTCCGCCTGCTGGCGACCGCCGGCGCCTTGTCCATCCTGCCGGCGGCCGCAAGCGGTCAGGAGGCCGTGAAGATCGGCTTCTCGGCGCCGCTCACCGGGGCGTTCGCCGAGAACGGCAAGCAGATGACCGCCGCGATCAAGATCTTCACCGAGCAGCGTGGCAACACGGTCGCGGGTCGCAAGGTCGAGGTCATCCTGCGCGACGACGGCGGCGTACCCGACCAGGCGAAGCGGATCGCGCAGGAATTCGTCGTGCAGAGCAAGGTCGCGGTGCTGGCCGGCTACAATCCGACGCCGGTCGCGCTCGCGGTCGCGCCACTCTCGGCCGAGGCGAAAATTCCCCAGATCGTCACCGGCTCGTCGGCTTCGGTCACCACCACGCGCTCGCCCTACATCGTGCGCACCTTCTCGACCCAGGCGCAGATCACGGTGCCGATGGCGGACTGGGCGCTCAAGAACGGCATCAAACGCGTCGTCACCTTCGTGTCCGACTACGCGCCCGGGCTGGAGACCGAGAAGGCCTTCATCGGGGCGTTCAAGGCGGGCGGCGGCGAGATCGTCGAGACGGTGCGGGTGCCGCTTCAGGCGCTCGATTTCGCGCCGTTCCTGCAGCGCGCCCGCGACGCCAAGCCGGAAGCGATCTTCGCCTGGGTGCCGGGCGGGCTCGCCGGGTCGTTCGTGCGCCAGTACGCCGAGCGCGGCCTGCAGGCATCCGGCATCCGGCTGATCGGGACGGGCGACATCACCGACGACGACATCCTCGACAAGCTGGGCGAGCCGATGCTCGGCATCACGACGGCCCTGCAGTACTCGGCGGCGCACGAGTCCGAGAAGAACAAGGCCTTCGTCGAGGGCTTCGCGCGGGTCGGCAACGGCATTCGTCCCGACCACGTCGGCGTCGCGGTCTACGACTGCATGCATCTGATCTACGCTGCGCTGGAGAAGACCGGCGGCAATTCGAACGGCGATGCGCTGCTCGCCGCGATGAAAGGCATGGCCTGGGAAAGTCCGCGCGGCCCGATCGCGATCGATCCCGATACGCGCGAGGTCATTCAGGACGTCTATATCCGCAGGGTCGAGCGCCGCAACGGCCAGCTGTATAACATCGAGTTCGACAAATACCCGGCCGTCAAGGATCCGTTCAAGGCCGCACAGGCCAAGTGAGCAGGCCCCTCCGCATCCGGGGCGTATCGTTGGGAATTTCGCATGATCTCGAATTCGACGGTTCTCGATACCCGCTTCCGCATCGCCCTCGACCGGATGGCGGCAGCGGGGCGCGTCGAAGCCTACATGGCACCGATCGATCCGAAGCTGGAGGTCGCCGGCGTGCTGAAGAAGCGCGACGGCGGCCCTGCCACGCTGTTCACCAATGTGCAAGGGCATGACATTCCGGTGGTCGGCAATCTGCTGTGCTGCCAGGCCAATTGCGAGGCCGCGTTCGGCATCGGCTTCGCCGAGATCCGCGGCGCGGTCGGGCGCGGCATCGCCGCGCCGCTGCCGCCGGTGGTGGTCGACAAGGCCGCGGCGCAGCAGCACGTGCACACGAACGGATTCGACATCGGCACCCTGCTGCCGGTGCTGTTTCACACGGCCGAGGACGCCGGCCGCTTCATCACGGCAGGCGTCGTCATCGTGCGCGACCCCGAGACCGGGGTCTACAACGCCTCCTATCATCGCCTGCAGCTGCTCGGGCCGAACCGCACCGCCGTGAAGCTCGACTACGGCCGCCATCTGCGCGCCGCCTTCGAGCGCGCCCAGCGCATGAACGTGCCCCTGCCGGTCGTCGTCTGCATCGGCGCCGACCTCGCGCTGCAGTACACCGCCGCCACCATGGGCTCGCAGATGCCGGAGCATGCCGACGAGCTCGCCGTCGCCGGCGGCTTCTGCAGCCGCGCGCTGCCGGTCGCCAAGGCGGTCACCCAGGATCTGCTGGTTCCGGCCGACACCGAGATCGTGCTCGAAGGGCGCATGCTGCCGGACCAGACCGTGCGCGAGGGGCCGTTCGGCGAGTTCGTCGGGTATCTGTCGCCCGAAGGCGACGCGCCGATCCTCGAAGTCACCGCCGTCACCCACCGCGACCGGCCGATCTATCAGGTGATCAACGGCTACAGCTTCGAGACCACCATGCTGCGCAAGTACGTGCTCGAGGCGAGCCTGCTCAAGGTACTGCAGGCGGCGGTGCCGATCGTGGTCGACGCCGAGATGACCGCCGGCGGGCTGCATCGCTTCCACGCGGTCCTCCAGGTGAGGAAATCGTCGCCGCAGCATGAAGGCCTGCAGCGCAACGCCATCCTGGCGGCGTTCGGCGCGCTCAAGGATCTCGACCTGGTGATCGCGGTCGACGACGACATCGACATCCGCAACCCGTACGACGTCGAGTATGCGCTCGCCACCCGCATGGAGGCCTCGCGCGACCTCTTCGTCATTCCCGACGCGCGCGGCCATGAATACATCCGGGCCGGCGACAACGGCATCCGCGCCAAGGTCGGCATCGACGCGACGGTGCGGATCGAGGAGCGCGACCGCTTCCGCCGCTGCGAGTTCGTCGAGGTCGCGCTCGACCCGGCGCAGCTGTCGGCCGATCCAACAGTGATCAGGAAATACCTGTAATCGGGCCGCACCTCGTCGCAGAGCCCGCCCGCCCGAGGCGGCGGCCCTCGCGATGCGGCCAGCCAGACGGTGCCTAACCGGCGCGACGCTGCGGCTCCGCGACGCTGGCGGGATCGGGCACCGCCTCTGCGGGCCCGGCAACGCCGTGCGTAAGATGTCGCAATTGCTCGACATCACAGGGCCGGCCGATCAGATAGCCCTGCACTTCGTTGCACGCGGCCTCGCGGGCGAGGAACCGCAGCTCGCTCGGGGTCTCGACGCCCTCGGCGAGGACCGGCAGTCCGAGCCCCTGGCCGAGGCCGAGCACCGCACGGACGATCGCGGCGGCCTGCTCGTTGCGATCGACCGACTGGATGAACGAGCCGTCGATCTTGATCTTGTCGAATGGGAACGCGCGCAGGTTGGAGAGCGACGAGTATCCCGTGCCGAAATCGTCCATCGCGATGCGGATGCCGAGCGCCTTGAGCTGGCGGAGCGTGCCGAGCGCCCGGTTGAGATCGCTGATGAGCGCCGTCTCCGTGATCTCGATCTCGAGGCGGCGCGGCGGCATGCCGGTCGAGACGAGGATCTCGTGCACCAGGTGGGCGAAGCTCGCATTGTGCAGCTGGACGGTCGACACGTTCACGGCGACGGTCAGTGGGCGGCTCCAGCCTGCCGCCTCGGCGCAGGCGGTGCGCAACACCCATTCGCCGATTTGGAGGATCGAGCCGCTCTCCTCGGCGATCGGAATGAAGACGCTGGGCGGAACGTCGCCGCGGACCGGATGTCTCCAGCGCAGCAACGCCTCGAGCCCGATCACCTCGTCGGTTTGAATATTCTTTTGCGGCTGGTACACCAGCCGCAATTCCCCGCGCGCCACCGCCTGACGAAGATCGTGCTCGAGAAGACGGCGGTCGCGCACCTCCTCGCCCATCTTCGCCTCGAAGAATCGGTAGGTTCCCCGGCCGTCCGCCTTGGCGCGGTAGAGCGCCGTGTCCGCGTGGCTGAGCAGCGAATGGCGGTCGGTCGCGTCGTCGGGATAGACCGCGATGCCGATGCTGGTCGACATGAGGGCAGCGGAGGCCGAACGTTCGTTCTCGGACCGCAGCGCATCCAGGATGTCTTCCGCCACCCGCCCGGCGACGAGCGGCCGAGCGATCGCCGGCAGAATGATGGCGAATTCGTCGCCTCCGAGGCGTGCGACCATCTGGTTCTCGCCGAGCACTCCTCTCACGCAGCTTGCGACCCGCTGCAGCAAGGCATCGCCGGTCGAGTGGCCGAACAGGTCGTTGACCTCCTTGAACCGATCGAGATCGAGGCAAAGCACCGCGAGCCGCTCGCTGCGCGCGAGCGAACGCTCGATCTCCTGATCGAGCCTGCTGTTGAAGCTGCTGCGGTTGGGGATGCCGGTGAGCGGATCGTGGTGGGCGAGGAAGCGGATGTGCTCCTCGGCCTCCTTGCGCGCCCGCAGGTCGCGGACCGCAATCGCGTGGCGCGGCTCGCCGCCGAAATCCACCGGGCGGCGAATGGCCTCCACGGACAACATCGTGCCGTCGGAGTGCCGCAGGGTAAGCTCGATCGCCTCGTTCGCCTGCTCCAGAAGCTTCTTTCGGAAGGCTTCGTCCGGGAAAAACGTCTCCAGCAGCGTCCCGCAGGCGTCGCTCGGATCGATCCCGACCAGCGCGGCGAAGCTCTCGTTCACCGTCGTGATCGTTTCGCCGTCGCAGACGATCAGTCCTTCGACCGCCGCATTGGCAAGCCCGCGCATGCGTTCGGATTCGAGCTGGGTCCGTCGCTGGTCGCGGATATCGAGGGCGACGCCGCCGCACGCCAGGACCAGGATCGCGAAGCTCGCGAGCGCCACGCCGACCGCGAGCCAGCTCGTCGGCAGCGCCGTCTGCGAGACCGGAATGCTCGGATCGGGAATGATCGAGACCGCCCCCATGGCGGTGAAATGATGGCTGCAGATGGCTGCTGTCAGCAGCAGGGCGCCGTAGAGGCGCCACTTCATGGCGTGACCGGCGAGGGCGATCCGCAGCGCGACAGCGCCGAGGATCCCGCCGAGTGCGATCGATACCGCGACCAGCGTCGGATCCCACACGAGCCAGCCCTCGATCTCGAAAGCGGCCATGCCGGTGTAGTGCAGGACGGCGATTCCGCCGCCGACGATCGTGCCGCCGAGCCAGGCGCTGCCGGGTATGCGCCGCGAAAGCGCCACCGCAAGACCGATGCCGGTGAGAATGATCGCCGCGATCAGCGACAGGACGGTCAGCGCGATATTGTAGCCGCTGGGAATCCCCGGCGAGAAGGCGAGCATCGCGATGAAATGCGTGGCCCAGATGCCGAAGCCCGTCGCCGTGGCGGAGACCGCGAGCCAGATGTGGCGCAGGTGACCGGTCGACTTGCGCACATGGTGCAGCAGCGTCACCGCGCTGAACGAGGCGAGCAGGCAGATGACCGCCGCGAGCCCGACGAGCCGCAGATCATGTGCGTTCACAATGCAGTTGTAGACGGTCAGCATGGCGTCCCATCCCAGGATCGATCCGGACGCAACCTTACGTCGCTGCCATGCAAGGAGGCGTAAATGCCGGGATGACGCTGGGTACAGCCGGCCGGCTTCGTGCGGCCTTGGTTAAGCGGACTTTGATGAAATAGGGAAAATTTTGACGGACACGCCGTCGCCCGGATTAAGCGGGACGAAATGAGGATGCACCGCCGGATGCGGAGCGACGCGCCCGCAGCAGCCGCCTTGCGCCGGTCGGCCCCGCACAAACGACCGGGCTCTCGGTCCTTCGGCCGAGAGCCCGTCCTCGCGCCCGCGGGTCGGTTTACGCGTGGACCGTCGCGACGGTGAGGCGTGCGGCTCCTTTCTCCGCTTTCACCGCCGCCTTCCATGCATGCACCGCCAGGGCGACTGACGCGATCCCCCAGAATGCGATGTACTCGATCCCGCCGAAATTCCACATCCAGTGGACGCCCTTGGTGGCGAACGTGCCGTAGGCCGCGAGCGCCATCGTGCCGGCCGACATCAGGCCGACGTACCGCGTGTAAAGATTGAACGTGAGGCCGACCGCGCAGATCAATTCGGTCAGGATCGCCAGCGACACCCAGAACAGCGGCGGCTGGAAGCCCATGTTGCCGAAGGCCGTCAGCGAGCCGGCGAAGCCGGTGATCTTGAAGAGGACGTGCGGCACGTAGAACAGACCGGCCATGAGCCGGACGACCACAATCGGATTGGTCAGATCGAAGTCTTTTGAATTGGGCACGGCGAATGCTCCTTCCTTCGTGTACGAATGCACGCCATCACATATCGGCTTTCGGAACATTGATCTTGCTCAAGGTTTGGCGGAAATAATCACAGATGATCGCGGTCGAGTGCGGTGTGCTGCCAGTTCGCCGCGTTAATGGGCGCCGCCGGGAAGCGTCGTCGCATTATCCGCGGGAGCGCGCGAGGCTCGCCTCGGCCTCGCTCTCAAGCGCCCTGGCGCCCTGTCGATGCGCGATGTCGATGGCGGCGCGAAACGATGCAGCGGCCTTGCGCCTGTCGGCAAACGGAGGCCGCACCAATAGCTCACCCTTCAACCGGTGCAGCTCCGCCGCGTAGTAGCGCTCGCCGCCCGCCTCGGAGAGCGCAATGGCTTCCTCGACCGCCTCCATCGCGGCGGCCAGATCGCCTCCTTTCATTTGTGCCTGCGCCAGCAAGGCCAGCAGATAGCACAGGAAGTGCCGCGACCGCGTCGCATTCAACGACGCGATGGCTTCGCTCAGCATGGCAACGCCGCGAGCCGGATCGCCCATTTGCGCCTTGCACCATCCGAGCACGCCCATGCTCCAGGTCTTCGGCATGGCAAGCGCGTGCTCGTTGGCCAGCGACAGGCCCGCCTGCGCGCGCTCGTCGGCGAGCGCGACGTCGCCCATCATCTGCGCCGCCGCCGCCGTGAAGAAAAGCGCGATCGCCAGCGAGAACGGGTCGCTGAGCGCTCGGGCAACCACGAGCACCTTATCGGCCATTTCGCGCGCGCGTTCGGGTTCGCCGGCGAGCACAAACGCCAACGTCGAGAAATACATCGCGCAGGCACTGGCATCATGGTTGCCGTAGCTTGACGCCATCGCCTGGTGGATCTTCGCATCGTAGAGCGCGAGGCCCGCCTGCGCGTGCACGTGCACGTCGGCGAGATCGCCGCGCCCGAACGAGGTCGCCCAAGCGGCGTGGTGCGCCTGCAGCTTGAGGCCCGGGTCCGCCGATTTCTCCGCCATCGCCAGCAGCCGCTCGCACAGCCGCCAAGCGATATCGAGTTCGCTGCGCCCCCAACGAAACAGCCACTGCCCCCACAGCGCCGGAAAGATGTCGGCGCGCTCGCCGAGTCGTTCGCACAGTGCCTCGGCGCGCGCATAGGGCTCGAGCACTTCGGGCGCGCCAAACCCGTGAGCGGCCATGAAGGCGGCACCGAGCCCGATCAGCAGCTCGACTTCGACCTTGATGCGCTCGCTCTCGTCGACGATCGCCGCGATCACGGCCAGCGCGCGGCGCAGGTGTCCGATCGCCTCCTGGTTGGCGGCACGACGCAACGCCTTCACGGCGGCCCGCTGGTGGTGTGGAATGGCGCGCGCGAGTTCGCCGCCGCGCTCGAAATGTTCGGCGAGCTCCGAGGCGATCGCGTCGAGACGCCCCGCCCAGGCAGCTTCGAGCCGCCGCCCGACCCGCGCATGGGTCAGCGCCCGACGCGTCGCCGGCAGACGGGCGTACAGCAGCTCGCGATAGAGATCGTGGCGGAACGAATAGCCCTCGCCCTGGGTGCCGTCCGGCCAGGAGGTCGCGCCCGCCGCCACGATGAACACGGCTTGCCGCGCGAGACGCGCGCAGACGGCCTCGACCGCCTCCGCATCCTTCTCCAGCGCAGTCGCCACTGCGGCGGTTGCAAAGGCGCGGCCGACCACGCTCGCCGCCATGAGCACGTCGCGGTCGGCCGCATCGAGTCCGTCGATCTGACGCTCGATGAAACGCCGCACGTCGTGCGGGATGCTCCCGATGATACCGGGGCTGCGCTCGGTCGCGGCGCGCTGCGCCAACTCCTTGACGATGCCGGTCATGAACAGCGGGTTTCCGCCGGTCCGCTCCAGCAGGAGCGGCGCCATCTCGAGCGCGCGCGCCGCATCGGCAGCGCCGCCGAGCCGCTCGGTCAGAAAGGTCTCGATCGCCTGCAGCCCGAGCGGCTCGAGCGCGATCTCGCGGCACTGGTCGTGCACGGCGAGCTCGGTGACGATGCGGTCGAGCCCCGCCCTCGCTGCAGCCGCGTCGGCCGGGCGGAACGTCGCCACCACCATCAGCCGCGCCGGGTCCGGTCGGCGCGCCACGTGGGCGAGCCAGTCGAGCGTCGAGGCATCGCTCCAGTGGATGTCCTCGAGCTTGAGCGCGAGCGGCGTCTCCGCCGCGATCGCCTCGATCGCATGGGTCAGCTCGCGCATCATGCGCTCGCGCGTGGCGCGGCCGCGCGTTTCGAGCGCGCTGCGCTCCGCAGGGCTCCACAGCGACGGCATCTGCGCGAGCCAGCTCGGGGCCTGGCTCGCGAGAATCTCCTTCAAGGCGGCGCCATCCGGAGCGCGCGCCAGCCGCAACAGCGCCTCGATCAGCGGGAGGTACGGCTCGCCCACGCCGTGGTGATCGAGGCATTGGCCATGCGCGATCCGTACGGTTCCTGCGCCGCGCAGCTCGTCGAGAAAGGCGTCGGCGAGCGCGGTCTTGCCGATGCCGGGTTCGCCGGTCACGAAGACCACTTGCCGGCGTCCTGCGCGGACGGCCTCGAACGCGCGCGCAAGCTCGGCCAGCTCGGTGGCGCGCCCGACCAGCCCGCCCGGCGCCGGCGCATCGGCGGCCTCTGCCACCGCGGTGGCCCCAACCATCAGCCGGTAGCCACGCCGGTGACGCGTCTCGATGTAGCGCGGGCGCCGGGCGTCGTCGCCGAGCGCGCCGCGCAGCTCCTGAATGCACGAGGTGAGCGCATCGTCGGTGATCGCGATGCCGTTCCACACCTGGTCGAACAGGTCCGGCTTGGACACGACCTCGCCGGCGCGCTCGGCCAGCGCCTCCAGCACGGCGGCGGCGCGCGGCGTGAGCTTCACCTCGCGGCCGTCGCGCCACAGCTGTCCGCTTCGCCCGTCCAGGCGAAACGAGCCGAACGCCAGTTGCCGCTCGCCGGCCATGCGTCAGCCCCCTTCCGCATTTCCCGGAAATTTCCCGGAACTCTCCCGGGACTTCCCGGCCCGTCGCCGCGAGATTTCTCGCACGCGGTCGCGACGGCCGCAATCCGCAGGAGAAGCCCCATGAAGCCCCGTCACTTTAGCCTGTTGGCCGCCATCGCTGTTGTCGGCATGGCGCCGCCCGCTTTTGCCGATGTCATCACCGATTGGAACGACAAGGCGGTCGAATTCGGCGTCAAGCGCAGCATGCTGCCGCCGCCAGCCGAGCGGGTCATCGCCATGACGCAGGTCGCTATGTTCGATGCCGTCAACTCGATCGAGCGCAAGTACACGCCCTATCTGGTGCAGTTCCCAGCGGAGGCCGGTACCTCCCGCGAGGCAGCTGCGGCCGCGGCCGCTGGAACCGTCCTGGCCGGCATCAACCCGCAGGCGAAGGACGAGATGACGGCCGCGCTGGCGAGCTATCTCGCGGCCATGCCCGATTCTCCTGCCAAGACCGCCGGCATCAAGCTCGGCGAGGCGGTGGCCGCAAAAGTCCTCGAGGCGCGCCAGAACGATGGCGCGGCCGCGCCGGACAGCTATCGGCCGCGCACCACCGCCGGCGTCTACGTGCCGACCGCGCCGACCGCAACGCCGCAATGGGCGGGCGTGAAGCCCTTCGCCTTGACCAGCACATCGCAGTTCCGCCCGTCGGCACCGATCGCGCTCACGTCGGCGCGGTGGACCGCGGACTACAACGAGATGAAGGAGGTCGGCAGCCTTGCCAGTGCCAAGCGCACCGCCAAGCAGACCGAGGATGGGCGGTTCTGGCTCGCCACTGACGGCCGCGTCTACTATCCGCTGGTGCGTCAGATGGCCGACGCCAAGAAGCTCAGCCTGATCGACTGCGCCCGCCTGTACGCGCTTGCCGCGGTGGCGCGCAACGACGCGCTCACGGCGGTGTTCGAAGCCAAGTATCACTACGAGTTCTGGCGTCCGGTGACGGCGATCCGCAACGGCGACATCGACGGCAACGATGCGACCGAGCGCGACGCCGCCTGGCAGCCGCTCGGCCCGACGCCGATGCACCCGGAATATCCGTGCGCGCATTGCATCGCGAGCGCGAGCATGGCGGGCGTGCTGCTCGGGCTGTTCGGCACGGCCGACGTGCCGGAGTTTGCCATCACCAGCCCGACCGCGCCCGGCGTCACGCACCGCTGGACCAACCTGCGCGCCTTCGTCGACGAGGTGTCCGAGGCGCGCATCTGGGCGGGCTTCCACTGGCGCTTCTCGACCGAGGTCGGTCGCGACATGGGCTACAAGATCGGCGACTACGTGGTGAAGAACTTCATGCAGCCCGTCGCGGTGGCGGCGCGCTGAACGAGCAACCGGCCGGGCTCGCGGCATGCGGGTCCGGCTCCCTGCACCTTCAATCCATCGCAGCAGCTGCGTAACGAGACGGCACAGGCTTGGGGAGGTCCGCATGCTCGATGCCGTGTCGACCTCGGCACGATCCGACTCCTGGACCGCCGCCGAAGCCTACGGGCCGTATATGGGCCGCTGGAGCGCACTGGTCGCGGGCAAGTTCATCGAATGGTTGGCGCTGCGGCGGGGTGCATGTTGGCTCGATGTCGGCTGCGGCACCGGCGCCCTGACGCAAGCGATCCTCGCAGGCGCCCAACCAGCCGAAGTGACCGGCATCGATCCCTCGGATCAATACGTCGCGTTCGCCCAGCGCCGGCACGTCGATCGGCGTGCGTGCTTCACTACGGGCGACGCCGAGGCGCTTCCTGTCGGCGACGCGAGCCAGGATGCCGTCGTGTCGAGCCTCGTGCTCAATTTCGTTCCAAGCCCGGCGCGGGCGGCCGCCGAAATGAAACGGGTGCTGCGTCGCGGCGGCACCGCCGCAGCCTATGTGTGGGATTACGCCGGCAGGATGCAGCTGCTGCGTCATTTCTGGGACGCGGCCGCCGCGCTCGATCCCGCCGCACGGGCGCTCGACGAAGGGGCGCGCTTTCCGCTCTGCAACGTGCAGCGCCTGCGCGACCTGTTCGCCGATGCCGACTTCGCGGAGATCGACTGCCGCGTATTCGAGGTGCCGACCTTGTTTCGCGACTTCGACGATTTGTGGTCGCCGTTCCTCGGCGGCCAGGGTCCGGCCCCGACCTACTGCGGTACGCTTGCCGAAGAGCTGCGGGCGGAGCTGCGCGAGCGGCTCCGGGCTGCGCTGCCGATCGCGGCCGATGGTACGATCAACCTGATAGCCGGTGCGTTCGCGGTGCGCGGCGTACGGGCGGATTAGCGGAGAATGTCCATGCCGCACCGGTTCCGGGACATCGCATCAGCGCGCCCCGCGGAGGAAGCGGCCGGGGTCCTTGCCGTCTCGCAAGACGGATGAAGATCCCAGTTTGGCGCACCTGCAACGCCGACGGAAAATTTTCGGGAAAAATACAATCGATCTGCAATGGAAAATGCGCACCAATTACAATGCAAGGCTTTGCGCGGGCTTGAGAAAAGCCGCCGGCGCAAGAATAATGGCAAGCAATGGAAAAAAACAATGCGCACAACAATCGAAAACAGTCGGAAATCGGGGCGAGCGCTGAAGTTCGCTTGGAGCCGGAAGACGGGGCGACCGCGCTGCGCGCGAGTCGGGTGAGAATGAAAAAGCCCGCCGATGAGCAGCGGCGGGCGATTGATCGCACAAATCCGAGACTAGGATTTCAGCCATCGCCGATTTGGCGCGCAAAGGCAAGCGAGAGAAAAAAGCGCTCCCGTTATCCCCGCGGAGCACGAAGCGCCGGAGCAACGGCCGTTCGATCGTCGTCAGACCTCGGCACCGACCGTTTGCCGAGCCGCCGACCCCGGCATCTGACGCCGCACCGTGACGGTCTCGCCGATCTCAAAGGTCATCAGGTCCTCGCCGACCGCGAGCGGCCCGTCATACGTCTCGCGCGTCTCGGCGACGATGTTCTCGATGGTGGGCGGAGCGAACCGGTCGTTGCCGATCCGCACGATATGCGTGTAGGCCGCGAGCTTCGGCCGGGTCTGCGCAAAAACGCGGCCGGCGTCGCGCGGGATCGTGTGGTGGGCGATGATGCGCTGGACGTACGCCTCCTTCATCAGCTCCGGCGCCGCGCACGCGACCTCGTGCACCAGGAGGTCAGCGCCCGCGCCGTACCGGATGACATTCTGGTTGTAGCGCGTGTCGGAGGAGAACACCGCGACGCGGCCGTCGTACTCGAAGCGGTAGCCGTAGCACGGCTTGATCACGTCGCCGTGGTCGACCTCGAAGGCGATTACCCTCACGCCGTCATGCTCGTAGACGACCCCGTCGCGGTCGAACTCGGTCACGTCGGTGGCGATGCCGGCGAGCGGCAGCTTCTCGTCGGCGACACGGATCTTGATGTCGAGCGCATAGGCACGCTCCAGATTCTCGATCAGCTCGCGCGCACCGGTCGGCCCAATCACGCGGTATGGCGTCCTGCGGGTGGCGTAATGCGACTCGAGCCAGCCGGTGAGCCACACGTCCGGCACGCCCGATGTATGGTCGGAGTGATAGTGCGTGAGCAGCTGCACGTCGATCCGGCCGATCGGGATCTTGAGCTGATAGAGCCGGATGGTGGCGCCGCGGCCGGCATCGATCAAAAATTTCCTGTCGCCCGCCTCGACCAGCGTGCACGGGCCGAATCGGTCGGGGCTCGGGATCGGAGTACCGGTCCCGAGCAGCGTCACGCGGAAATCGGCATTCGTCATGTGTTGATCTTGATCCCGGCGTCCTTGATGACTTTGGTCCAGCGCACGGTCTCGGCGTGCACGTGGGCGCCAAATTCCTCCGGCGTGCCGCCGCCCACGTCGGTGCCGATCTTGGCAAGCGCGTCGCGCACCTTGTCGGTCTTGAGCACGTAGTTCATCGCATTGTTGAGCTGGGCGATGACCTTCGGCGGCGTGCCGGACTTCGCCAAAATGCCGGCCCAGTCCTCGGCGACGAGCTGTGGGAAGCCAGCCTCGGCGATCGTCGGCACGTCCGGCAGCGCCGGATTGCGCTTGCTTCCCATCACGGCGAGCGCGCGCAGCTTGCCGGTATTGATGAGCTGCACGACCGGCAGCAGCGTGATGAACTGGTAGGTGTTGACGCCGCCGAGCAGGTCGGCGATCGCCTGCGGGAACTGGGCGTAGGGCACGTGCGTCGCCTGCACGCCGGTTTCGAGCTTGAACAATTCGCCGAGCAGGTGCGCCGGCGTGCCGAAGCCGCCCGACGAGAAGGTGTGCTTGCCCGGGTCCTTCTTGAGAAACGCGACCAGCTCGGCGACCGAATGCACCGGTACGCTCGGATGCACGACCAGCACGTTGTAGCCGGTGCCGATCCGGATCACCGGCGCGAAGTCGCGATCCAGGTCGATCGCTGCGTTCGGCATGAGCGCCGGCGTTGCTGTGATCGGCGTCGTGACCGAGAACAGCGTGTAACCATCGGCTGGCTGCTTGAGCACCTCGCCGATGCCGAGCATGTGCACGGCGCCCGGCTTGTTCTCGACGATGGTGCGCCAGCCTTCGACCTCGGAAAGCGCGTTGGCGACGATGCGCGCGAGGATGTCGGGCGGCGTGCTGGCCGAGGCGGGCACGACGAACCGGATGAGGTTCGACGGAAAGGACTGCGCGCGCGCGGGCGCGAACGCGGCGGCGCCGAGGCCCAGCGTGGCCGCTCCGGTCAGGAATGCTCGTCTGTTCATGGGTCGTCCCTCTCGATTGCCCGGGCGCCTCGCCCGATCGGGTTCTAACGACGTCGTCCGAGGCTGGAAAGATCGTAGCGCTACTTACCCTTACGGAATAGAATGAAGATGGAATGATCTCATAACCTTCGGGAATGACTGACCATGCCCTGGAACGAGCGCACCAAGCGTCGTCTCAAGCTGCGCGACCTCGACATTCTCGCCGCGCTGATCGATGCGGGCAGCATGGGTAAGGCGGCGAGTCGCCTCAACGTTTCGCAGCCCGCCGTATCGAAGGCGATCGCCGAGCTGGAGGCCGCGCTCGGCGTTCGACCGGTCGACCGCGGACGGCGCGGCATCACGCCCACGCCCTACGGGCTCGCGCTGCAGAAACGCAGCGTCGCGATCTTCAACGACCTGCGCCAGGGGGTGCAGGACATCGAATTCCTGTCCGATCCGACGACCGGCGAGATCCGCATCGGCTCGACCGATCCGGTCTCGGTCGCCATCGTTTCCCCCTGCATCGATCGGCTGTCGCGCAAGTACCCGCGCATGAGCTTTCACGTCGTCGCCGACGATACCGCAGGTCTCTATCGAGAGGTGATGGAGCGCAACGTCGAATTGGCGATCTGCCGCATGATCGGTCCGCTGCCCGACGACCTCGCCGCCGAGGTGCTGTTCCACGATGCCCTCGCGGTGCTGACTTCGGCACGCAACCCTTTGACGCGCCGGCGCAAGCTCACGCTCGCGGACCTGGTGAACGAGCCGTGGGTGCAGCTTCCCGGGGACAGCCTGTTCGGATCCATGGTCATGGAGGTCTTTCGCGTCCATGGACACGAACCGCCACGCCCCACGGTCGTCACTCACTCGGAGTACCTGAAGAACGATTTCCTCGCCAAAGGACGCTTTCTCACCGTGCTGCCCGGCTTCATGCTCAAGGTGCGGGGATGGCATCCGCCGCTCAAGGCGCTGCCGATCGCACTGCCCAATACGCGCGCGCCGATCGGGCTCATCACCCTGAAGGGCAGGATGCTGACCCCGCTGGCGCAGCTGTTCATCGAGAATGTGCGCGCCGTCGCCAAGCCCATGGCGCAGGCGGGGTGAGCCGTAGCCCGGATGGAGCGAAGCGCTCAGTCCAGGGTGAAGACCTGGCGAGCGAATACGAAGAATCGAGGCGCCCCGATCGCCAAGTGCGTCCGACGGAATTTCATTGTTAGATGCCACCACATAAAACTGACACTGTTGCCTAATCGACCGGACGCGGAGATCGGATAGGATTGCATCCGACCTTCCCCCGCCGAATCGGAGGCAACCTGTGACACTGGCGCAAGTCGTCGACGTGTCTAATCGGGCTGATGCTCAGCTTATCGACGCGCGGCCCAGACCGCTATCCGCGGCTCGATTGCGCGAGACTGCTGCAATCGCCTTCGTCGGCGTCGGATTGCTCGCCACGCTCGCGTGGATCGCCCTTCTGGGGTGGCTGCTATACCGGGCAGTCTTCGTGCTCGGAGTTGGCTGAGTGCGGCGAGACACGGCGGCGATGCCGGCCAGGACAGTGTCACCTCTCCGGTTTGTCCAGCGAACCGTGCAGCGGCACGCGCCTGAGAATCCAGCCCAGGATGATGAGAGATGGCGTCAAAGCGGCCATCATTCCAAGGAAGAAAGCTTGAAGCGTGTTCATCGGTCGCCCCTACCGCTGACCGGGAGTTCGACTCACGCAGATTACGTCCAATAGCCTGTTCCAATTAATCAAGTATTGATCTGTGTCATAAGGCCGCAAATATCCCAACGGCACCCAACCAACTCTCCACTTGGCCCGCGTAGAGTAGCCACGCCAGCAGGGTCAGGGACGGCGAGCAAGCCGTCGTACATCCACAGAAAAAAGAGCTGGAGTCCCCTCACCGCATCACTCCCACAAGCGCGATCAAGTATCTTGCGATCTCAAGCCAAAATCTTGTTGGGATGCGCCACGAGCGTGTTGCGAACTGAGCAGCAACGACCATCGAGTAGCGCAGCAGCGTGACGAATAGCCTGACGAGAGAGTCACAAACGCGCAATCGCGTGCACGGGAACCTCCACTTCGGCGATCCGCTGCACGCCCCAATCCGGGAAAGCCGCGAGGCACGTCGCTCCGATGCAACGGGCGCCCGCTCTTTGCACGAGGGCCACTGCGGCCAGCACCGAGCCGCCGCTGGCGATGACGTCATCGACGATCAGGACGCGATCGTCGGCGCGGATGGCATCGCGATGGATCGCAAGCGCGCGGCCCTCGGCGTAGCACATGTCGTAAGTCGCGCCGATCGTGTCGCGCGGAAGCTTCTCGGGGCGGCGCGCGAGGCACAAGCGGCTGCCGAGCGCATAGGCAACCGGCGCCGCGAACACGAAGCCCCAGGACTCGATTCCGACGATGCAATCGGGCGGGCTCGCCCGATGGAAGCCAGCCATCGCGTCGATGGCGGCGCGGAACAGCGGCGGGTCGCTCTCGATAATCGGGCTGATGTCGCGAAACCGGACCGTGCCGCGCGGAAAGCCGATCACGATCCGGATCGCCTGCTCGACCCGCGTGGCGAGGTCCTGGTCTCGTGCCATGTCGATCGGAGCTGTAGCCATGCGGGCTCTGCCCTGTCGACGCGCCTACCGCCGCAGCTGCGCGCTCGCCAGCACCTGCGGGTTGACCACGTTGATCGGCTTGCCGGCACCGTACGCGACGATCTGGTCGAAGATGTCGGTGAACTGCGTCTCGTACTCCTCGTGCGTGACGTAGCCGAGGTGCGGGGTGCAGACGACGTTCGGCATGTTGAGCAGCGGATGTGCGGTGTCGCGCAGCGGCTCCTCCTCGTAGACGTCGACCGCGGCCCAGCCGGGGCGGCCGGCCTTGAGCGCCGCGACCAGCGCGCTCGGCGCGATCAGCGGCGCGCGGCTGGTATTGACCAGGAGCGCGCTCGGCTTCATGCGGGCGAGGTCGGCCGCCGTCACGATGTGGCGCGTCGAGTCGACGAGGCGCATGTGCAGCGAGATGACGTCGCACGTCTCGAAGAACGCCTCCTTGCTCGGCGCGGTCTCCCATCCGTCGGCGCGCGCCCGCGCGCGCGAGCTCTCGCGCGCCCACACCAGCACGTTCATGCGGAAGGCCTTGGCGTAGCCCGCCACGACCGCGCCGATGCGGCCGTAGCCGTAGATGCCGAGCGTCTTGCCGTGCACGCTGTGGCCGACGCCGAGCTGCCAGTGGCCCGCCTTGAGCGATGCCATCTGCTGGGGAATCAGGCGCATGGCGGCGAGCACCAGACCCCAGGTGAATTCGGCGGTGGCGTAGGACGGCGTGTCGGCGTGCTGGCTCGACGACACGACCACGCCGAGCCGCGTGCAGGTGTCGACGTCGATGTGCGGATAGACGCTGCGCTGGCTGATCAGCCTGAGCCTCGGCAGCCGCTCGAGCAGCGGCGTGCGGATCTTCGTGCGCTCGCGGATCAGCACCAGCGCCTCGGTGTCCTTCAGCCGCGCTGCCAGCGCGTCGGTGTCCTGCGCGTGATCGTTCCACACCGTCACGTCGTGGCCGGCGAGTTTTTGAAAGCTCGGCAGCGTGCGCACCGTGTCGAAGTAGTCGTCGAGGATCGAGATCTTCATGCCGCCGCCGTCCGCTCGAACCGATGCGCTAGCACGGTGGTGCGCAGGAAGGCGGCGAGCGCCGCGCTCTCCTCGCGCGTGAGCGGCGCATACGGCGGATAGGGATCCCCGACCGGAACGCCGATCAGGTTCATCGCCGCCTTCATGGTGGGAGCGAGGCCTCGGTGCATCCATTTCGACGGAAACAGCGCGAACTGCAGCTGCACCTCCGCGGCGCGCTCGTAGTCCTTCGCCACGAACGCGTCGATCACGTGGCGCGCGATCTCGCAGCCGGGCGGCGGCATGGTGGCGCCGGAGCCGCCGAGCTCGAGGCTCGCCAGCAGCATCTGCATGGTGGTGAAGTAGCGCGCGTGGCCGGTGCGGTCGATCTCGACGATCAGCCGCGAGACGCGCGCGAGGTCGCGCGAGCTCTCCTTGATGAGCTGCACGCACGGGAGTTTCGCCAGCGCGATGGTGTCGGCGATCGACACGTCGGCGCCGGGCCCGGGGTTGAGATAGAGCGTGATCGGCAGCCTGGTCTCGCGTCCGATCGCCTCGAAATAGGCGATCAGGTCGGACTGGGTCGGCGGCCCCGCAAACGGTCGCAGCGGCGCCAGCAGCTGCACCGCGGCGGCGCCGAGCCTCTCGGCGTCATGGGCGAGCTCAACCGCGGTACGGAACGAGGGATGCGAGATGCCGACCATCACCGGCACGCGGCCGCCGACCGCCTCGACGGTGGCGCGGATCAGCGCCTTGCGCTGCTCGAGGCCGAGATAGGTATATTCCTGCGTCTCGACGCCGGCGGCTACCACCATGGTGGTACCACAGTCCCCGATCACGTAATCGATCTGCCGCCGCAGCGCCGGCTCGTCGACTGCCAGGTCTGCGGTGAACGGCGTGAGCGGCGCGACGATCAGGCCGGGCTTGCTTTGCTGGTCCATGGCGATCTCCCTGGGCGACATTTCGCCGGAACCAGGATTGCCAGGTCAAGGCCCACCGGGGAGGTAAATCCGTGCTCCAGATCGAGGAAGGAACGATTTCGCGGATCGCGGGTTGAATGGATGTCCGCTGCGCCTATCCCCCCCTCCCCCCGTGCACGCAGCGGGCCAGCCCCGGTAACGCCGGGGCTTTTTTTTGCGCCGTAGGGGGAGCCACGGGCACATAGCGTAGGCGGATTAGCGCAGCGTAATCCGCCACTCCGGCAACGGCGCAATACGCTTCGCTATTGCGCCCTACGCCTCATGAGCAAGCGGGAGCGCCCGGCGCGACTACTGCGTCATCCGCGCCTTCACCGGGTCCTTCACGTTCTCGATCTTTTCGAACTCGACGTTCTTCAGCGCACCGCCGACCTTCTCGACTTTGCGGAAGTAGACCGTCTGGATGATGTCGCGCGTCTGCGGGTCGATCGACACCGGGCCGCGCGGGCTTTCCCACTTGAGGCCCTTGGCGGCCGCGACCAGAGCGTCGCCGTCGGTCTTGCCGCCGGTCTTCTTCAGCGCCTCGTAGATCACGTGCATCCCGTCATAGCCGCCGGTCGCGAAGAAATCGGGATTGCGCTTGTAGTCGGCGTTGAACGCCGCGACGTAGTCCTTGTTGGCCTTCGAGTCATGATTGTAGTCGTAATGGAACGCGGTCACGACGCCGAGCGCCGCGTCGCCCATGCCGCGGATCGCGTTCTCCTCGGTGATCTCGCCCTGGCCGAGGATTTTGATCTTGCTCGTGTCCATGCCGCGCTCGACCATCGCCTTGGCGAGCGCCGCCGGCTGCGCGCCGCCCGGCACGAAGATGTAGATCGCCTCCGGATTGGCGTCCTTGATGCGCTGCACGAAGGCGGAGAAATCCGGATTGGCGAGCGGGATGCGCAGCGAGCCGACGATCTCGCCGCCCGCCTCCTTGAAGCCGCGCTGGAACGCCGCCTCGGCGTCGTGGCCGGGCGCGTAGTCGGAGACCAGCGTGTAGACCTTGCGGATGCCGCTCTTGTAGGCCCAGGTGCCGAACGGCTCGTTGAGCTGCGGGATGGTCAGCGACGCACGCACGATGTAGGGCGATTTGGTCGTGACGATCGCGGTCGCGGCGTTCATCACCACCATCAGCTTCTTCGCCTCGGTGGCCACCTCGGCGACCGCGAGCGCCTCCGGCGTGAGGACGAAGCCAGCCAGGATGTCGATATTGTCGTTGACCACCAACTCGCGCGCCATGCGCTTCGTCACGTCCGGCGAGCCGCCGTCGTCGCGGCGGATGAACTCGAGCTTGCGGCCCGCGACCGTGTCGCCGTGCTGCTTGACGTAGAGCTTGATGGCGTTGTCCATCTGCGCCGACGCATCGGTGAACTGCCCCGTGTAGGGCATCAGCAGCCCGATCTTGAGCGGCTGCTGCGCGAGCGCCGGCGCGCCGGCGAGCAGCGCGGCGACCAGGCCGCCGAACCAAAGACGTATCGTTCGCATGAAAATCCTCCCGTGGCTTGAGATGTGTGCGCGGGCGGTGCCGCGCCGAGGCATTGTTCTCGTTGCAGGCAGCCTAGGGCAGCGCGGGCGGGCGTCAAGCGGTGCGCCGCGCGGCGCCCCGCCACACGTGGTGGGCGCCCGCCCCCCGTCACGCTCGGTCACACCGCCGGCGCGCCCGCGAGTTCCGCCAGCGCGAGGTGAAACACATCCGGGATCGCGGCCGAGCGCGCTTCGCCGTCCTCGATGGTCGCCCAGACCCGCGCCTCCATACCCTCGAACACCAGGCGCGACCCGCAGTAGCCGCGATACTCGATCCGGAAGCTGCGCCGGCCCCAGTGCGTGATCTCGGCCTCGATCGTCACGGAATCGTCGAACAGGAGCGGCGACGTGCAGCGCGCGGAAGCCTCGACCGCCGGCACGTAGGCGCCGAACCTTTCGTAGATCGCACGGTGGCCGAAGCCGGCCTCCAGCATCAGCGCGTGGAGCGCCTGGTCCATCCAGCGGTAGTAGTTCACGATGTGAACCAACCCGTCCGGGTCGCACTCGTCCCACGCAACGCGTATCTGATACTTCGCAACCATTACGTCTCCGGCCCGCCGGCCGCCCACTCTCTAATTGCTTTCGCGCCCGCCGGATAGCAAAAAAGGGCGGACGGGGCCCCGATGACGAAGCCACCCAAGCGCGGAAAGCCGAGCCGCAAGAGACCCGTGCGCGCCACGCGCGGGCCGCGCGGCCCGCTCGACGGCATCCGCATCATCGACATGACCACGGTCCTGATGGGCCCGTACGCGACGCAGATCCTCGCCGACTACGGCGCCGACGTGATCAAGATCGAGCCGCCGGAAGGCGACATCATGCGGCACGCGGGGCCGATGCGGAACCCGCGCATGGGGCCGATGTTCTTCCAGGCCAACCGCAACAAGCGCAGTGTCGTACTCGACATCAAGACCGCGGGCGGCCGCGAGGCGCTCAAGCGCCTGTGCGCGCGTGCCGACGTGTTCGTCTGCAACGTCCGGCCGGCCGCGCTGCGCCGGGTCGGGCTCGGGCCCGATGACATCCGCGCCGGCAACCCGCGCCTCGTGCATCTGAGGCTGATCGGCTACGGCGAAGGCGGCCCCTACTCCGGCCGACCCGCCTACGACGACCTGATCCAGGGCCTCGCCGCCATCCCGGCGACCATCCGCCAGCAGGCCGGCAAGGGCGAGCCGCGCTACGCGCCGCTCACCATGGCGGACCACATCGTCGGTCTCAACGCCGTGCATGTCATCCTGGCGGCGCTGATGGAGCGCGAGCGCTCCGGCCGGGGGCAGACGATCGAGCTGCCGATGTTCGAGACACTGGCGCAGTTCGTGCTGTCCGACCATTTCGGCGGCCGCGCGTTCGAGCCGCCGATCGGTCCGCCCGGCTACAACCGTCTGCTCGCGCCCGACCGCCGCCCCTACGCGACGCGCGACGGCCACATCTGCATCCTGGTCTACACCGACCGGCACTGGGAGGCGTTCTTCGACATCATCGGCAAGCCTGACCAGTTCCACGACGATCGCTTCCACAGCGCGGCTGCGCGTTCGCGCTATTACGCCGAGGCCTACGCGCTGATGGCCGAGGTCCTGGCGACGCGCACCACGGCCGAATGGCTGAGCATTTTTCAGGAAGCCGACATTCCGGCCGTGCCCATGCACGACCTCGATGGGCTGATCGACGATCCGCACCTCGCGGCGGTCGGATTCTTCCACACCATGGATCATCCGACCGAGGGCCGTATCCGCGTGGTCGGCATCCCGGGCCGCTGGAGCCGCTCCCGCCTTGCCATCCGGCGCCATCCGCCGGGCCTCGGCGAGCACACCGCCGAGGTGCTGCACGAGGCTGGGCTGAGCGACGCGGCGATCACGCGCCTCGCCGCCGAGGGCGCGATCGGCGCCGTCACGTTGCCGCCCGCGCCGGCACGACGCGGCGCGCGCAAAGCGCGGAGGTCGCGATGAACTTCACCTTCACGCCCGAGCAGGAGCAGCTGCGCGACGCGGTGCGCCGGCTGTGCGAGCGCTTCGACGCCGATTACTGGCTGGCGAAGGATCGCGAAGGCGGCTTCCCGCACGACTTCCACAAGGCCTTCGCGGCGGCCGGCTGGCTCGGCATCGCGATGCCGGAGGAATACAGCGGCGCCGGCCTCGGCATCACCGAGGCCGCGCTGATGATGCAGACCATCGCCGAGACGGGTGCCGGCTTTTCCGGCTGCTCGGCGCTGCACATGAACATCTTCGGGCTCAATCCGGTGGTCGTGTTCGGCACCGAGGAGCAGAAACGCCGCATGCTGCCGCCGCTGATCGCGGGCCAGCACAAGGCGTGTTTCGCGGTGACCGAGCCGGATGCCGGCCTCGACACGCTCAAGCTCAAGACCAAGGCCGAGCGGCGCGGCGACACTTACGTCGTCTCCGGCCAGAAGATCTGGATCACCACCGCGCAGGTCGCCGACAAGGTGCTCCTCCTCGCGCGCACCACGCCGGCCGAGCAGGTCAAGCGTCGCACCGAAGGTTTGACGCTCTTCTACACCGATCTCGACCGGGCCCATGTCGAAGTGCGCGAGATCGAGAAGATGGGCCGCAAGGCGGTCGACTCCAATCAGCTCTTTTTCGATGGCCTGCCGGTGCCGGCCGTCGACCGCATCGGCGAGGAGGGCCGCGGCTTCGATTGCATCCTGCACGGCATGAATCCCGAGCGCATCCTGGTCGGCGCCGAAGCCGTCGGCCTCGGCCGCGCCGCGCTCGCCCGTGCTGTCGGCTACGCCAAGGAGCGCGTCGTGTTCGGCCGGCCGATCGGCCAGAACCAGGCGATCCAGCATCCGCTGGCGCGCCACTGGATGGAGCTCGAGGCCGCGAACCTCATGGTGTTCAAGGCGGCCGCGCTCT
>Ga0126371_10000634_pt1 | contig 29262 bp, 19 predicted proteins | sample PanSoiMetaPlot_4_FD_110145 | JGI IMG/M metagenome (GOLD analysis project Ga0126371, IMG submission 110145) | Tropical forest soil microbial communities from Panama - MetaG Plot_4 | ecosystem: Environmental > Terrestrial > Soil > Tropical forest > Bulk soil | place: Panama | collected 2016-02-17 | reverse complement strand
GGGCAAGAAGTACATGGGGGACGCGAGTCGAGCCATGAATTATCTGGTTGGGGGGTGGCAGATTAGCAATACCACCAACTGGAGCAGCGGGCTGCCTTGGACACCGAGTATTGGAGAGTGCGGGAGCGTGACCGATACCGGACCCTGCCGTCCGAATCTCGCAAAAGGATCGCTGCATATGGGCGTCGGGCCACTAGATCCGGTGAATCATACGCGAACCTACTTCACTCCTCTTGCTGCCTTGGCATATCCCGATGCCAACACCTTGCCGGTGGGGACCGATGCTTGCGGCCTGGCGCGACCGACCAATGGCACGTACACCCTTCCGAACTGCGGACAGATCGGCAACAGCGGGCGCAACTCACTCAACGGTCCGAGCGGGTTTTATTCCGACATGTCGCTTACGAAGTCGTTCGCAATCACGGAGCAGTTCAGGGCAAAGTTCCTGGTCAATGCCTTCAACATTTTCAACCATCCGGTTTACGCATTCAGTCAAAACAATGGGGCGAACGGCTGTGTGGACTGCCCGGGTGGCAACAACGGCAAGATCACAGCGCTTGAGGGCGGTACGCATATGCGCCAGATCGAGTTCGCTGTTCGACTTGAATTCTAAGCCGGCGAAACCAATCTTCGTTCCGAGGGAGTCCTTGCGACTCCCTCTTTTTTTGGATTACATCTTTTTCCACGGTCGATCACGTGAAATTTACCGATTTGCGCGGCGGTAGACGCTGCCCAACCTGAATGGCCGCATCGTGCACGCCCTCGCGGCCCGACTGTGTTCTAATTTGTGTGTGAAATCCGCGAACGTTATTCAGTCTTGGGCTTTCGCGCTGGTCCTGTCTGCCACGTCAATTCTGTGCCAGGGCCAATCACCCTCGGCGACCGGTGAAACTGCACTGCCCTCCGCACCATCAGAGTCGATTGATGCAAAGTATGTCGAAGCGCGACGCCTCCTCCAACAAGGCAAGAACGCCGAGGCCATATCGAATCTCGAAAAGATTGGCACGGAAAATCCCGGGCTGAAAGGCCTTTCGCACGAACTGGGAGCGGCCTACTACAAGAGCGGCGACTACATGAAAGCCATCGACGCTTTGGGCAAGGCACTCAACGAAGCTCCAAATGACAAGGAGGCTTTGCAACTTCGAGGTCTCAGTTACTACCTATCCGGACGTCCCGGAGAAGCGATTCCCCTCCTTGAGCAGGTGCAGGGCTGGTACACGCGGGCCAATGTGGATGCCTCCTACATTCTCGGCGTCTGCTATATCCAGACCAAGAATTACCCGCAGGCGCGCGTAGCCTTCTCGCGAATGTTCGAAGTGAAACCGGACTCGGCGGCGGCATATCTCGTAACGGCGCGTGTACTCTTGCGGCAGGAATTCGATCCGATTGCCGAGGAGTACGCGAAGAAAGCGATAGAAATTGACCCCAAGCTGCCACTGGCGCATTTCTTCCTCGGAGAGCTGCACACGTACAAGTCGAAAATTCCTGAGGCGATTGCCGATTTTCAGGGAGAGCTCGCCCTGAATCCGGGTCACGCCGCGACGTATTGGAAACTCGCTGATGCCTACTCGAGGGTCGGAAAATTCGATGAGGCCGAGCGGCTCCTGCAGCGCTCCATTTGGCTGGATGCAGCTTCAACTGGACCTTATATATTGCTTGGCAAGGTATTGGAAAAGAAGGGTGAATCGGAATTGGCAGTACGAGCTCTGCAGCATGCTCTCACCATGGATCCAAACAACGCGGTTACCCACCATCTGCTTGGCCAAGCCTACATCGACATGGGGAGAACAGAAGATGCCGAGCGGGAGCGAAAGGCCGCTCAGCAGTTGCAAGACGTGAAGAACGACTCGGAGAAGTAGGCGTCGCCAAACGCCGAATTCCTTCGCGCTCTATCCGAGCCCGAGACCGCCATCGACTGCCAGAATCTGACCAGTAATGAAGTGGGGTGCGGTGGCAAAGAAGCGAACCGCAGTTGCGATCTCCTCGCCGGTGCCGTTCCTTTTCATGGGTGTCACACGAGCCATCTTCCGCATAAACGGTTTCGCCGCCTTCTCACCCAAGTCGATCATGCCCGGGGCAATCGCGTTCACAGCGATTTCGGGCGCGAGGGCTTTTGCCATCACCTTAGTCAACATGTGGACTGCGGCCTTCGACGAACAGTAGTGCGCGTGACTGGGCCACGGCACCAGACCACCGAGGGAGCCCATGTTGATGATCCTTCCTCGCCTTTCTCTCAAATGCTTCAAGGCTTCGCGGGTCACCAGATAGGGACCGCGCGTGTTCGAAGCGAAAATGCCGTCCCACTCGGCGACTGTGATCTTGTCGAACTCAACGGTTTCGTAGTTGGCGGCGTTGTTCACGAGTATGTCGATCCCGCCAAGCTCCTTTACCGCCTCACGAATCGCGGTCTTGACGCTTTTCTCGTTGGTGACGTCGCAACGAAGGGCAAAAGCCCGTACGCCGGTGCTCGCCAGATCAATCACCGTGTGCTGGGCCTCGCGCGCGGAATGATTGAAGGTAATCGCCACATCGGCACCCGCACGCGCCAACTCAAGCGTGGAGGCACGCCCGAGTCGCTTTGCACCTCCGGTGATCAGGGCCGTCTTTCCCACAAGCGGCTTATTTTCGTCGATCGCCATGGCCGCGATTGTATCGCTTCTTCTTTCGTTACCCGCCTGCTGTTCACTTTCCGAACGTCCTTTCCGGGATGCACTATCTGTTGCTCGGAAGGTTTTCCTAGAATTCTTTACATCTGAATCCATTGAAAATTGCCCCGGAACTGCTACACTCCGGCCATGGCTGACCCCCGCCAAGTGCTCGTTTACACCCGCAAAGGATGCCATCTTTGTGAGATCGTAAAGGAGAGCTTGGTCAAGCTCGAACGTCGCGGCCTGTTCCGCTGGAAGGAAGTGGACGTTGATGGCGACGATTTGCTGCGCCGTCAGTTCACCGACGAAGTCCCGGTCGTCTTCATCGACGGACGCAAAGCCTTCAAGTACCGCATGGATGAGCGCGAATTCCTGCGCAAGCTCGCCAGTTGAAAGTAACGTCCAGTCGTAATTCATCTCTTCCGCAAATTGATGGCTCGTCGGTCCTATCCGGCGAACCCATGACTAATGAGTGCGACCGCGTGAGCACTCGCGCGAAATAACGCTCTCGGGCTACAATCTGTGCGCCCATGTTGCGCACCGAGCTTTACGCCGACCCATCCGGTCGGTTTCTCCACGACACCATCCTCGATTCGTGCCGTAAGTTTCCAGGAAAAACTGCCCTAATCGATGCCTCTCAAAATCGGCGACTCGCCTACGCCGAATACGGCGAAATGGTCGAGAGAGTTGCTGCAGGATTCGTTTCGGCCGGACTCAAGCCCGGGGAGGTCGTCGCAATCTTTCTTGCGAATTCCTGGGAGTTTGCCGTTGCCTATCACGCGACCACGCTTGCCGGCGGAATTCCGACACTCCTGAACCCGACTTATAAGGAACGGGAAGTTCGCTACCAGTTGGAGAATTCGGGGGCCGCGTTTCTCGTAACCGATGGCACGGTTTTCGGCGACATCAAGGTTGACGGCCTGCCAAACCTGCGACGTCTGTACGCAACTCGGCAGCAAATCGCAGGCGCAGCAGACTTCTCGGATCTCTTAAGGTCAACGACGGCGACGTTACCAAAGCCCATCGAATCCTCCGACCTCACTCTCGCCGCACTTCCCTATTCGAGTGGAACCACGGGCCTCCCGAAAGGCGTGATGCTTTCGCACTTCAATCTTGTCGCCAACGTCTATCAGCTGGTTGCTCCGAATGGTGCCGACCTGCGTGTCGACGACATCATGCTGTGTTTTCTTCCGCTCTATCACATCTACGGACTCAACGTCGCGCTCAATCCGATGTTGATGCTCGGAGCCACCCTTGTGCTGATGCCGCGCTTCAACGTACCGCAATTGCTCCATCTGGTGGTAAACGAGGGCGTCACGATGATGCCAGTCGTTCCGCCGGCGTTGAATGCGCTTAATCAGGCGGCAGAGGCTGGGCAATTTCCTAAGAATCACCGAGTCCGATGGCTGAAGTCTGGGGCTGCGCCTCTTGCCCCCGAATTGCCACGCCGATTCACAGAGCTTACCGGCATCAAGGTAAACCAGGGGTATGGGATGACCGAGGCCTCTCCCGTGACACACGTTGGCTACATCGAGCCGCCATGGATGAATCGGCCGCAGTCGATCGGTCAACCTCTCGTACAGACCGACTGCCGTGTGCTCGACGCCCATGATGCGCAGGTGGCGCAGGGAGAAGCGGGGGAGCTGGTAATGCGCGGCCCCCAGTTCATGCGCGGCTACTGGAAGGATTCAAAAGCGACGGCCAGTGTTCTGCGCGACGGCTGGTATTGGTCGGGCGATATCGTGAATCGCGATGCGGACGACTTTTACTACGTGCTTGACCGGCGCAAGGAGATGATCAAGTACAAAGGCTTCCCGGTGGCTCCCGCGGAGGTTGAAGCTGTCTTGATGGAGCATCCCGCGGTGCGCGATTGCGGGGTGGTCGCGCGTCCCAACGCAGAAGCAGGCGAGATTCCGTGTGCATTTGTCGTGCTGCGTGAAGGCCAGGCTTCCGACGACAAAATGAAGCGAGATTTGTGTGGCTTCGTCGCTGATCGCCTCACGCACTACAAACAGCCCCGCGAGATTCACTTCCTCGACGCGGTTCCACGCACGCCGTCGGGAAAGATTCTGCGGCGCGAATTGCGCAAAGCCTTCACCTAGCCCACAAGTTACAGCTTCAGTGACGTTCGATCCGCATAGCTTCACCCGCCGTGTTTGAAGTACTGCACGGCGCGTTCATGTTTCTGAGCCGCCTCTCGGGACTTGAATGTGCCAAGATTCCGCCGCTTGTTCGTTTTCGGGTCTTTTTTTCGCGAGTACAAGCGAAATTCGCCGGATTTTATTTTTCGGATCATGATGTGGTTGGGATGAGCATGACCCTGTCGCCGGTTGCTGACTGATCGAGATTGATTTTCTTGGGCCCGCCGACGCTCCGCGAAACCCCGTATTCACTCTTCGCCGCTGCCCCGCGGATGCTAAACTCGCCACAGTCATGCGGACGGACATCCTCCCCCTTTGTGACAAACATTTCCGCACCATGGAATCTTGTATTGCTCCTTACAGTCCGGATTACTCCATCGATTTTTTTCGTTGCACCGAGAAATTCTGCGGCCGTTGCTTTGGCGAACGCGTTGGGTACGTCACGCCCCGCCGGACTGATGCGCCCGAGCAGGCCCCGAACCAACCCCGTTGCGATATGCATGGAAGGCCAATGTTCATCGTCAGTCTGGACCGCCAGCACAACCGCGTAACCTATGCATGCACCGAGCCCGGATGTTCGCAAAGAGTCCTAAAGGCATGATCGACACCAGCATCCAGCAACTCTCTTAGCCCCGGAATCCGCAAGGCGACACCCAAGCCTGTTCGTTGTACGATCTTCCGCATGCCGCTCACTCGACGTACCTTCCTCGCTGCTTCAGCGTCCCTGCCCTTCGTGTTCGCTCCTGCGGGTGCCAACATCCCCGTTGGGCTTGAGCTTTACTCCGTCCGGAACGCGCTGCAGGAGAAACCTGAGGAGACGGTGCGGGCCGTTGGCCAGATGGGTTACCAGTGTGTGGAGTTCTATTCTCCCTACTACGACTGGACCGAGGCGCAGGCCAAAAACATGAGAAAGCTTCTTGACGATATCGGCGTGCGTTGCTACTCGACTCACAATAATGAGTCATATCTCACGCACGAAGCGATCGGACGCACGCGCGATCTCAACCGCATCCTTGGCTGCAAATACGTGATCCTTGCGCACGCCGATCCAAAGCCCGGGTCCGATGGATGGAGGCCGATCGCTGACCAACTGAACGAAGCCGCTGCGAAGCTCGAAGCAAGCGGCCTAGGCGTCGGATATCACAATCACAAACCAGAATTTGTTGGCGCTATCGGGCAACGGCCGGTGGATATTCTCGCAAAGAACACCCAGCCGTCCGTTGTTCTCCAACTTGATGTGGGTACCTGCCTCGAAGCCGGGAGCGACCCGGTCGTCTGGATCAAGTCAAATCCCGGCCGGATCAAGTCCATCCATTGCAAGGATTGGTCTCCGGACACCGGCAAGGGCTACAAAGTGTTGTTCGGGGAAGGCGCAGCGGATTGGAAGAACATATTCTCGGCGGCGGAATCAGTGGGAGGGATCGAATACTACCTCGTGGAGCAGGAAGGCAGCCGTTACTCAGAACTTGAAACGGCGCAGAAGTGCCTCGCAACCTTTCGCACGGTGCATCCCAAAGGAAGATGATTGGGTGCAGGTTGGAGTAGTCCACGCGTCCATCGGCGCTGATTAAAAAACTGCAGGCTCGCACCCCCGTCTATCCGTAACCATTATTTCGAAGTTGCCACTTTCCGGGCAGTCTCAACGCCGAACACGGGGAGCTTCGAATCGGTGAGAAGTCCAATCTGCTTCAGAACCGAAGCCTGATCCCAAAAGATGTGCTCGTGCGCGATCTTCCCGTCGCGAAATTTTACGATCGCTACCAGCGGAATTTCGACCTTGCGATTCGTCGGAGGGACACCCGGGAGCATCCAAGGAATCTCGCGCGTATGTGTGAACGAGAAAATCATTTCGTCGACCAGCTGATCGTCGCCCACGGTGCGGGAAATCGGTGTCAGGGTCGTATCGGGCGGCATCGTTGGGATGAAGTCGCGAGAGTAAAAAGCACGCAACGCAGCCTTTCCATGCCCTCCTGTCATCACCGGGATGTGGTTCACATACGCGTCTTCGACCATGGTTGCCAAGGTCGCTTCTGTGTCGTGCGTTACAAACTCATGAGCAGTATGTTCTTCCCAAAGACGCAGCAAATCTGCATTCGACATGGCCGCCGATTATATATGAGCTTCGCGGCTTGAAAAACGCGGGATCTAGCTTATGCGTGATTGCAGCTCGCGCCAAACTTGGCAAGTAAAACTCAATCCGCAGAGTGGGGACTCGGAGCAATCGCATGCACGCGTTTGCGCGCGAAGCGCAGGCGCATCCGATCCATGTACAGATAGACAACGGGAGTTGTGAATAGAGTCAGAGCCTGGCTCACGATCAGACCTCCAACAATCGTCAGGCCAAGCGGCCGGCGAAGTTCGGAGCCTGTTCCGGTAGCAAGCGCCAAGGGAAGACCGCCAAGTAAAGCGGCCATCGTGGTCATCATGATCGGACGGAAGCGCAAGACACACGCTTCATAGATCGCATCATGCGGGGACTTCCCTTCGCGCCGCTCCGCGTCGAGCGCGAAATCGATCATCATGATGGCATTCTTTTTGACCAGGCCAATCAGCAGGATGATACCGATCAATCCGATCACGTTGAGTTCATTTCGCGTGATGTCCAATGCGAGGAGTGCTCCGACGCCAGCGGATGGAATGGTCGAGAGAATCGTAATGGGGTGGATGAAGCTTTCGTAGAGCATTCCCAGCGTGATGTATACAGCGAGAAGCGCTGTAATGATCAAGACTGGCTGATTGGCCAGCGAATCCTGGAAGGCGGCGGCCGTGCCCTGAAAGCTGGCGTGAATCGTCTCGGGAAAGCGAATCGTGCGCTCGACGTTTTCAATCGCCTCGGTCGCCTGTCCGAGTGAAACTCCAGGCGCCAAGTTGAACGAAATCGTGACTGCGGGCCATTGGCCCTGGTGATTGACGGCCAGCGAAGTGTTGCTGGGGCCGATGTGCGCGAAGGCGGAAAGCGGAACCATCTTTCCGCTCGAAGAGCGTACGTAGACGCTTTCGAGCGTCTCCGGTGTCTGCTGATATTGCGGCGCCACCTCCATCACGACGTGATATTGGTTTAGTGGTTCGTAAATGGTAGACGCAAAACGCTGGCCAAAGGCGTCGTATAAAACCGTATCGATGTCCTGCGCCGCCACTCCCAAACGTGAAGCCGTGTCGCGATCGATGACGACGTATGCGGCGAGGCCTTTATCTTCCTGATCGGTATTGACCTGGCGCAATTGCGGAAGAGCGCGCATTTTCTGGAGCAACTGTGGCGCCCATTCGTTGAGTTGCGCGAGGCTTTCCCCCTGCAAGGTGTATTGATACTGGGCCTGGCTGACGCGGCCTCCGATACTGAGATCCTGTTGCGCTTGCATGTACAGCGTGGCGCCGGGGACGACGGAGAACTTGCGGAACAATTCGGCGATAACCTGATCGGCCGTGAGCTTTCGCTGGCCGAGTGGTTTAAGCGTCATGTACATGCGGCCCTGATTCATAGCGGTGGTGCCGCCGCAGAAGCCGATCATGTTTTGGACATTGGGGTCGGCCATGCCGATGGCAACGTACTCCTTCATTTTTTCCTTCATCGCGTCGAAGGAGATGTCTTCGGCCGCCAGCACGGTTCCGAAGACTCGGCCGGTGTCCTGCTGTGGGAAGAACCCTTTAGGTACTTGCTTGAACAAGTAGACGCTCAGGCAGGCAGTGCCAATGGTCACAAGCAGAATGGCGAATTGGTGACGTAGCACCCAACCAAGAGCTACGCGATAAATTTCCTGTACCGTGTCGAAGATTTTCTGGCCGAACAAGTACGCGCGACCGTGCTTCTCTTCGCCCAGCGGTTTCAACATCTGCGCGCACATCGTTGGCGTTGTCGTGAGCGACACAATCAGTGAGACTCCGATCGCAATACTCAGCGTCACGGCAAACTCACGAAATAACCGGCCCACGATCCCACCCATCATCAAAATAGGTATGAATACGGCGACCAGTGAGGTGCTCATCGAGAGCACCGTAAATCCGATCTCACGGGCTCCTCGGAAGGCGGCTTGTACCGGCGAAAGCCCTTTCTCGAGATATCGGGTAATGTTCTCGAGCACGACGATCGCGTCGTCGACGACGAATCCGGTCGAGATCGCGAGCGCCATAAGAGACAGGTTGTCGAGGCTGTATCCCAGCAGGTACATCACGCCGAACGTGCCGATCAGAGAGAGCGGCACCGCAATACTTGGGATGATGGTCGCGCGCAGCGTGCGCAGGAACGCGAACACCACCAGGATGACCAGAACAACCGAGATCGCGAGAGTGATTTCGATGTCACGCAGTGAGGCGCGTACCGTCGTTGTACGGTCCGATACGACCGCGATCTTGATCGACGGAGAAATCGATGATTCCAGCTGTGGAAGCGTCCCAAGAACGTTGTCGACCGTCTCAATGATGTTGGCGCCCGGCTGCCGCCAAATTAGCAAGATTACGGCAGGCTTGCCGTTCGACAGGCCGAAGATGTGCGCATCCTCGACTGAGTCCTGAACGTCCGCCACATCGCTAAGTCGCACCGTCGCACCCGTCTGAGGATTTCGGTTCACGATGATGGGGCGATATTCATCGGCGTGTTTGATCTGATCGTTGGCGGTGATGGCCCAATCGCGGTTGCGGCCCTGAATGTCGCCTTTTGGCGAATTTACGTTGGCGGCAGCCAGCGCGGTGCGTACAGAGTCAAGGCCCGTGCCGAATTTATTCAGGAGATATGGGTTCACCTCGACGCGCACGGCCGGATTTGCACCGCCGCCGACGTATACCTGGCCGACACCACTGATCTGGGCAAGTTTCTGCGAAAGGATCGAGTTCGCCTCGTCGTAGATATTGGGCAGAGGAATCGTGTCGGACGTGAGAGACAGGATCAGAATCGGCGGGTCGGCTGGATTTACCTTCCGATACCACGGATTGCCTGGAAGGTCGGCCGGCAATTGACTGCGGGCCGCATTGATGGCTGCTTGAACATCCCTGGCGGCGGCATCGATGTTCCGGTTCAGGTCGAATTGAAGAACAATGCCGGTCGCCCCCAATTGGCTCACCGAGGTCATCTGATTGATCCCGGCGATCCTTCCAAACTGCCGTTCGAGCGGAGACGCGACCGCCGATGCCATAGTCTCCGGACTAGCACCCGGCAGGCTGGCGGAAACCTGAATGACCGGAAATTCGACCTGCGGTAAGGGCGCAACCGGGAGAAATCGGAATGCCAAGACCCCCGACAACAATAGCGCCGCAGTCAGCAACGACGTGCCGACGGGACGCTTAATAAATGGGGCAGAAATGTTCATTCAACTTGGGGAATCTAGTCAGGGTGAATCGATTCCGTTTGGGGAATCTAGTCAGGGTGAATCGATTCCGTGACCCGGAAAGCACCCCATACCATATTAAATCGATTTGGAGAGACCGTGGAGTGGAATCCGGGTGTTGAAAGCAGGGCGGGTGAGGACAAGGGGAATCTGTATCGTGTCACGATACATTCTGCTGTTGCACGATCAGGCTGTCACCCTGTTATGTGGTGGCGGCGCCAAAGCGAGCGCCGGCGCTCAGTGGCCTTGGATTTCAGAGATATCGACAGTCGAGCCTGCCATCGACACTGACAGGCGAGCCAGACGAGCCAAGTCCGGTCGAGGAACCAGATCCCGCAGCGCAACCACCACGACACCTTGAGCAAACTTTTCCGGGTTCCACGACTTCAAATGAATCTCTGTTACGGCTGCATCGCGGACGAACTCGTCCGTTTCCGCGCCCAAAACCAGGCGGAACTTGGGACGAAGCACTGGAGGATGTTCGGGGCGGATGCTGCGGGCAAGCAGGTCGCAGGCTTGGGTGTAGATGCGGCTAGCCACAAGTTCGGGCAACTTCTTGTGCTTGGGATTCGAAACTTCGAACGGGAGCTGTGCCGACGACCCGTCCTGTGCCGAGTCATTATGCTTCTGGGGCTCGATATTGGCTTGAGCAAGCGCGGCACCCGAGGCAACGGCAGTCCAAAGTACAGCGATCGTTGCGAGGCCGGCAAGCCTGCATGCTGTAGATGTTTTCAATTGGAAGAGGAATTCACTTGCACATGGGCCGGAGTTCGAGCAACGCGGCTGGAACGGCATATGATTTCTCCCGATTTCCGGATAGTCCCGCCGACAAGTAATCAGAACAAGATGCCCAAAGTAACGACACCCGAATTCACGACCGTCAACGCACGATCTATTTGGGGTCTCTTCGCGCACAACGTGGCCGCCTTCCGCCCACAGTACTCCCGGACGCATTTCAAAGATGTGCGCATCGTCACGTATCGACCGTCGGGATTTGCTGTAGGGAATGCAGGAATTATCCGGCTATCAGAAACCAGCGTCTCGATTAGATGGAATCCCCCAATTTGCGCTTTTGCCTCTGTCAGATACAAACGGTCCTGGAGTAGGAGTAAAAGTACCAACTCTGATATGTTCGTCAGCCGGGAAGAGATGGCTTTGCGAACGATGGCTCGGCATTCAACCAAAATCGAACGGCATTGCGGCGCTACGGTTCTATGCTGGTTTGCGTTGGCACTGCCGTGTCTCGCCCAAACCATTGCGCTTAAAGGTCTGGTTCATGATGCGTCTGGCGCAGTGATCGTCGGAGCCGTGGTGCATGTAAAGAGCGCTCATTGGGAAGCTTCCGCCAAGACGCGCGGCGACGGTGCATTCGCTTTCTCCCGGGTTCCTGACGGCTCGGGCACGATCGACGTTACTGCTCCGGGATTCGAAACAAACCGCAGCGAGTGGCATAGCGAAGGGGGCAGTGAGATTGCTCTCGATCTGACGATGAAACCCACGAGCGTTAGTCAACAAGTGCTCGTCTCTGCAGCTCGCACTGAAGTACGCTTATCGGATGTTCCTGGCAGTGCGGTGCTGCTTTCAACAAGAGATGTGACCGCAACACCAGCCCTGCGAATCGATGACGCGCTCCGGCAGGTACCCGGATTCTCACTTTTCCGCCGCTCGGGCAGCAGAACCGCCAACGCTTCCGCGCAAGGTGTCTCGCTTCGTGGATTGGGTGGCAGCGCGTCCAGTCGTGCGCTGGTGCTCGCCGACGGAATTCCACTGCTCGATCCCTTTGGGGCATGGGTGTATTGGGACCGAATCCCACGTGTCGCGATCTCAAACATCGAAGTCTTTCGCGGTGGCGTGTCCAACCTCTACGGCAGTTCTGCTCTTGGCGGCGTCGTCGAAATCAACACTCGTCAACCTGAAGCTCCCACATTTGCGCTCGAGGGTTCTTATGGAAACGAGCGTACCCCACAGCTTTCGATCTGGACCGGCAGCCGCATCGGGCGATGGGACTACTCGGCAACCACTGAAATGTTCCGCACAGATGGGTTCATTATCGTTCCTGATTCGGTGCGTGGCAGTGTGGATACACCAGCGAATTCTGAAGACGCAACCGTTTACGCGCGATTAGGACACCAGTTGGGTGACAACGGCCGGGTCTTTCTGCGCGGTAATTTCTACGTCGAATCCCGCAACAACGGTACGCAGCTTCAGGTCAATGACACTCACATTGGCGAAGGTACCGCCGGCATCGACAAGCAGTTCGGCAGCAAAAGCACGTTGACCGCTCGCTTGTACGGAGACGTGGAGACCTACCACCAGACTTTTTCCGCCGTGGCACCCGACCGCAACAGCGAGACCTTGACCGATATCCAGCACGTTCCCGAGCAGGTGGTAGGAGGCGGAGCGCAGTGGACGCAGGTCGTGGGCCAGAGTCATACGCTCATCGGTGGCATTGACCTCAATGAAGTTATCGGAGCCAGCAACGAACAATTGTTAACCGGACCTAACCAGGCGAGGAATGGCGGCGGACGCCAGCGCACGCTGGGCGTCTTCGGTGAGGATATTTTCCGCCACGCGAAGTGGACCGTCATTCTGGGAGCACGTGTCGATGACTGGAAGAACTTCAACGGGACCCTGACGACGATTCCAGTCGCCGGTCCGCCGGTGGTGGCCATCTATCCGAACCGCACGGATGTAGCGTTCAGTCCGCGGCTCTCGGTGTTGCGAACCATCAACCAGCACGTTTCGGTGAACGCATCAATCTACCGGGCGTTCCGGGCACCCACGTTGAACGAGTTATATCGCACCTTCCGCGTGGGCAATGTGATCACTCTCAACAATGCGGCTTTGAATGCCGAGCGGCTCACCGGCGCTGAAGCCGGAGTCAATTTCACCGGGTGGGGTGGACGCCTCAACACCCGCGGAACGTTTTTCTGGAGCGACGTCGTCGATCCGGTTGCAAACGTCACCCGGTCAACTACACCCACGCTGATCACTCGGCAGAAGGACAACCTCGGCCGTACACGTTCGCGGGGCGTGGAGTTGGATGGAACTTTACGCGTAACTAGCGACGTGCAGCTGTCAGTTGGGTACGCTTATACCGCCGCCACAGTTGTCAGCTATCCGGGCAATCCTGGTGGCGTTGATCTGGTAGGGCTCGACGTGGCGCAGGTGCCGCGCAACGTGTTCACGTGGGAAGCGCGATGTTGGAATCCATCGCGGCTTTTTTTCAGCGTCATTGGGCGATTCGTCGGACAGCAATTCGATGACGACCAGAATCAATTCCCTCTCGATCGTTTCTACACGATGGATTTACAGGTGGGACGCGCCATTACACGGAACGTGGAATTATTCGGTGCGATCGAAAACATTACCAACCAGCGCTACCAGGTGGCCAAGACGCCCGTGGTCAACCTCGGACCACCGATCTTGTTTCGTGCCGGAGTTCGATTAAATTTTCCGCCAGCGAAGCGCTAGCTCGAGTCTGCTCGATCAATCAAATCGTAAGTGCCGCGGAAGTTCCACATACGCGGAATTCAACTCGTGAACCGACGCACATCCCAAAAGACGCAACGTCCGCTCGAGATCTGCTCTCAGGATCTCCAGTGCACGGACAACACCCGCTTCTCCAGCAGCGGCAAGGCCGTAAGCGTACGCGCGCCCGCACAGAACCGCACGGGCCCCCATACAAAGCGCTTTCACAACGTCCGATCCTCGCCGTATGCCGCTATCCAGCAGAACTTCAGCTTTGCCGTGCACCGCCTTCACGATTTCCGGAAGGACTCGCAAAGTCGCGGGTGCGCCATCCAGCTGACGTCCGCCATGATTGGAGACGACCACGGCAGCGGCGCCATGATCGAGTGCACGCTGGGCGTCTTCCGCCGTCAACACACCCTTCACGACGATCGGTCCCTTCCACAAGGCGCGTATCCAGGGCATATCGGCCCAATTGAACGCAATTCGCTTGAGCGCGGTGTGAGCGTCCTTCACCTGCAGAACACCGTTCTCGGGATTAACGATGTTGGGCATGTCGGGCAGTCCGCCATCCAAAAGGAATCGCGTTAGCCACCGCGGCCGAGCAAAAAGCTGTGGTGTGAACGGGATCTTCGACAAAAATGAACCACGCAACAGTTGCTCCATGCCATCGCGGGATTCACGCTCACGCAATCCGATCACTGTAGTATCGATGGTAACCACCAGAACCGTGTATCCGGCCGACTCAGCACGGTGCATTGCATTTTCGGCAGCTGCACGTCCCCCGGTCAGGTAAAGCTGAAACCAGACCGGGCCCGCTGACGCAGCTTTCACGTCCTCGAGCCTGTACCCGGAAACAGTCGACAGAATGTATCCAGTGCCCATTTCGCCCGCTGCACTCGCGGCCGCAACTTCTCCGTCGGGATGCATAATCCGGCAATAGCCGACCGGCGCCAACAACACCGGCATGGAAAGTTCCGAATCGAGAATCTTGGTTCGCAAATCGCAGCTTGGCACCGGAACCGCCTGGCGCGGCCGGAAGCTGACCTCTTCGAAAGCGCGCAGGTTCTCGCGGAGGGTGACTTCGCCTTCCGCGCCGCCGTCAATGTAGTTGAAAACGATCCTGGGAACGCGCCGCTGGGCCAGGACGCGAAGGTCCTCGATGTTGACTACGCCGGGCAATGGGTGAACGGGAGATCGAGAAGACATACGCGCATTGAGTATACGAGGTCCCGAAAGCAGTTCTGCGGCGTAAATCACATCCCAGCGTTTTGGCCGGAGGATTAAGGCGCAAGCCTTGCAATCCAATCAGCTTGCGCGGTTTAGTGTCCCCTGTTGGGTTTCTGTCCCTCGCTCACCTCTCGGTGACACGGCCGGCCAGTCCGCCTTCCACGCTTCCGGGCCAGTGGCATTTGCGTACCGGATTCGCACCGGCATCGCAGCCAGCCGGTCGGAGAGTCTTGCCTCATTGCGAATCGGCCACCAGTCGTACAAGAACACTTCAAGCGGACGCCACATGGAGACCCAACCCCCGATTGTGAGACTCTCGCGCACGATCTCCGCGATACGGCTGCCTTTCATCAGCGTCGCAAGAAAATCACCGAGTGCAACCGCACCTGCCAATGTGACGAGACCTATCACCAGACTGGTCCGCCCCACGCGGAACAATTCTCGCAGCCGTTGTCTCTGTGTTGCGGCGCGATGTTTGAAGAATTCGTGGATCGCGTCCCGCAAGACACCAGCCTCGTCTGGCAAACCGGCCTCTCGATCCAGGTCCACCACCAAAGCAAGCGATGCGTCACGAGGTAGATCTTTGGCCCAACCTACGATGAATTCTTCCGCTTTCGGATCCAGGTCTCGATCGCGGAACGGTGAAGGGTCGATCGCATCGAACAATTGCTTCAATTCGCCCACGTGCACTTCAATGACGGCACACTTGGGGGGAATTGGGTCACCGGCAGAGACTCTTTCTTTGGCGGTCGGAGAATCGGTCATCTCGCTAGCTCGTAACTTCTATCTCGATACGACATCTAATGGCGAAGGCGATAGCTTGGTAACAAAATGATCTCACTTCGGGCCGGAAAGCCTGCGACGTAAGATCTCACGTTCGTGTCAGTCGAGGTGCGGGACGTGAGCACGCGGGAATAGGACAGGGTCTACGCCGCAGCCGAAACCGACGCCGCCAGGATCGGTTGTGACGCGTCCTTCAACTTTGTAGACGATACTTTCTGCCCCGACTCGATCCATTTCGGAGCCGCATTCCGCTCTTCATCCGGTCGATTCATCGTAAAGGCCGCGACTACCCGCTGCTGATACAGCCACCACACGCTAAAGCTATTGCTCGACGTGTCTCCACGATGAATAACCTGGTCCGCGCTTGAGGAATCTCCCCAATACTCATAGGAGAGGTCAAAAACGTCGGAGAAGAAATACGGAACATGCCTAAACGGAGTTTTGTCTCCCATGAGCGACCGCGCACAGTACTGCCCCTGTGAAACGGCGTTATCCCAGTGCTCCACGCGCCTCCGCTTTCCAAAAAGCACGTCTTGGTAATTCGCGACATCGCCCGCCGCGAAAACATCGGGGTGGCTTGTCTCGAGATACTCGTTCACTAGGATGCCATCATCAACCTTAAGCCCACTATCCTTCGCGATCTCGATCGCCGGCTGCACGCCAATTCCCGCAACAACCAAATCGCACGGTATGGCCTCCCCATCTTTGAGCACCGCCGAACTGACAGCTTCGCCACCGCGCAATTCAGTAACTGACATCGCTTTGAGCAGTCGCACCCCCTTAGCGGCGTAATAGCTTTCGAAAAAGCGCGACATTTCCTGCGAAAACAACCGCTTGAAGAGGCGGTCATCGTTCACGACCAAAGCTACTTCAATTCCCTTCTGCGCCAGGATCGACGCCACTTCCATGCCAATGAACCCGCCGCCAATGACGACAGCATGCTTTGCCTTTTCCGCGGCGGTCCGGATAGTCTTTGAGTCGGTTAGGGTTCGCAGATAGAACAGATTGTGAAGGTGAGAACCTGGAATATTCAGTGTTCGAGGACGAGAGCCGGTGGCGATGATCAACTTTTGAAATCCAAACTCCTCACCGCTCTTAAGGATCAGGCGTTTTCGTTTGACGTCTAGAGACGCGACTTCGCATTCGAGCCTTAGCTCGATTCCATGATCCTTGTAAAACGCATCCGGATTGATCTTGATGGAATCTTCGGTGTCCTTCCCTGCCAGGAAACTTTTTGACAACGGTGGACGCTCGTAGGGAACAGTATTATCAGCCGAGAGAATTGTTAATTCTCCCTTCGGCAGTGCAAGCTCAACCAGTTGCTTAGCTGCGTATCCCGCAACCATTCCACCGCCCAGGATCACGACTTTCGATTGGTTCATATCTGGCCTCCGATTACTCGATGGAGATCGCAGCTTGCCGTTTAACTGCAAGAGGAGTTACTGTCTCCCCGACTCGCGATCCAGATGCGGCCTTTCTACCTGGGTAAAGATATCGGGACGGGCTCGTCGAAGGTGTCCGTGGATTCTGTTTCGGTCAATCTATCACAAGCTGCGACAGCAGCGCGCCCAGGCTGGCAGAAGGTTTCTGTCGGCGAAGTAAAGCTGTTTGCACAATCCGGCTGCCAACCGCTGCCCGGTGATGCGCGTTCGCTAGAAAAACGACTGAAACTATTTTTGTCAGGGCGTAGCTACAACGCTGACGGCAGGGAAACCGCTTGTGACAAGACCTTGATTGAACGAACGGAGATCTTCGCTTGAGAATTTTCGGAATTCATCCTCGACACCCTTAAGGCTGCCTTCGTACGACTCCAGGAGTCCAGCTTGCGTATCGGTAGGAGCGAAATCGGTATCGCCGGCAACATCCCCGCCCCCAGTCCCGACTTCTGCGTTCAGCCATAGCAAGTTCACGTAAAGCTGGTCCTGCTCAATGAAATATTTGTCGTCGCTGTTGGTGAGAGCCGACGACACGAGTTTGTGTTCAATCGCGAGCAGCTTCTTGTCCAAGTCTTCTGCAGATTTGAGCAACGCGTCTTTACGTTTGGCCTGGTCCTCCTCCATCGGTTTCGGAGGAGCCGCAGCCGGCTCAGGGAAGTCGTATTCGCCTTCCTCCTCGGCAGCAGGCTTTTCCGCTTCTTTCTTCTTCGGCGGGCGAAGCATTGCCTGGAGCACCTCGAGCTGCTTGCGGATCCATTCGATCTGGTTCACGGAATCGGCGGCGCGACTGATGTCTTCGCGGATCCGCAGTTGCATTTTTACGGAGAGATCGATGTCCGACTCGGAACCGGGCGAGCGTGGGTCGCGCAGAATCGTAAGAGGCTGGGTATAGCTCTGACCATCGACCGTCAGCCGCACCGTGTATTTTCCCGGAGCAGCAATGGGACCCACCTCCGCAGGCTTGATTCCCCAATGCGTCACCGGGCGTGCTTCCTCGTCGCGGAAGCGGGGCTCGTTCCAAATGTGAGGATTATCCGGAGCCGCTGTTCGCAACGCAACCAGTCGCGGAGATTCATAACGGAGATCCCATTTCACACGATTGAAACCTGCGCGAGCCTTGGGTTCCAGCTTGCGGATGATCTTGCCCTCAGAGTCGAGAATTTCGACAGCCACGGGACCTTTTGGCGCGGTCTTAACATTGAAGCTCACCAGTGCTTGTGGGGCACGGCTAAAGCGGTAGGTGTGACGAGGTTCAAACAGTGAGACCGCAACGTCGCCCTTCGCTCTAGCCATTTGTTCCAGCGGCGAGATGTCGTCGAGAATGTACAGACCGCGGCCGTACGTAGAAATGACCAAATCATGAAAGTCCTTCTGCACGACCGCCCAAGTAACCGTAGCGTGCGGAAGGCCAGCATCAATCGCGGTCCATTTTGTTCCGTCATCCAAGGAATAAAAGAGACCATTGCCTGTTCCAGCGAAGAGCAAGCCCGCACAGTTGGGGTCTTCAGCGATCGTCCGGACGTAAGAGAGAGGATGCTTCGGGAGATTGCCAGTTACCAGTTTCCAGGACTTTCCGAAGTCCGTTGTCTTGTAGATGAAAGGATCGCGATTGTCCATCAAGTGCAGATCAACACTGATATACGCGTTGCTTGCTTCGAAATTAGAGGGCGCGATGCTGGTGATTGTTCCCCAGGGAGGAAAGTTCGGGATGTTTTTTGTGACGTTGATCCAATTCGTGCCGGAGTCTTTTGTGTACCAAACTTGGCCGTCGTTCGTCCCGGCCCAGAGCAAGCCTCGCTGTATCTTGGACGGGGCGATTGCGAATACGACCTCACCATAGAATTGCCCCAGGTTGTCGCCGACGATTCCACCGGAAGAGACGATATGAGAAGGATCTTGTGTGGACAAATCGGGGCTGATGACCGACCAACTCTGGCCCCCGTTAACGGTTTTGAAGATAACCTGGCAGCCATAATAGACTGTGTTGTGGTCGAAAGGATCGATTGCAAGCGGCGGCGTCCAATGGCAACGATATTTGAGATCGGTCGGAGGTGAATCTAGCGTGTGCATCCAGGGACTGACGGAGCGGGCGTGCTTATGCCGTGCATCCCATTTCGTGACGGTATCGCCGTAACACGTGGCCCAAACAACATTGGGATCGGCCAAATCGGGGATAGTGAAACCGGATTCGCAGCCGCCCATGTGTCGATTCCAATCGGCCTCTCCATAGGACTCCGAAACGCTGGGACCGCGCATGTTTCCGTCGTCCTGCATGTTGCTGTAGAAGTAGTAAGGAATCTGGTGATCGACGTCCACGTGGTACATCTGTCCGATGGGAAGTGTGACGCGATGGAAGCCGCGTCCATGAACGGTAGTGATGTTCATGCCACCATCGTCGGTGATGACGAAGCGATCTGGATTGGCAGGATCAATCCAGATGTCGTGCGTGTCCCCGCCCCACGGAACTTCGCGAAAATTGAGGCCGCCGTCGAGCGACTGGTGAAACGAACTGTTAGCGACCAGCACTTCGTTGTCGGTACCAGTCGAAACGGCGATGCGAATGTAATACCCCGCCCGTCCAATCAGGGCACGCTGATAATTGACTGCTTTCCAGTGCTCCCCAGCATCGTCGGAACGCCACACGGATCCCTGGTCTTTCGTCTGGATCAGGGCGTAAACACGATTTGAATTCGTGGGTGCGACGGCCACGTCGATTTTGCCGAGGGGCGCTTTGGGCAATCCATGCTCTTCGATGCGATTCCACTTTGTGCCGCCATCGCGTGACACGTAGACACCGCTGCCCGGTCCGCCGCTGAATTCGGCCCAGGTGTGCAGTTCGACTTGCCACATGCCCGCAAACAGAGTAAGCGGATTGCGTGGATCCATCGACAGTCCAGAGCAGCCGACATTTTCATTGGCAAAGAGCACACGTTCCCAGTGTTGCCCGCCGTCAGTCGTGCGAAAAACTCCGCGTTCTGCTTGAGGACCGGTGGCCCTGCCCAGGGCACACGCGAACACGATCTCCGGGTTTGTGGGGTGTACGATGATACGGCCGATGCGGCCGGTTTCCGGTAGTCCAACGTTTGTCCAAGTCTTACCGGCATCGCTGGATTTGTAGATGCCGTTACCCATGACGTCACTATCACGAATGACCCAGGCCTCGCCGGTGCCAGCCCAGACGATACTGGGATTCGAAGGCGAGACCGCCAGTGCGCCGATGGCTGCAGCCGGCTGCTTGTCGAAGACTGGGACGAAGTGATTGCCGCCATCGACGGATTTCCAGACACCGCCTGAGGCCGCGCCGGCGTAGTACGTGGAAGCATCTCCGGGAATGCCGGCGACAGCTGCGATACGATTTCCGACCTCAGGCCCAACAAAGCGAAAACGGAGCTGACCTTCCTCTTCGGAGTCAGGCTGTTGAGCAACGGCCGCGAGTGCAAACGTCAAAATCAGAAGCAGCGAGACATACATCGTCCGTCTTGGAAGACGCATCGAACAGACCTCCGAGAATACAGGTGCATATCTTGGTGGTGCATCAGAGAATGCGCGGGAATATTAAATCGCTCGCGACCTGTTGTGGGATTCACGCGGCCGAATCGGTTGTTCACTGTGGGCGATTGATCCTGCCTTGCAGGTGATAAGCGAAGAAATCATCCACCCGATGCCACGCGTCGTCGAGCACGGGCGCGCGCGTGAAGTAATGAAACTCGCCGGGATACATCATGAAAGAAATCAGGGAACCTTTCCCCTTCTTGAGGCCTTCATCAATGAGCCAGACGGATTCGAGATAGGGAACGTTGACGTCGGCTGTGCCGTGCAGGACCAGCAGCGGACGCGCCAGACGATCGATGTGCGAAATGGGCGACGCCTGCGCGTACACTTGCGGATTCTGCTCCGGCCGACCGATGCGGCTCTCAGTCCAACCTCCGTGATACGGGTCGGAATAATACATCACGTAGTCCACGACTCCAGCCACATCGACACCGGCCTTGAACAACGTTGGCTGGTCGGTCATGGCGATTAGCGTGAAGAAACCGCCATAACTGAGACCCCAAATCCCAATGCGATCAGGGTCCACGTAGGAGAGGGTTTTCAGGTAGTTTGCCGACATCCACGCGTCTTTGGCATCCTTCCCGCCCACGTCCATGAAGACTCCGTTGCGCCAATCGCGGCCGTAGCCAATGCTGCCGCGGTAGTCGGGAGCAAAGACCACATAGCCCTGCTGAAGCAAATATTGGTGAAAGCTGTAGTAGACGGCGTAATTCCGCTGCACGTGCCAACCGTCGTAATTCTGATTCACGCCGTCGCCGTGCACCCAAATAATTGCGGGATTTTTCTTGGATCGGTCCAGATTGTGAGGAACAAAAAGCCATCCCGGGACAGGTTTGCCGTCTGGTCCGGGAAAATGAACAAATTGCGGCTCGACGAATTGCGATTTGTCGATTCCAGCGGGCATCGAGTCCGAAATGCGTACTGGCTTTGCATTCGCCTTGGCTTCAGCAACAAAGAAATCGGCACTGTTTCGCGTATCCGTGTGTTGATAGACAAGCCTTTTGTCGTCTGCCGACCAGTGAGGTTCGATGTTGGTCCCATTGCCCGCGGTCACGTAAGTGATCGTGGCATGTGCCGGATCTCGTCCGATAGTGGCGACGCCGATATGGCGGTCCCCGGAGCGATCTGCTTCATTCGCATCGAAAGCGATACGCGTGCTGTCATGCGACCAGGCGGGTCGCCAGGCTTCAAAGTGCCCGGTCGTGAGTTGCGTGGCCTCCCCACCCGCCGCCGGCACGACGTACAAATGATCCCACCCATCGCGGTCGCTCAAGAAGGCAATCCACTTGCCATCGGGCGAAGGCCAAGGTTGCGCTCCTGCTTCCCCCCAATCGGGAATGCTCCAAAATTCTTTTTCGGTGATTTCATAAACGGAGCGCAGCGGGCCACCGGAGGTGTCGCCGATGTAGATAGTGTAGGTTTTGAAATTGTGTGAAAGGTGGTCGAAAACAAGATGTGTATTGTCGAGCCAGGCCAGTCCGCCGTATTCCTCCGGACTGCCGATGGCCACGGGTTTGTCAGCACCGACGCGGATTGCATAGACCTGCCCTGGCTTATATTCCGAGGTGCGATAAATGATCTTTGCGCCCGAATAGGATGGGGCATCATCGTGGTGAATCACCTTCGCGCCTGCGACATATACAAGGGAAGCTCCATCCGGCGACCAGATGATGTCGGAGATGCTGATCGGATCCTTTGTGACAGCAGTCTCGCTGCCGTCGGCAAATGACCGTACAACCAGCTGACTCTCACGCGAGTTTTCGCTATCACCTGTGGAATTCGAGCGTACAAATGCCACGCGCTTGCCATCGGGTGAAAGGACGATGTCGGCCTCCTGCGTAGGAGTAGTCCACACCGGCTTGGGTGTGCCTCCACTCACGGCAACCTCCCACAAGTCGCCACTGCGGGGGAAAAAGATTGTCTGCGAATCCCGGCTCCAGAAAAGCTCATGAACGCCGCCCTCGGGAAAAGATGTCAGTGCAACCGGCTGATCATTGCCGTCGGAATTGGCCACGTAGACATTGGAGACGCCGGCGCGGTCCCAGATGAAAGCGATGTGTTTACCATCCGGCGCCCATACCGGGTTGGAGGGGTGCTTGATGTCGATCAGCTGTTCGATCGTCAGCGGCGACTTGGCCGCCGCGGTTTGTGCGAAAACAGCAGTTGCCAACGTCAGCGTCAGGCTGACGAAGAGCGCGATCGATTTCCAGGCCATATGCATGGCGCCTCCCGGGCAAATTGAACTGAGAATTCAGAGAAGAATCAGCGGGCGGGCTCGACTGCCCCGCCCGTCATCAAAAGAGCCCTTGCCAGAAACAGAACGAACCCATCAGAACGTTACCCGCAGTCCAAACCGGGTTGCGTATGGGTTGATGGTGGCATAGGGAAACAAGTAGCTGGAGCCGTAGGTCGTCACCTCGCCAATTACCGTTTGCGCGTTGGTCACGTTGAAGAAATCTGCCGTCGGAATCAGGTGCCAGCGCTCGCCGAATACAAACTCACGAGACAGCCTCAGGTTCAGCATGTTGACACTGGGAAGACGCTGGACACCGGCCGGCTGAAGGATGACTGATTCGCCGACGTTTACAGGCTGCCCGTTTACAATCTGTCCGCTCGGTACTTCGAAAGTTTCCGTCGGCTGAAGCGGGAAGCCCGTGTAGTGCTGAAAGTTTACGCTCGTGCTGAGCTTCCACGGCAGTTCGTAGATGCCATCAATCTTGAAGACATAGGTGGCATCGAGATTAAGGTAATTGTTGTTCCGGTTAATGTTGTTGTTAGGATCCGTGAAGTTGTCACTGAAAGCTTGATCAGAATAACCCCGTCCATACACACCCTTCTGGCGTTGGATGGTGAAACCACCTAGAACCTGCCATTTGTGTGTAAGCCGCTTCACAGCCGTGAATTCCAGCCCATGATAGGAATTTTGGTTGAGCTGAGAAATGTTAGTGACCACAAAGTTGAACGCTCCGTACCTGTTTGGATCAGATGGTTGGAAGCTGAATAGCGTCATCGGTTGATTGGTAATCGGGTTAACAATCGGTTGGCCGCCGAGAGTCGTGACCGGGACGTAGTCCGAGGTCTGAACGGCGGTATTATCGAGACCAATCAAATTTTTCTTGGTCCGGTAGTAGTAAGTCACACCGACGCGCAGGTCGCCCCAAAGCTGATGCTCATAGGCTGCACTGAGCTGATCCGAATAGGGACGGCTCATCTTGGAATTAATGTGAGTGCTTGAGCCACCGAAGGCGTTCACCGGGGTCGTACTTGGCCCGTTAGGCAGCCACTCACTTGTTTGTGGAATTAGGTCCCCGTTGGTATCCGTCCAGGAATAATACTTGCCGAACAGACCCACCGGGTTTGCTGTCTCAGCGAGGCCTGTACCCTGCATGATGTAGTACCGGCCGTAGCTAAAACGCAGTACGGAATTGCCTTTTCCGGTTACGTCCCAGGCGACTCCGAGACGCGGCGACACCGTATTCCAGTCAACAAGTTTGCCGGACGCCGGATAGGTTGTGATTGGAAATAGATCCGGGAAGGTTTCGTTCGGATCGCTGCTCTGGGTCGGATAATAGGTGTTAAAACGGTCATAGCGAAAGCCCAGATTAAGCGTTAAGCCACGCTTAACGGCCCAAGTGTCCTGCAGGTAGAAGCTGGTATCGCGAAAATAGTTCTTCTGGGTTGTGGGCGTGTTGTAGGCGAGAACCTGATGGGCAGCCCCATTGTTCAGAAGAGCATTAATGCCCTGCTTCACTTGGTAGATATACGCGTTGTAGCTCTTTCCCCACTCGAAGCCAAACTGGAAATTATGGGACCCAGCCCAATCGGCTTTGTGCCAGGAACCACCCGCCGTCCACTTCAGCACCCACGCGGGATTTATGAACTCGTAGGGTGCGGCGCCGGTTTCTGTCGAAAGAGCCACATCCTGGTAGTTGAGGCTGGTTGAGTCCGCTTGATATCCGAGCGGAAACGTAATTTTGTTCCAGCCAACCCGAAAGTCGAGCACGAGCGAATTCGAAATCTGACTCGTCCACAGTCCCTCCAGGATGTATGCCGGTTCAATCTGCCGCCAACTGGCTTGCTCGGTAACGAACGAGTATGCTGTGTCGCGACGGAAGAAGCGATTCTGCGAGTTGTACATCCAGACAAAACTGAATTTGTTCTTCTGGTTGATCTGCCAGTCGCTGCGCAGGTCTGTGTTGCTCTGGTGATTGACGTCATGTACCGGATTGCCTGCCTGGTCGGTGACGGAAAGGATTCGTTGGCGCAGGTCGTAGCGTCGGTAAGAACCGAAGAGCCACCAGCGGTCTTTGATGAGCGGGGCACCGAGACTGACGGAAGTATCCCTCGTCATGTCGAACGGAGAACCAGAAGGCACAGGACTGCCCTGATAGGTGGGGAACTTGTCACCGGCCTGCCAAGCCGCCGTCAGGTAATAGATCAGCGCCTCACCGTGCAGCTGGTTCGAGCCAGACTTGGTCACCATATTCATGTACACCCCGCCGATTGGGACCGAAGCAGGAGCGTTATCGGCGACCACCTGAAACTCTTCGAACGAGTCGTGGTTGGTGTAGAACTGCGTATACCCTCCGTTGGCGCCCGGCCAGTTCAGATCAAGACCGTTGTAGCTGTAAATCTGTTCCGCAGGTGTGCTCCCGTGGACTTGCATTGTCGATTGCTGGTAGCTGTTGTTGCCGGCTACATCGAATGTGCTGCTCGTAGACCCAGGCATTTGCGCCACCGTGGACCACGGATCTCGTCCGCTTGGAATTTCCTGTAGCAATGTCTGATCAAAGGTCGTCGTTGTCTGATTGTTCTGTAGGTCAAGTAACGGTACGGCTTCCACTTGAACGACCTGTGCAATTTCGCCGACCTGAAGCTTCGGACTAACCGTTGCTGTAAATCCGGCAGTCAAGACGATACCCGTTTGGGAAAAGGAGCGGAATCCGGTTTGGCTGATGGTCACTTCATATTCGCCGGGAGGAAGCAGATCCAACAGGTAGCTGCCGTCGGCATGAGAAGTGGTGGAACGCTTGGCAAAAAGCGCTGGACTGCTTGCGGTAATGGTTGCATTCGCGACGACTGCACCGGAAGAGTCCATAACTACGCCGGTGATCTTGCCTGTCGTCGCGATCTGGGCCCCTCCCTTCCCAATAAGAAGTACCGAAACGAGCAATGCCATCGCGGTCGCGAAACAGACTGAGTTCAGGGTTGAAGTGAAACGACTGCCCATAGGCACCCCCTCCAGAACTGCATCCGGTTGTCGTTCTGTAATGCCCGCTTCCGTGCAAGAAATTGCAGGAAGACGAATAAAGAGATTAAGAAGTGGGAAATTCGCGGATATTGTATGCAATTTGCATAGCCTGTCAACAGAATCCCGATTCGTTTTTTTGAGTTCGGTTCTTTTGAAAATCAAATGTGGGGAAAATCGAGTTCAAATGCAAAGCAGCCTCGGCACATTCCGAAGCAGCGACTCAGTGCTGATTGCCACACGCTAACTCGTTGCTACCGGACCTTGCAGATATTTGCCCCTCCAAGGTTTTTTCTCGTAAGTGCCGAAAATAAAGCGGAAGTGGTGGAACTGGCAGACACACCATCCTTGCTTATTGCATTAATTTCTGTCTACAAATTACTCATTCTACACGTAATATCATTCCGCTCAACACGCTACCCAAAGGCCTCCAGCAATGGCAAGTAACTGCCAGTACTGCCACGACGCAGGCAGGCGGCACAAAATCCCGGCACAATCCATCGATCATCACGCGGCGATATTCCGGTAATCCTTAACGGATGGGCGACGCGTGTTTAAAACGTGGGGCCCCTGCTGACCCGCAGGGCTGGTCGGGGACTATGCGTCTGAGTCGGCAAGTACGTAGGAAGGCGCCAAGATCGTAGAGGTCGCGAGCAGCTTGCGTCGCTCGAGGATGCTGCGAATATTCTTCAGCCCTGCCCTACGCAAGTCCCAGTTGGGCCTGTCAAAAGGCTGTGGTTTTCGCCCGTGTAGCGTACCAATGCCACGCAACTCGAATTTGAAAAGCATTTCCCTACTGAATGGGGTTCGTCCACACGGACCCCTTTTTTCTCGACTGGGTTGGCTGAGTTCCGCTACTACTATCATTTCTAGTATAGAATCTTGGCCAACGGAAATTGGGTGAGGAGGGGGCTGGTCAGACCCAAAGGTCGCCCCAAAAAGAACCCGCCCCCTTTCGTACGGGCTACGCTCAATACACATGCACCGAGTCCTCGTGGTGGACGATTTCGAACCTTGGCGACAAGCCGTCTGTGGAATTGTCGAACGGCTCCTAGGCTTTCAGGTCGTGGGTCAGGCAGCAGATGGCGAGGAGGCAGTCCGGCTGGCGGAACGCCTTAGGCCAGATTTGGTTCTGCTGGACATTGGGATGCCAAAGCTCAACGGCGTTGAGGCAGCCAAACGAATATTCCAAGTTTCGCCAGCAGCAAAGGTGATCTTCTTATCCCAGGAAAGTAATCCTGACACGATTCAGGCAGTCCTCAGTCTCGGTGCACTCGCATATGTTCACAAGATGAAGGCCGGAACCGAGCTGCCAAGAGCTCTGGAGACGGCCCTTGGTGCATCCGCTTGTTCTAGGACGCCCGTAGGCGTTCATTAGCCCCCTCGATATTTGCCTCGAGTCCACCGGACGAAAATTCCGTTGTATAGGTGGGGACCCCTTGAAGCTCCTTTACTACTATCAATTATAGTTGTTCAAGGATAGAATCGCCGCAAACAGGGTAGAAGGGGTCGTCTACACCGAGCAACATTTCTTTAGCAAGACGGCCCCTTCGGCTACAGTAAGACGGCGCCAACGCCGATACTATCAAGCGTTTGCCTCCGGCCGACTGGAGCCATTTAAGGCTTAGGAATGGCTAGTCGCATGAGTTCATTAATGGTCTTTTGAAGCAGCTTTTCGCGCATCTGATGGGCGTGCTTATCCTGTGCTGTGTGCGAGTGGTGGTTGCGGTATTCCTTACTCTCCTCAGAGAGCTCCACAATCTCTCTTTGAAGTTGCCGCACTCGTTCCCGAAGGTCCATGCGGACCACGCCCCGGCCGTGCAGTATAGCGCAGTTCGACAGGCCGCCAATCGCTAACATGCCGAGTACATCGATTCGGACACAAATGGTCATCCCCGTTTCGCCTTTCCAAAGAACGCCTTTCCTAACAGAAACCTACAAGGAACTTAAGCGTTTCTTAAATTCCATTAGGTAAATGAAACAAACTGACCCGGGGGCAATTTCAGGCAAACCTCACGTTTCCATCGAGACTTCCTCATGCGGCCCGAGCTAGCTTTTGGGGCACTTTTGCCCGGGAAGATCAGAGGAGGTTGTCAATGAACAAGAGAATGCTATTAGCTGCGGGGCTTGCGCTGCTGACGTTAGCCTTGTCCAAAGCCAGTGTGGCGCAACTGGTGCTCTACGACAATTTCAATTCACACCGTATTGATCCCTCGAAATGGGATACCGACTTTTTTGATTCCAATGCACGCGAGATGGTGCGTGAACTGACCGCTACCCCTCAGAGAGATGATGATCGGCGTCTACATCTCTCAGAAACTACTTATTCGACAACAACAGATGACAACGGTGCAAGTGGATCAATATTTGGTCTCAACTTCCCAGTGCCTAGTGCAATTATGGAAGTATCCTTTACCGTGGTCGTCAGGAAAGCTGAAGCCGTCAGCTGTGGGAGTAACCCGTCTGGTCCAGTTGATATCGGTCCGGAGTTTCGGGGACGATTCTTCAACACAGAGAACTCGCCGACGAGCCAACTGGGTGATGTCGAGGGCGGAATCGGCGCATATCGAAATTCGACTGATGTCGGGTCCGCCATACAGGTTGGATTTCACTATGAGCGGTGCGCCGATGACTTCTGCGGTAGCCGGACGCCACTTGATTTCGGAGTGCTTGGCTACATACAACCCGGGACAACGAACAGATTTCACATCAACTGGGATCAGCCGAATCATCGGTTTATTTTTCAATTGAACAATGGACCCCTGGTATTCTCGCCCTACGCGGTTTCGGACAGCTCACCTCCGTCTTTTGCGTTCAGAGCAATTGACGTTGCACAACAAGTCGCACATTGCACGACCACACCTCGCCCATTCGCCTCCGTCGATGCGTTCATCGACGACGTTCGCGTAAATCCCTAGGTGTGGTCTGATCTGACCGCTGCGGTTTAGAACCGGAGCGGTCACTTCCTTTTGGCGCCTCAATGCTGACAAAAAGGTATGTTTGTTTTTAATCACGGCAACGTTAACAGCATGCGAGGAAGGAAATGCACCCAACCTGCACAGTTCCCGTGACCTCAGGCTGCATATGTGCACTGTTGTATCGCAGTTGCAAGAATCCGCCCACTCCCATCCCGCTCGAATGGCTCTAGGCCAACAGTTGGCGTAATCAGGCGATTGCACAAGCGTGCGCTTTTTCTTCGGAAGAAAAATTTCATCAGCTCAGACGCGCACAGCGGTTAACGGTGCACGACGCCGATTGAGCACAGCAATTCCCCGATGGCGATCCGAGCGAATAGGCAACAGCTAAGGGATATCCTGTTACTTTCAATCGAGGCAGATCGCCAGGAGTTTTTAGCCCTTATATTTCTCGCCTTCGGAGGTGGCTCATGTTGAGCGGGTTCAAGAAGTTTGTTCTGCGTGGCAACGTGGTTGACAT
>Ga0126371_10000633_pt1 | contig 29271 bp, 29 predicted proteins | sample PanSoiMetaPlot_4_FD_110145 | JGI IMG/M metagenome (GOLD analysis project Ga0126371, IMG submission 110145) | Tropical forest soil microbial communities from Panama - MetaG Plot_4 | ecosystem: Environmental > Terrestrial > Soil > Tropical forest > Bulk soil | place: Panama | collected 2016-02-17 | reverse complement strand
TGCTGGATGGATTTAGGAAGAATCTGGCGGAGAGGGAGGGATTCGAACCCTCGATACAGGTGTTAGCCCGTATAACGGTTTAGCAAACCGCCGCCTTCAGCCTCTCGGCCACCTCTCCGGCGTGCGGGAAAGACTTCGTCCTTAATTGTACCAGTCGGTCTCAATCGCGACGAGGCTTTATGCCCGTGGAATTGGGTGGCGAGCCGAAGCGTATGATCCGCGGGCTTCTGCCACACGTGATGCCGGGTTCCGGATCAGTAGACAGGGCCGGCTGCATACGCACCTGCCGTTGTCACGCAGAAGCTCGTGGGTACGCGTATCATTGTGTACATCACAATGAAAAAGCTGAGTTTCCTGTTGTCGCTAACCACGGACGACAACGATTATCAGATCGAGCAAGCCGCATCGGCACAGGACGCTGCGCGGCGAGTTGGGGCTGAGCTGCGCATTATTTATGCTCAAAATGACGCGATCACGCAAAGTCAACAGCTTTTGAAAATCATCCAGGCTGGAGATGAACTGTCCAAACCGGATGCGATAGTATTCGAACCGGCTGGATCGACTGGACTTCCGCAGGTCGCGCGCGCATCCGTCGCCGCGCGGATCGGATGGGTCATATTAAATCGTGAGGCTGATTACATCGGTGAGCTCCGGGCTGCACACAAGATACCGGTCTTTTCAATTACATCCGACCATCGCGAGATCGGACGCATTCAGGGGCAGCAAGTTGCCGCCCTGCTTCCAAAAGGCGGTTCCATCTTATATATACAGGGTCCATCCGGGAGCGACGCGGCTCAACAGCGGACCGAGGGAATGCAAGCAGCGCTGCCCAAGAATGTTCAGGCGCGCATGCTGCGCGCACATTGGACTGAAACCACTGCGCATCAGGCAGTCAGTTCGTGGTTGCGATTGTCAACTTCGCGGGAACTGGCGATCGACGCCATCATCGCACAGGATGACTCGATGGCGATGGGAGCTCGAAAGGCACTCCAGGAGGTCACAGATTTGCGCCAAAGGGACCGTTGGCTAGGATTGCCGTTCACAGGCTGCGATGGAATGCCGAAAACCGGACAAGCCTGGGTCAGAAACGGTTCTCTCGCGGCGACAGTTGTCGTTCCGCCCAACGCCGGCCTTGCATTGGAAATGCTCGCGAAAGCGTTACAGAGCGGAGTCAGTCCCAGAGAGCGCACGTTCACGGAAGTGAAGTCCTATCCCAAGCTCGAGGATCTGGCGGCACACGATAAGAAAAAGGCGTAGACGATGGCGGATCGCAATCTATGTCGCCGTTCGAGCGGCTTTTTTCTTGGGGCGAGCTTGGTTGTCGGCGATCTCGACTCGGTTCCTTCCGTTGTCTTTGGCTTGATACAGCGCGTGGTCGGCAAGTTTGACGATCTCAAGGACTTCGTTGCGTTTGGGATCCGATCCCGCCACTCCGATGCTGACCGTTACAGAAAGCTCGGTGTAGCCCTGTCCTTCCGCGGAGTGAGCTCGGGAAGTTGTTTTTTTCTTCTTGCGCACGGATTTTCGGCGCTCGATTCCACGCGGGAGTGCTCGGCGATCTTTTCCCCGCAACTTGAATGTTGTCCTTTGAATGGTGGCGCGCAGCAGTTCGAGATGCTCGAGTGCGTCAGGAGCGGTCTTGCCGCGAAAGAGGACGGCGAACTCCTCTCCGCCAAGACGGAACGATTCGCCGCCACCGGTGACGTGGGACAATCTGCTCGCTACGAGGCAGAGCACGTCATCACCGATATCATGTCCGTAGGTATCGTTGAACTTCTTGAAGTGATCGATGTCGACGACCGCGAGTGCGTACGGTTGCTCAAGCCCAAGGGTCGCTTCGTTGAAGGCACGGCGCGCTGGCAGTCCAGTCAACTCGTCGTGGTAAGCCATCGAGTATGACGTTTCGATGATGGAGGCCACTAAGATCACCGCGGAGGTTGCAAAGTACGCTCGGGCGAACGGTCCTGAAGGCCCCGCATTCAGCGCAAGGAATGCGCTTCCCAGAGCCCATGCAGTGCCGTTTTCTGCGGGTTTGCGATGGATTGCATACTGATAAATGAGGAATCCCAGAGCTACGAGCAAAGCGAACCAGGAAATCTGCGGGATTCGAGTCCGCGAAAACCATTCCCGGTTGAAGAGCGCCCCATGAAACAGCCGGGCACCGGGAGCTGATGGCGAACTGCAGATCATCGCGACGAAGACCGATTCCACAAACAGGATGAGAGAACGGGGCGCCATTGATGTGAATGTGAATCCCCGCTCACGACTAGCGGCGATGAGCGCCATGTTTACTGGCAACAAGAACGAGACTGCTTCTAAAGCGGTGAGGGCGGGTCGTCCTACCGCTTGCGGACTCTTGGCGAAGAATTCAATGGCGAGATTCGATAGAAGAAGCACCACGACTGCGGACAAAACTCGTCCAGCGTGGAAGCGCCATGCCAGTAAAAGGCCAGCTCCGAAGGCAACGTAAAAATATAGATCTACAATCGAGACGGAAATCGACAGCCAGTTCTCTCGGGCAAGGAGTACAGCGGCGGTCAGGAGTAAACCGCCGGGCAGCAGCCAGGACTTCAGAGAACCCTTACTCCAGACCCGCAATCGCCAACCCTTCCTGTGTGTGTTTGAGCTAAGCCTATTATCTCTGGCCCGCTATGCCAGATGCGATGAATTTTGAGATTCCTGCGGAAATTGCTCGCCCATCACCCCGTTCCCGGTCCGTGGTCACATCCCGATCGTTTAGGCGAAAACTAAACTGGCACATGAAACTTCGGCGAGGTCTCTGAGATCCATGCTGGCTGAAGATGATAAGGCGCTCGCGGGGTTTGTTCGGAAGGGTCTCGAAGCGGAGAGTTACGTCGTGGATGTTTCCGCGGACGGGGAACAGGCGCGGGCGTTGGCCAGTGAGTTGGATTACGACCTGGTTGTCCTCGACCTGAACCTCCCGCGACTGGATGGAGTCTCGATTCTCAGGCACGTTCGAGGCAAAAAGCCGGGCCTTCCGATTCTGGTTCTGACGGCCCGCGGACGAGTAGACGAACGGGTACAGTGCCTGGACCTCGGGTGCGGACGATTACTTGGTGAAGCCTTTTTCCTTCTCTGAACTTTCTGCACGGATTCGCGCATTGCTACGAAGAAGACGTTTGTCAACACAGCCCGTCCTGACGGTTGAGGACCTTAAACTCGATCGGGTGGAACGCCGGGTCACCCGTGGAAACCGTAGGATCGAGTTGACATCGAAGGAGTTTGCGTTGCTGGAATATCTCATGCGCAACGCCGGCCGGCGGGTAACCCGATCGATGATCATCGAGCACGTCTGGAATTTGTCCTTTGATAGCTCCACAAATCTGGTCGATGTATACATCAACTATGGTCTGCGCGTAACACAGCTTGCAGGCACAAGCGTGAGCCATTAAGAGCGAGAAATAGAGCCATGTCTCAGACTCTGCAACGAACATGGGAGAAGGTAGTTAAACCGATTCAGTGGGGGACGCGGAAATGCGCTGATCACGACTGCGGGAGCGCACGACTGTCGTGGCTCAAGATCAGACGTCGAGGAATGCAAATCGAAGACTCCTGGTTCTGTTCGCCAGAATGCGCTGGTCGCACGCTGCAAACCGAGCTTCGGCGTCGCATCGACGACGTATACACGAAACCCCGCCCTTTGCACCGGATGCCGCTTGGATTGTTAATGCTGTCGAGGGGTTTTGTCACTGAAGCGCAAGTCCAGTCTGCTTTGCTCGCGCAACGCCGAGAGGGGCGGGGTAAAATCGGCCAATGGCTGCAGACATTGGGCTTCGCCACCGAGAGACAAGTCGTAACCGCCCTGGCTCTGCAGTATGCGACGCCGGTTCTGGCATTCCCTTCTGAAGTCGTTCCACAAAGAGCGCTACCGCTCGTCATGCTGAAAGCCTTCGGAATCGCACCAGTGCGGTTTTCAGCTGTGCAGCAGTTGCTTTATGTGGCATTTTGCTCCCCAGTGGATCACAAACTGCTTCAATCGATCGAAAAATGACCGGCTGGCGAACGTCACCTTGCGTCGTCAGCGATGCGTGCATGAACAAGCTGTTAGGAAGCACAGACGAACACCATACTGGGCAGTCCCACTACTTTGCGAGAGTCTCCAGTTCTGAAGAGATGACGCGAATAACCCTAAGCTATGCAACGAGAGTGGGCGCACGAGAGATTCGGTTCGCGAGGTGCGGTTCTTTTGTTTGGGTTCGTCTTGATAGTGATCAAAAGAGCTCTGACCTCGTATTCGATTCGCCGAATCGACCAGACGAGCAAGTGGGCGCCAGGCCCTTCGCGAGTCTGGAGATTTCCGCGGGAACGGTTTCTGAACCGCCCTGAAAGCGGTCGAGATTTTGCCTCCCTCCTCTGTTTGATATCCTGAACTTAATCCCATATGAAGTTGCTCTATCAGGATGTGCCGGAGGGAGAAAGAGCCGGCAACAGGATCGCAGGGCGCATTTTATTCGGCGTGCTGCTCTTCGCTGCCGTTCTGGTCGGGGCGATGACTGGGCTCCTGCTGGTTTATTCAACGGATCTTCCCCAAGTCGAAGAACTGGAACACTATCGTCCCAGTTCTGTCACTGAGATCTATGACGATCAGGGGCGGATCATCGGTTCATTTGCCTTGCAGCGACGAGTGGTCGCTTCCTATGACGACTATCCGCAAGTATTGCGAGATGCTCTGATCTCCATCGAAGACAAAGAGTTTTATGGACACTGGGGAGTGAACGTTTGGCGCATCGCCGGGGCGGCATATCGCGACATACAGTCGGGCGGCAGGGTGCAGGGCGCTTCTACTGTAACTATGCAACTGGCCCGTAACCTGTTCTTGTCACCTGACCGGTCGTTTCAGCGCAAAATCCAGGAAGCCCTGTTAGCAATCCAGATCGAGAGGCGTTTTACCAAGGCGCAAATATTCACACTCTATGCAAACCAGATTTTTTTGGGACATGGAACCTACGGATTCGAATCAGCGTCGGAATATTACTTCCATAAACCTGCCAAACGACTTACTCTCGATGAGGCGGCTCTGCTAAGTGGCCTTCCGAAAGCACCAGGTTACTATTCGCCGATTACGCATCCCGATCGAGCGGTGAAACGCCGCAATCTTGTCATCAATGCAATGCTGGAAGATGGAAAGATTACGGCGCAACAGGCGGCCGATGCCCGAACCCAACCAATTCACCTCAACGTCCAGCATGATCTGAACAGTGTCGCTCCTTATTACATCGAGGAAATTCGCCGATATCTTGAAAACAAATATGGAAGCGATCAGGTTCACGAAGGCGGTTTGCGGGTTTACACATCGTTGAATCTGGAAATGCAACGTATCGCCAACCAGGCCGCGCTAAACGGAGTCTCCAACTACGAGAGGCGTCACGGATGGAAAGATCACTTGCAAAACATCGGCAAGTCGCGAGCCACTATCGATAGCTATCAACACCCAGATTGGGAAGATGAGCCTCAGCCAGGTGACTATGTGCACGCGCTTGTAAGAGAAGTGTCAGCCCAACAGGTAGCTGTTACGTTTGGAGCATACCGCGCGCTGTTGTCGGTGAATGACGTTGCTTGGGCTACCAAGAAGCCGCAAGGCATTCTGAAAACGGGCGACGTTTGTTATGTAAAAGTGCTAAGCCTCGGGCCAGGCAAAGTTGCGAAGGTTTCACTGGAGCAGGATTCAGGAGCACAGGCGGCCCTGGTTGCGATTGACAATGCAACGGGGGAGATAAAGGCGATGGTGGGCGGGCGTAACTTTAACGACTCAAAGTTTAATCGAGCTACGCAGGCACTGCGGCAAGTCGGCTCTTCTTTCAAACCGTATGTATACACAGCGGCGATCGACCAAGGAGCAAGTCCCGACGATACAGTTCTGGACGCACCAATAACCTTCCAAACCGCATCGGGGCCTTATAGTCCTCATAATTATGAAGAGCGATATGAAGGGACGATCAGCTTGCGGAGAGCGCTTGCCCAATCCCTGAACATTCCCGCATTGCGACTGGCTGATCGCCTCACGATCAAATCAGTAATCGAGTATGCACACCGCTTCGGAATTTCGTCGGCGATTCCGGCGTATTTGCCCGTGGCGCTTGGGTCTGCGGAAATCACACTGCTCGAGCAGACCAGCGCTTACAGCGTGTTTCCGAACGACGGAGTCCGTATTGTCCCGCGCTACATCACTAAAGTTACGGACTACGAAGGTCGCGTTCTGGAAGAGGATTTTCCGGATGTTAAGGATGTCATATCGTCCCGTACGGCCAGAATCATGACGTCGATGCTCGAAGATGTGATTCAACACGGCACGGGAGGAGCCGCGGCGAGTCTGAAGCTGCCACTGGCAGGCAAGACCGGTACGACGAATGATTTCACTGACGCCTGGTTTGTGGGTTTCTCGCCGTCCATCACCTGCGGTGTCTGGGTAGGCTACGATGAGAAGAAATCCCTCGGCCCTAAGGAGACCGGAGCCCGGGTCGCGTTACCTATCTGGATGGATTTCATGAAACGCGCGGCAGCCGGAAAGGAGTCCGGGGAGTTTCAAGCGCCCCTTCTCGTTCCCCCGGCTCCAGGCTCGCTCAAAGTCGACACCCCGGATAATGCTCCAGCGAAAGATGAAGTACAGTAGGGCCCAAGTTAACAGTAGGGCCCCAGTTGAAGGAAGGGTGGCTCCCGAGAAACGTTGATCTGCATTCTCATAATTTGGCGATGAAGTCATTTCTGCGCTTTGCTTTGTTGACGTTGCTGTTACTCGTCGTGGCCATGGTATCGGCTGTTGTCACGATGAGTGTGGCGATTCATGGCGCGGAAGTCACGGTACCCAGTCTAATTGGAATGAATCCGGTGGATGCGGAGCGCGCTGCTACAGCGTTGGGGCTGAGCGTCGCCATTGAGCGTCAGTATTACAGTGCGGAAGTTCAAGAGGGCCGCATCATGATGCAAATTCCCGCGCCGGGCACGCGGGTACGTCGCGGTTGGCAACTTCGAGCGGCACAGAGCCTTGGTGCACAGCGGGTCACTGTGCCTGACGTGTTGGGGGAGAGTGGCCGCGCAGCGGATCTGAACATTCGTCGGAGGGGCCTCGACGTGGCATCGATCGCGTACCTCCAAATGTCTGGCGTAACCAATGATCAGGTTCTGGCACAAAGTCCCCCCGCCAACGCAAGCAGCATTTCCGCACCAAGAATTAATTTGTTAATTAGTAATGAACTGCAACCAGAGAGCTTCGTCATGCCAAGTTTTATCGGGCAGCCGCTAGGGACTGTGAACCTCACCATTCTGGACGCCGGTTTCCGTGTCGGGGTTGTGACCGTGGCACCTGCAACACAGGACGTCTCGATCACCCCATCTCAATCAACCGTACCTCCTCAACCGTCGCCTGCGAGCATTGTGGTTTCGCAAACGCCCTCGCCGGGGCAGCGCGCGGTCGCGGGCGCAGTGGTGAATTTTGAAGTACGGTGATTTTCAAAAACGTTTTTCAAGAAATACGTTCGTACGCCGCGACAAAAAAGCCATCGCATTGATGCACGCCGGGAATCGTGCGGAGAAAAGGTCCGTTTACGAGCAAACCGTGATTCGTCACAGCCACTTCACCCGAAATTGCTAGCCGACGTAACTCTTCCTCGAGATTGATGGTACGAAAGCGAGCATCTCCACTAAAGACCTTCTCAACTACATCTTCGCCTTCTTCCTTTTCGAGCGAACAGGTTGAGTAGACGAGAGTTCCTCCTGAGGCTACCTGCTCCCGCGCAGACTTCAGAATCGAGACTTGCCGCTCGTGCAGGTCGGCCAGATCGTGTTCCTGAAGTCGCCACTTGATCTCGGGATTTCTGGCCAGGGTTCCCGTGCCGGAGCATGGTGCATCAACGAGCACACGATCGAATGGTGTTTCGAAGCTCAGAGTTGATATGTCACCGTGGACGACCTGAACATTCCGAGCCGAAACACGTTCTTTCAAGCGTCGAGCGCGATGAGCGTGCAGCTCAACGGCAGTAATCGCAGATGAGGGATTGCGATCCGCGATTGCCCATGTTTTCCCTCCCGGAGCCGCACAACAATCCAGAAAGCGTGCGCCCGAGCCTACAATGGCTGCGACGAGCTGGGAGGCTTCGTCTTGAATGGCAACGAGCTTCTGCTCAAGGGCTTTTGTCTGCGTGATGTTTCCTGCGACGATGCGCCGTGCGTTGACCAAGAACTCTCCGGGCGCAAGTGACACTCCTTCATTCCGCAATGCGTCTTCAGCCGACGCGTCTCTCACACGGACACTCGTGACCGGAATGCTCTGGTCAAAGTTGCAGATCTTTCCCGCTACCTCCAAACCGCAGTGAGTAATCCACCGCTCTACCAACCACAGGGGATGAGCTGACAGCGCTGCTAGTGTCGTCGGGTCGTGAGCTTGAACTGGGGACGCCGGCTTAAGGCTGTCCCGGAATCGGGAAATGTTGCGCAGAACAGCATTGGCAAATGCTGAGGCCGAACGTTTGCGGGCCTGTTTGACTAGTTCAACGCTTTCATGGATCGCAGCACTAGCGGGCACACGATCTAGCCATCCAATTTGAAAGACTGCGAGCCGAAGGGCGATCAGGACCTCACGATCAATTTTGGCGAGAGGAAGGGAGGATGTCGTTGCGATACCGCGATCGATCACCGATTGCCATCGCAGAACACCCATGACGAGTTCGGTGGCGAGTGCTCGATCTTTGACACTCAATTGCGAGCAAAGATCCGAGTGCAGCAACTCGGAGGCGTAAGAGTCTCGCTCTACAACGCGAAGCAAAATTTTGAACGCAACAGAACGTGACGCAGATACGGGCATTGGCGAGTTTCGACTTGCGTAGTAGCAAGATTTTGGTAAGCGCGGCTCGGTCCGATGGGCACTCTATCTACCCAGTCTCTCGCCGTCTCGTATGCGATAACCATTGACGAAATCGTGGCCCGACATTTTCTTCTTTCCTTCAACGTGCAGTTCGTGCAACTCAAGCGAACTGGCGAAGCCACAACCGACAAGCGGTAGATGGTTCTCAACTTTAATCGAGCCGGGCAAGAGCGCACGCTCAATCGGCCTCACATTCAAAATCTGCAGGTTCTTACCTCGAAATGACGTGAACGCCCCTGGCCAAGGCTGAAAGCCTCTCAACCGGTTCCAATTCTCTGCCGCCGAACGCTGAAAGTCCACGCGACCGTCTTCCTTCGTAAGAATCGGCGCCAGCGTGGCAAGCGCGTGATCCTGAGGTTTCGCGTGAAGGGTTCCAGCGCACAACTGATTCAGAGTATCGACCATAAGGTCTGCGCCCATTGCGGCGAGCTTCGGCGCAACAGTAACTGACGTATCTCCACGTTCGATTGGAAGTTTACTTTGCAGCAGGACGTCACCTGTATCGAGCCCGGCGTCGATGCGCATCGTCGTAACTCCGGTCACCTCCTCTCCCTGCGCAATCGCCCATTGAATCGGCGCCGCCCCTCGATACTTCGGCAGCAGAGAGGCATGAACATTAAGGTTGCCAAATCTGGGGAGATCGATCATCCATTGCGGGATGATACGTCCATAGCCGACAACGACGATCGCATCGGGCTTCAGCTCAACGAGCTGAGTTCGTAAGGTCTCGTTGCTTTTGATTGTTGTGGGTTGTGCGACCGGGATGCCCAATCTCAATGCACTCTGTTTAACAGGCGAAGCGGTCAGTTCCATCCCGCGGCCGCTCTGCCGGTCCGGCTGAGTGATCACCAGACGCATGTCAAAACCATATTCCACCAATGTTTCTAACGTTGGTACTGCAAAACGCGGGGTACCGGCAAAGACGAGCGTGAGGGAGGATGCCATGAAGTTGAAAGGAGGAGCCTACCATTCGCCAGCTTTCATCAGCTTGCGTATCTTGCGCTTGATGAGATCTCGCTTCAATGCGCTGAGATGACTGATGTAGAGCTTGCCGTTCAAATGGTCGGTCTCATGCAGGAATGCACGCGCCAGAAGCTCCTCACCGGTCTTCTCGTAGATCTTGCCGTTTATATCCTGGGCCCGAATAGTTACCTTCTTGGGCCGGGTCACCGACTCCCGAAAATCGGGGATGCTTAGGCACCCCTCATTTTGAGTATGACGTCCCTCCGTATGAACGATTTCCGGATTGGCGAGCACCAACTTCGCCTCGGGATCTTCCTTGAACGTGACATCAATGACGGCAAGCCGCTTGGATATCCCGATCTGGGGCGCGGCCAATCCCACGCCGTGCGCGGCATACATCGATTCGAACATATCTTCAACCAGTTTTTTGAGCTCATCATCGAAACTGGTCACCGGTTCGGCCTGCTTTTCCAGCACCGGATCGCCAAACTTAACGATGGAATAGATCATGAACGCGTTGCCAAGACGGTGGCTTGTAGTCCTTAAAAGTTCTTTAGTTGCTGAAGGTATCCGTTGAAGTTGCGTTTTGTTTCGACCATCGAGTCGCCCCCGAATTTCTCGAGAGCGCAACGAGCCAGCGTCAAAGCGACCATAGCCTCCGCGGCTACCCCGGCGGCAGGCACCACGCATACATCGGAACGTTCGTACGCCGCCTTGACGGGTTCGCGGGTTGCAAAGTCCACGGACTGCAGTGGCCTTCTCAATGTGGAAATGGGTTTCAGGTATCCACGTACGCGGATCTCTTCGCCGTTGGAAATGCCGCCCTCGATGCCACCCGCGTTGTTACGCGACCGACTGAACCTTGTAAAAGAATCTTCAGCCTGATAAGCGATCTCATCATGCACCTGCGATCCGGGCGAGGCTGCGGCCCGAATTCCAGAGCCGATTTCGACGGCTTTCACCGCCTGTAAAGACATTACGGCTGCCGCCAACAAAGCATCGAGTCGCTCATCCCACTGGGCGTACGTACCCAGACCCGGAGGAACATTGCGGGCAACGACTTCGAAGATGCCTCCAACGGAGTCGCCAGTCCGCAAGGCTTTATCAACTTCTTCCTTCATGCTTTGCTCGCTTTCGGGGTCGGCACAACTCAATAGGATATTGTCCTTGGAACTGAGGCTTTGAATGTCTTCCCATGACACTTCCCGCTTGAGTTCGGCGGCGCCCACCGAAATTACGTGGCTTAAGACTTCGATCCCGAGTTCTCGCAGAAAGAGCTTGGCAATGGCACCAATGGCGACGCGAGCGGCGGACTCGCGAGCAGAAGCGCGCTCTAAAACATATCGCGCCTCAGAAAAGTTGTATTTCAGAACGCCGGCCAGATCAGCGTGCCCAGGCCGTGGCGACCTTACTGGCTTGTGCTTCGCCTTGTCTCCGGGTTCGACAGGAAGTGATTCCTGCCAATTCTCCCAATCCTTATTCTTCAGAAGCACCGCGATCGGAGACCCGATAGTCACCCCGTGATGAACCCCCGACAGGAGATGGGCCTTATCGGTCTCAATTTTCATCCGTCCGCCCCGGCCGTAGCCTTGTTGTCGCCGCCACAATTCGCGATCTATGAACTCCGCGTCGACCGATAGCCCTGCTGGCACTCCCGACAAAAAAGCGACCAGGGCTTCCCCGTGAGATTCCCCCGACGTGAAGTACCTAAGCATAAGCGTTTGATTCTAAACGATTCTTGACGGAAATATGAGGTGGCGGAGCCGAGAAAATCAATGAATTGCGGTCGTGACAGCAAAGACTTGCACTTGTACAATATGCCCTGTCATCAAGCGATAAAGCCGTTTTTCGATCCGCTCGGCTGCCCGCCATGGTGTGCCACATCGTTCTTCCTCTGGCCAAGGAGGGGGAGTGTATTCAGAAGGGCAAACCCCAACTGAGGTGTTGACTGGAACGAAAATTCGTTGCCTGATCGCAGATGACCACGCATTGGTCCGGCAAGGCATTCGTCGGCTGCTTCAAGACGAGCCGGATGTCGAGGTTGTCGGAGAGGCTGGAGACGCAGCCGAGGCCTTGAAACGCGCCACCGAACTGCGGCCGGACATCGTTTTGCTCGATGTTGGCATGCCGGGTTTCTCATCATTTGAGGCGGCGCGCATCATTCAACAAGACTTGCCGGAGACCCGTATCGTGTTCCTCACGATGCATGAGGATCAGGACTACGTGATGCAAGGTCTACAGGCGGGCGCTTCGGGATACTTGTTGAAAGACACCCCGGCAGCCAAATTGATCAGCGTGCTCCGGGAAGTTTATCAAGGTGGGAAATTCGTTAGCCCCGAAGTCTTGGGTGGTCTGTTGGAGAATGGCAAATTCGGTCAACCCAGCGCGCGACCTGCGAAATCGGGACTGACGCCGCGCGAGCGCGAAGTCATGAAACTACTCGCCGAAGGGAACACCGTCCGCAAGATTGCGGGCATGTTGGGCTTGAGTTTGAAGACGATCGAGGCGCACAAGTTTAATCTGATGCGCAAACTCGACATTCATAACAAAGCGGAATTGGTGCACTGCGCGATTCGGCGAAAAATTGTGAAGGTGCCTGCGGGTTTCTGATTCAGGCTAACCTACCCAAGAGCCAAAGCAGCCAGACTTTGTAAATCTTGCAGTTCCAAGTCTGGCCTGCCTTCGGCTTTCTTAACAGCGCCTACCCCTCCCCGACGCGACGGACGATTAATCCAGACAGTTGAAAGACCTAACGATTGGGCAGGCAGCACGTCGTGAAAGACACTCTGTCCGACGTGCAAGACTCGACTCGGAGGTACTTGCACGCGGTCCAAAGCCATCTTGAAAATTGGCAGTCCGGGTTTATAACACCGTGCCTGCTGAGCCGTTGTTACGCTCTGAAAGTCGGCTTGCAAGCGTGGTCGTGTGCTGGCGAATAAATCATCATCGATGTTGGAGATGATCGCGAGCTGATACCGCAAACCAAGGTTTTGCAGCGCAGAAACTGTGTCCGGCCATGGTTGCCATTGCGGGACCGAAGCAGCAAGAGCATGCAGTTCGGACACGGTCGGTTCGAATGACAAGCGCCTGCTGAACGAGGCGACGACGGATTTCAGAACATCCTTGTAAGGCTGGTAATTTTTCTCGGCCTCGGCTTCGAAGTCTCCATACAGCGCGAGGATCTCAGTATCCGAGAGACGCTGGCTGTGAGCGGACAACAGGGCCTTTAAGACCGAAAGAATCCCTGCTTCCCAATCGATCAGCGTCCCGTAACAGTCGAACGTAAGAACATCGAATTTGGAAAAATCCAGCATTTCAATTTTCTCGCTTCAGATAATTCTCAACACAACCCCAGCCGGTGCTTCAACAAAAATAAAGCCCCGGCCTGGACCGGGGCCAGAAATTGTGGCTCTTCGCGCTAAGGGCGAATTTCAAGTGGGGACTCAAGCTTGAAACTGACCGCTGCTTCTGCAGGCAACGTGACATCCCGGTTGCCAGTAAATGCAGATCCAGCCGTCCCAGCTCCGCCGCCCACAAGAGCACCGATAGCGGCTCCCTTTCCTCCGCCTGCCAGCGCGCCAATGATCGCACCGGCGCCGGCGCCGCCACCGATCATCGTGGCGGTCCGCTTGCCCTTGCCCTTTTCAGAACGTGCAACCGAAGACGTCTGAATGGAATGTGAGTGCCCGCCGATTGTGATGCTGTCGAGCTTGATTTGTAGAAGGGAGGCACCTTTGAACCTTCCGGCTGCCTGAGCGGCCACGACCGTGCCCGTCGCATTAGATCCAGCAGGGATCACCGTCTTGCCATCTACATCTATCGGACTCACAACAGAGCCGGTGAAGGTCTGGCCCGCCTGACTGTCCTTAGAGCTCAACGCCTCTCCAAGGCGTACCGTCAACACGATCCCGGTTGGAACAACGATAGGCTGGACCGCGGCTGGTTTTTCAGGAGCCATCCGGCTGTTGCTCATGGCGCGGGCTGAGTTCGAGGGCGCCGAGTTGCTTGCGTCATTTCCGTTCGCTCCGCTACCAGTGTTATTGGTACCGTTACTCGAGTCGGTAGCGGGAGGTTTGCTCGTACAAGACAGGGTAATGAACAGTGAAAGTACAAGGGGTAGCAACAGAATACGAGACCGCATGGGACCCTCCGTTCGGAAGAAATGTATTCGACATCACCACCACACAACCTGGATGGAAAGGAAACTGAAAGCATTCAACACTGAAACAGCTAGTTCTAAGAAGTCTCTTTCGGCTCGGCAACGCTGACTGGCGCCGGCTCCGGCTCGCTCGGCGGTTCCAAGCCGGGGAGAATCAATGTTTCACTCTCCACAACAACGGACTCGGCAATTATGGGTTCAGGATTTTGGATGTCGGGCGCCTTGGGCGTCAGAAACTTAGCGCTGTTCAAAAGTGGCCGGCCCAACGATGCGTTGTACGAAGTCCATGGGCTCTCGTTTTCGGATTCACGTTCAAAGTGAGCGCGAACGCTTTCCATCTTCGAGTCGAGATCATCCATATAGTGGAGCAACAAGGCTTCGGGAAACATGGGTAGCTTAGGAGAGCCGAATTCATACTCGCCGTGATGGCTGATGATCAGATGCTCTAACAGCGTTTTTAGCTCGACTGGAAAATCCGGGAAAAGGGCGAGTTTCGCCTGGAGCATCTCGAGCTCAATGACCATGTGTCCAAGCAACTGGCCACGAGTGGTGTAGGAGAACGAACGACTGAATGTGAGTTCGTCGATCTTGCCAATATCGTGGAGGAACGCGCCAGCCAGTACCAGATCGCGGTTCACGCTTGGATAGTTGCGACACACGAGATCGCAACTTCGAAAAAGCGAGACCACGTGGTCAAGCAGGCCGCCAATGTAAGCGTGATGCAGTGTTTTCGCAGCCGGTGCCTTGCGATACGCGTTGGCAATCTGAGGATCGTCCATGAACGCCCGCACTAGCGATTTCAAATGCGGGTTCTGGAAGGAACTGACGAAATCGCCCAGAACTTGCCAGAGCTCATCAATATTTTTGGTCGTTTTCGGAAGATAATCCGAATAGTCGATCTCAGACTCGCCTAACCGTCGCAGTTTGTGAATTGTGAGCTGGAAGCGATTCTTGTACTTATTGATCAGTCCCTTTACTTTGAGGTAGTCGTCCTGCTCGAATGTGTCGAGAACTTCGTCGACGTTGTCCCACATTTTGGCTTCCATCTGCCCTGTCCGGTCGCCTAGTGTTAGCGCGAGGTACGGATCGCCCGTCTTCTTGGGCTTTATTTGCTTGGAGACGACGACGAAGGTCGAGGTGATAACCTTGTTTTCCTGACGTACGCACTCGGTGATGAAGAAGTCCTTCATGGTCTGATCAGCGTGCGCCTGGGCAGCCCGCCCACACTAGTATCGCGCATGCTTGGAGAGCAGAAAAAGCTAAATCGACAAACTACTAGTACACGGGGAACCACTCACAGAATCCCAAGCTTCTTCTTTTTCTTCGTTTTTAGCTTTTTGCTGCTGGCTTCCTTGCCCGCCGTTTCTACCGGTTTGGTCTGATTTGGGCTCGCTCCCGTGTCGACGTAGCCGGAGCGAATGTCAATGTAGGCTTCTTCTCGCAGCTTCTTGAGGTAAGCCCGCAAGGCTGGCTGGAGCTTCTGATAGTAAAGAGCATCCTGAATGCGGGGCTCCATTTGTTTCATGGAAGGTATGCCCGCCGTTTGATGTTCCGTGACTTTAAGGATGACGAACCCCTGCTTGGTTCGTATTACATCCGTCACCGCCCCAGCCTTCATGGCAAAGGTTGTGTCCTCCAGTTCCTTCGAGAGGGCACCTCGCTTGAAGAGTCCGAGGTCCCCGCCCTGCGCCGCTGTCGGGCCGTCCGAGTTCTTTTTGGCGACATCTTCGAAAGATGCGCCTTTCTTGATCTGATCGAGGAGGCCTTTCGCTTTCGCCTCGGTTGCCGCCAATTGCTCGGACTCGGACATCTGGGCGGCAGGCGCGTCTTGCGCGGGTTCAGCGGCTGCTAAGGGCGGAGTTATGGAAGCTCCGTCCGTTCCGGTCTTTTGAGGTTCGGGCTTGGCAGGTGCGGGTTTCGCCAGCGCCACAAGGATTTCACTGAGCCTGATTTGTTCAGGCTGTTCCATCTCGCTCTTGTGTTCCTCGTAAAACCTCTGCTCGTCCTCTTTCGAGACGGAAAGGTGGCTGCCGACCTCGTGTTGAATAACCTGCTGGGTGATGATCTGGTTACGCAAATTCTGTTTGAAGTCTTCGTACGACACACCTTGCGCTTGCGCAGCCTTTTCGAGCTCTTCCATCGAATCGAGGTTCATTTGCTTGCGCATTTCATCCAGCTTCTTGATCAACTCGGTATCCGCAGTAATGCCAAGATCCTTGCCTTTCTCCAGAAGGAGTTGCTGATCGATGAGATCGCGAAGGACATCTTTCTCGCGGTCGACATAGGCCTTGTCGGCATTGCTACCCGACTCCTGGCTCTTGATTTCGTCCTTCAATTGATCTTTACTGCGAACGAAGTCAGACCGGGTGATGATGGAATTGTTGACGCGCGCCACAATTTCTTCCACGACAGTGTCCGCTCCCAAAAAAGCGGACAACGTAACCATGCATCCTATTAACGCGACAGAGTGTCGTTTCGTCATTGCAAAATCGCCGGAACCTCGATGTCGAGCGAACCTCAACATCTTGGATTGTCAGGTGCTTCTGGGGATTGTAAACCCGTGGCCATGCTTGGGGCCAGTGAACCTGCTGTTATGATGAGGGGGATAATCCGGTGGTTGCACACCGAATCCCCTTGTGGAGCGGGCGCTTTTGAAGACCTTCGGATGTTTCCTGATTTTGCTAGTTCTTGCCGCGATTAGCGTGCCTGCCGGTGCCCAGAAATCGTCCTCGACCGCACCCAACCTTGTCGAACTCGAGAAAATGGCTGGTCGCTTTGCATCCACTCCCCTTCGCGTGGATACCGCCAACTTGTCGGCTGGCGATCGTCACGCTCTGGTCAAACTTGTCCAGGCAGCGCGAATCCTTGATCAAGTCTTCATGAAGCAGTTGTGGTCGGGTAACGCAGACTTGTACGCCCGTCTGCAGAAAGACGCTACGCCTTTGGGGCGCGCGCGTCTCCGTTATTTTTGGCTGAACAAGGGCCCGTGGTCCGATATAGACGAGTACAGGGCCTTTCTTCCTGGCGTACCGCATCGCAAACTCCCAGGGGCAAACTTCTACTCGGCGGACATGTCCAAAGACGACTTCGAACGATGGGTTGCAGGCATACCAGCGACAGATCAGGAGCAGGCGAAGGGGTTCTTCACTGTCCTGCGCTGGCAAGACAAGAAGGTTGGTAGCCTTGCGGTTGTACCTTACAGCGAAGAGTACAAAGCAGAACTCAGTCATGCAGCCAGCCTCCTTCGTGAAGCCGCAGACCTGACAGGGAATTCATCCCTGAGAAAGTTCCTCAGTCTGCGGGCTGATGCCTTTCTGTCAAACGACTACTACGAAAGTGACCTGGCTTGGATGGATCTCGATGCGCCTCTCGATGTGACAATCGGTCCGTACGAGACGTACAACGATGAGTTGTTCGGCTACAAAGCAGCGTTCGAAGCTTATATCAATCTTCGCGACGACGAAGAGACGTCAAAGCTGGCGAGCTTTACTCAACACCTGCAGGAGATCGAGGACAGTCTACCGATCGATCCAAAATATAGGAATCCGAAGCTGGGAGCAGCCGCGCCGATTCGGGTCGTTGATGAAATCATCAGTGCGGGCGATGGGGCGCATGGGGTTCAGACGACCGCCTACAATCTGCCGAACGATGAGAGAATCGTCCAACAGAAGGGCAGCAAACGGGTGATGCTGAAGAATGTGCAGGAGGCCAAATTCCGCACTGTCCTAGTGCCCATTGCAATGCGGACTCTATCCAAGCACGCAATGATCGACGTCAGCTTTAGCTCGTTCTTCACCCATACATTAGCTCATGAACTGATGCATGGATTGGGCCCGCACCAGATAACGGTCGATGGAAGGTCCACTTCACCCCGCGCAGAATTGAAGGAATTGTACAGCGCGATCGAGGAAGCCAAAGCGGATGTGACGGGGTTATTCGCTCTGCAGTACATGATGGACCACGCTAGCGAGATGAAGCTGGCGAAGATCTTACCATCGGACGATGCGGCACAAAGGCAGCTCTACACTACCTTTCTGGCCTCCTCCTTTCGCAGTCTGCGATTCGGGCTAAACGATGCTCATGGCAAGGGCATGGCAGTTCAGTTCAACTACCTGCTTGACCATGCCGCATTTGTAGAAAATGGCGACGGGACGTTCGGCGTCGATATGACCAAGATCAAGTCCGCCGTTCAGGACCTGGACCACGATTTACTCACGATCGAAGCCGAAGGAAATTATGCAGCCGCAAAGGATTTGCTCGACAATCTTGGGGTGATCCGGCCTTCCTTGAAGAAAACGTTCGCGAAGCTGAGTGAGATTCCGACCGATATCGAACCGGTTTTCGTGACCGCCGACTCGATAGATCCGCCAACGCAAAATGCACCTGCCACGAAGAAAGCAACGAAACGAAGCAGGAAACCTTAGTTCTTGGTTCGAATCAATGCGAGCGAAGTCAGATCGTCGTGGATTCGCGAGCTAGAGAAGTGTTGAGCCGCGTGAAGAACGGATGAGCAGAGATTCTGGGCGCCGACGTTCCTGTGTGCCTGAAGGACTTCATCTACCCGATTGAGGCCGAACTCTTCTCCTTTCCGGCTCACTTCGACGACTCCTTTTGAAACGAGCACAAGAGCGGCATCTGTCTCCAAAGCAACGATTCTTGCGTCAGTCGTGGTGTGGGAAAAGAGCCCGAGGGGCAATCCCGTGGCGCCCAGTACGGAGGTATCTGAACTGTGGCGAACCAGACCAGGCGTGTGGCCGGCATTGAAATAGCAGACGGTTCCCAAATCCTCGTTGTAGCATCCGACGAACGCAGGACAAGAATGGGCCATGCAGGCGGCTTCGAGAATGGCGCGGTTCAATCGCAGGCAGAGTTCGATCAGAGCGTCGGGTTCGTTGGATCCTAAAGGTTCCAAAAGTTGCTCACCGGCGTCGCGGAAGACTTTCTTAGCCATGGAGAAGATATTCAAGTTGCTGCCGCGGGGACCAGCCACGTCGAGTAATCCAAACAGAATACGTTCCGCATTTACGCGAAACGAATCGTAAAAATCTCCGCCGTGTCGATTTCCTGCGAATGCAGCCCCAATATCGGCTCCGCGCAGAGTTGGGAACGGCGCATTTATTGGCGTGATGATATGCGCCCGCTTGGACATCCGTTTGAGCAGAGATTTCATATGCCGCGACAGGATAACGAATCAGTAAGATGGCGCCAAGCCGCTCATTCTTGCACTATCAGTATTTCCCCGAGAGGTATTTCCCTACGTCAGATTCGAGCTGACGGTAGTCTGAGTGAATTGTGGATCGAAGGGCGGCTTCAGTCGAACTCCCTTCGCTAAGTCTCTGCAAAATTCGCTGGATATCGCTCATTCCATACGTGTCATTGATATATTCAGCAGCCGCGAGTGACTCGTCATAGCCGAGTACAGCCTCGACGGGGGAAAAGCGCATGAAACTTCCTTCAAGTGCGTTGTAAGGGATCGCACTCTCGGATTTAAACAGTTGCATTAAGCGGTGGCCACTTGAACCGAGACTCTTCGGCTCCTCGATTTGCGCGATGCCCTCGTTCAGCCACGTTGGACAGCGGCCGCCAGATGCCTGGTTCACGAACGAATGAGCCAGCTCGTGCTTGAGCACACGGGCGAGATCCGAGGTCATTGAGGTAAGCCCACTGATGGGAATCCTCAACTTGCCGTCATTGACGGCGCCCGACCACGAGGGGGCGTGCGTAACATCGAAAAATGCCTGCTCGGTATAGAGTGTCACAGAAATCGTTCCACGAGGCGCAACACCTAGATCGCGGACCAGGTCGTTGTAGTGCGATTCGAGTGTCGCAATCAGCTCTCGGCGAAACTCTTCCGATGTTTGTTTGCCTTCGTAATGAAGAGTGAAGTGGCTGCTCTCTTTTTGGGAAAAGTCGGATTCAGTATTGGCTTCGCGTTGTGCTTTTGCGAGGAACTGTTCGACCACAGAATCTGGCCTGAGCTCGAGGGAACGCTTCCAGTCACGAATGGCGTCCTTGGTGCGATCCGAGGAGAATTCTGCAAATCCGAGAACCGTGTAGGCGTCCGCCGAATTTGGGTTCGCTCTGACTGACTGTTGGGCGTACGACAACGCCGCAGCTGGATTGCCCGAGCGTAACAGAGCCATGGCGTAGTAGTTCAGAATGGTCGAGTTCGAAGGCTGAAAATTGAGTGCCGTCTCAAAGTAGCGTTTAGCGACGGGAAGATTGCCATGCTCAAACTCGTGCTTCCCGGCAAGGAAATAGGCAGTAGCGGAAAGATCTGCCTTTCCTTCCTTCTCAAGCGCAACCAGCGCGTCGGGATCGACTTTCCCATCACGTACTACCCTGGAAGCGAGGTCCGCGTGTCCCGCGAGCGTATCCTCGAGCGACAAAGCAGGTAATTCTTTGGATCCGTTCTGCCCGGATGACGAAGAGAGTGTCGGGGCGATGCCGCCTGCCTCTATACTCTCTACGGATGACTCTGGGATTGCGTAGGAGTCATCGCCTACGTCGTATTCAAGCCGGTTGCCATTTTCGTGGACGTGATCAGCCCAGATCTTACGGCCATTTTTAAGATGGATGACATCGGCGGGCGAACTGATGACCGAGCCGGCTAGGAAAACGGCTGACGCCCAACTCAAAAAGGTGACACGGGTGCCCACTCAGCGGCATTCTAGCAATCGATAGCGAGAAATCGCAGGTGACTCAAGTAACGGCGAATACCTTGGGAAAATGGGCACTTCTAACGTTGTTTCTGCTCTGCGCCAGTCTCGCAGATCCCAGAGTACGGCTAGCCGCTCCAAATTTCCCGCAGACGGCTCAAGACAAGGACGCTCAAAAAACTGGGCGCGCCGAAGCGCTCTACTTGCAATTGCGCAGCGTTGATCTGGATCCTGATCGCACGTTCCGTGTCAGGGGAGCCACGATTGATCGTGCGGCGTTGCACATTTCGCTCGAAGATGGCGAAATCGCTTTTACGAAGACTGTCGATGGCCATATAACAGGCGCCTTCTTTGAGGGGGACGGAGAGATTTTGGTAGCGCCTCCGGATCACGTGGAACGCGCCTCTATGACGTTCTTCACCGGGATGGCCATCCTGGAAGGACGCTTCTCGACCGGGTACCTGCGCTTCAACGATCAGACATTTTCCGAATTGCAACCGTTTCTCCGCGCCTTCGACGATGCGAAGGGCTTCGCATCGCGATGGAACGAAACCGCGCGAAACCTTGCCGAATCCGATGCCCTCCGCTTGTTGGCAACGTTCGGACGGTCGCTGCCATCGGTTGGTGATGCCAAGCCGCAAGATCCCGCAGCCAACAACTTGCCTGCAGATCGATTGCTACACGTGAGATTGCAGGGTGAAAAGCTCGGGACCTTCGATGTTGCGTATGACTCTCTGGCCGCGGAGCAGATTTGGGTGGGTCAGGCGAGAACGCGAGATGGTATTACCTATTACGATTTGTGGACTTCGTTTGCTACGACGCAGCGTAAAGTGAACTCCGAGCAACCCCAAGGACTTGAACAATCCGCTGATGATCTCGAAATTACAAGCTACAAAATTCGGGTTGACATAAAGCCTCCAACAACACTCAGTGCCAATGCGCAGTTGAAGGTCAACGTCCGACGCGGAGGAAGTCGGGTTGTCTTCTTCGAGCTATCGAGATTCCTGCGGGTGAATGAAGTTACTGTGAACGACCAGAAAGTGGAATTCATCAATAATCCTGCGATCGACGGAACACAATTATCGCGACGCGGTAATGACTTGGTAGCCGTTGTGCTTCCCGAAGAGCTTCGTGCAGGAACCACGCTTGCGATGCGATTTGTTTATACAGGTGATGTCCTCTCTGATGCTGGGGGCGGTCTTCTTTATGTGGGCGCACGCGGTACCTGGTATCCGAATCGAGGTTTGCAGGTCTCGAATTTTGATTTGGAGTTCCACTACCCGCCACCGTGGACCCTGATTGCGACCGGTAAAGAAGTCAGTGGGTCAGCATCTTCGGCGGACGACGAATCTCCAGCGCAAGTCGGGAACGAGAAAGTAGCCCGCTGGATAACCGAACGTCCCAGCACGCTCGCCGGATTCAATCTTGGGCGGTACGAGAAAGCGACGGCGCAAGCTGACGGGGTTACCGTCTCTGTCTATGCCGCGAAGGGAGTAGAGCGAAGTTTTCCTCGCAGTTCGGAAGAAATCACTGTGGTGCCGGATACGCGTTTCGGTCACAAACAGCCGCAATCGATCATCCGTGCAACCGAAGTTCCGTCCCCGGCTCGCAACGCGCAGATGGTGGCCGATGCCGCAGCCCAAGCGGTAGATTTCTTTGCAAAGCGATTCGGCCCTTACCCTTATAGTTCACTCAAGCTTACGCAGATGCCCGGCCAATTGAGTCAAGGCTGGCCCGGTTTGATATTTCTCACCAGTTTCTCCTTCTTGACGCCAGGTGAGGCAGAGGACTTGCGGTTAAATGTCAATCAGGAAGTCTTCAATCATCTCGTGTTGCCTCACGAGACTGCCCATCAATGGTGGGGCGATCTCGTAAGTTGGCACGGCTATCGGGATCAATGGATCGTTGAAGCTCTGTCCAATTATTCCGCGTTAATGATGTTGGAACAGCGAAACCCACAGGACTTTCGCAAGGCGATGGAGCGCTATCGAGAGGACTTGCTTCAGAAAAATAAAGAGGGCGAGGTGATGCGCGATGCCGGACCGGTGACTTTGGGCCAACGTCTGAACTCGTCCCACTTTCCTAACGGTTACGAGGCGATTAGCTACGGTCGCGGAACCTGGCTCTTCCACACGCTGCGGCACATGTTGCTCAGCGGCGAATCCAAGGAGAATCGAGACCGGCGAGCGTATTCGGAAGAACCGTTCATCCGCGGATTGAGGAAGTTGCGCGATCGGTACGCCGGGAGAGAGATCACTACACAGGAATTGCTCGCGGTCTTCGCGGAGGATCTTCCGAAGTCACTGCGCTATGAGGATCACAAGTCGCTGGATTGGTTCTACGAAACGTGGGTCGAGGGAACAGGCATGCCTCGCTTCACCCTGCAGACTATGAAGTACCAGTCAAAAGGAGCAAGTACGTTGATCACGGGGACGATTGTCCAGAAAGACGCTCCTGACGGACTGATTACAGCGGTGCCGGTATGGGGGACAGTCGCGGGAAAGGAAGTTATGCTCGGAACGGTCTTTGCGGACGCTCCGGAAACGTCGTTTCATCTGACGGCACCGGCTGGCACGCGGAAGGCAGTTCTCGATCTCGAACAGACGATCCTGACTGCTCCCAAGTAGAAATGAGCGCGAATCAGGCAGTACCGTAGAGCTGGCTCCTCTCCGGTGGAGCACCCAGCGCTCCAAATGCGTAGATGGCGCATCGGAAGTTTGCTTTTCGCCTCAATCACGGCGGGGAGCACCACCTTTCGCAAAGCATCGAGTTGAGGCAGATTGCGGAAGAAGCAAGTCTCGCCAATCGTGATTTCGTTTAACAGGCTAACCAGTTCCGCCTGGCGAATCGGCTTCACCGTGAGGCATTCGTAATACTCTCGAAGAGTCGCAACCCTCAACTCTTTGAGCCGCCGCTGGCACCGATCCTCGAGGAACCGGAGCTTATTGTCCGGCTGAAAAATCCCGGCAACTTGATAGATGAGGTCTCTTATCTTCACAAGGAACGGATCAGGAGGGCCCGCGGTCCCGGTATTTTGAGTAGGCACTGTGGTAGTCGCTGTCACAATCGGATCCTGTTATCGCGTTTCGAAGGTCAACAATTGCATGTCAGTGAACAATTAATGCGATTCATTGATTCTCATCGTCACCCCTGCTCTTGAAACTTCAGGACGGCGCGGTGCTAGCAGCTAGAAAGTCACGGTAACTCTTGGAGTGAATACCAGCGCATTAGCCTGTCCTCGCATTCCACCTGGATAGCGGACAAATTGTGTACCTGGAGAAATGCTCAGGAATCGATTGACCCGGAATTTGTAATAGAACTCAAATGCCGTTTCGGTGTCGTAGTCAAAGGATGTTCCAGGGCAGCGGCCAAAGGTGATGAGTGTCGCTCCGGCACCAATCGAATCGTTCGTGCGGCCAAATGGATAAGGCCAAACGATCCCAACCCCAACATGGTTCCCAAAAATGCTCATCTGCGGATCCGCATAGCCATATTGCACAAACGCCATGAGACGATGTTCGGGGTGACTGGTCGTAGCCTGTTGTAAACGCAGATTCAATTCCTGAACTGCATAAAAACCGGTAGTGAAAGAGTGAGGGCCGCCGTCATAGGATGGCAAACTCGAGCGCAGCTGCCATAGGCTTAAGCGGTGCGTATGTGCGAGTCATCGCGGAAGGAGAATCTGCGGCCACCTTCAAGCAGCACGAGAGCCCCAGAGCCATCCGCATCGTAAACACCGAGTTGTAAGTTGAACCGGTTATTGTCATAAAGCACGTTGCCGCCAACTCGTGGTTCCGGATAAGTAGGCAGCTTCAGGATGGTGGGACTGTGCCCCATTGAAGAATTCAGAAAATCTGTTCCGCTCTCGACCGTTGCAAAGAGAGTGTTCGCGTCAATATTGCGCGTAGCCGGCGGCAGAGAGTCGTTCGGGCGCGAAGCCATATTCTGTAATTAGCAAACGAACCAGTCCCGTCGCACGCGCGGTTGACAGTTCCCAGTTGTCGCTGAAATAGCGGTTGTGGATTGGAACATTGTCGGTGTGGCCCTCGATCCGGATCCGGCAACGGTGATTCGACAGTAAGGATGCGATGCGACCGAAGGCTGGAAGAAATGTATTTGCGGAGAGCCGGTCTCGTAAAAGCCGATCTCGCGCAGGCTGATCACCAGGCCATCAATTTCGGTCCGCAGCGCGACTTCGTTGCGTAATAGTTCAGGACCGAGAGACCTTTTCAGCTTCGGGATTAGTTCCGAGAGGTCTTCTTCTTCTTGCACTGCGGGAAGCAGTTTGTCCTGATAAACAATTCGGTTGCCCCTCCGGCTTTTGATTATCGGTGAGCGGTTCATTCGCACCCGAAGATATCGGTACGCCCGTTCCCGTGCCAGGAAATACACCCATCTGCTGAAACGCTGTTTGGATGGCAACCGCAAGCTGGCCGATCTTTTTCTTGTCGACTTGCACAGATGCGTAGCCGGTGCTGTTGAGATTCGCTACGTTATTGGCGACGACTTCAAGCGCTTGACTTTTCGCGCGTAGACCAGCACACGCGGCGTAGTATCCACTGTCCACGGTCTCGACTCCTTGTTGTGAGTCCAAGCAAGTGTCGCGCCAATAAGACCCTGTCTAAGTCCAAGAAAAGGCGGACTTCTTCGCACCTCAACTCACAATGAGATTAAAAAGCGTTTAGAAAGCAACGCTTCTCCTTGAAAATGTTGCCCACTAGACATCGTGCACACGGGAGATAGGAGCACCAGCTTGGGACGCCTACTACCCAACCCTTAATCCTTCGGTGTCGTACAATTTACTTACTGGGTAAATGCAATTCAGGTCCTCACGAAAGGCAGGACCGGAAGGTAATACGTGATCTCCGTCATTCAACTCGGCCTGGTCGACTACGCCACTGCACTCCGGTTACAGCGGAAACTCGTCGACCTTCGTAAGGACGGACGCATCACCGATGTTCTGCTTCTGCTCGAACACTCGCCCGTGATTACTCTGGGCCGCAACGCGAAATCGGCAAATGTACTCGCCCCCGCGGAACGACTCGCACAGCGCGGTGTGGAAGTCTACGAGTGCGATCGCGGTGGCGACGTTACTTTTCACGGTCCCGGACAGTTGGTTGGCTACCCGATTTTCGACCTCCGCGGCTTTCCCGCCGAGAACAGCAAACGCAAGACACTAGGAGTGATCGAATATGTTCGCAGGCTCGAGGAAGTGCTGATTCGCACCTGTGCGGATTACCACATATCGACCGAGCGTCTTGCCGGACTCACCGGTGTCTGGACCACGTCAGAATTGCGGTTCAACGAGACGGCCTCCGCTGCCGAGCAAGAGCGACAAGTCCCCTCGAAGATCGCGGCTATAGGAGTACACATTTCGCGTGGCGTCACTTCGCATGGATTCGCACTCAACGTGAATACGGACCTCAGTTTCTTCGATCTCATTGTTCCTTGTGGCCTCGTAGGCAAGCCCGTCACGTCGATCCAACAGCAACTCGGCAAACAGATACCTCTCGAAGAAGCGGCCCATTCTGTCGCGCGCAACTTCGGTAGCGTTTTTCAAAGCCAAATTCTTTGGCTCGAGACGCTGGAGGCGTTGCTGGGACAGAAAGTCGGAGTTCCCGCACGGCCCCCCGACGACCTTCGCAAGATCCATCTCGAAGACGAAACCCGCTGGGCCTGACCGCATTGAGAGAAGTCGAGTCTGGGTTTAGCATGGCTTGACGACGCACTCCGGAAGTCTGCATGCGAATGGCGAAGAAGACCAAGTCGAAGGGCGCGCGTTCTCAGGCCCAACAGAACCAATCGCGAAACGGTAAGCGACCCCACTCGCCGATCCCGCAGCAGCGCACTCACACTATTCCCGATTATCGCCTCGAAAAGCCGGATATTACGCTGCGTCAGGCGCGCGATGGAGACGTTGTGCGTTATGAAGCTTCAGGCAAGCTCAACGCCCCGGTTCCTCCGATTCGGGACTCCAGGTATCTAAGCCGCCAGCAATGCATCGAGATCTACCGATGGATGGTTCTCAATCGCAAGATGGAAACTGCGCTCGAGAACCTCTACAAGCAAGGGAAAGTCGTCGGCGGCGTGTATTTCGGGTTGGGTCAGGAAGCGTGTTCGTGCGCGTCGGCCTACGCACTCGAACCTGACGAATGGCTCGGTCCCATGATCCGGAACCAGGGATCGTTACTTGTTCGGGGCTTTTCGCCTCGCGACATCATGATGCAATACATGGCGAAAGCCGGATCACCGACCAAAGGCCGCGATGCCTCCTCACATTTTGGCGACATTCATCAGCGCAACGTAGTTGCTCCCATCTCAACTCTAGGTGATCTCATTCCCGTGCTTGCCGGTGTCGCTCTTGGCGCGCGTTTGCAAGGAAGAAATATCGCCGTAATGACGTACATCGGTGATGGGGGCCAATCCACGGGCGTGACGTACGAAGGCTTGAATTTCGCCGCGGTGCAGAATTTGGGCCTGGTCTTATTTGTGGAGAACAATCTTTGGGGATACTCCACTCCGGCAGACATGCAATTTCGCGTAGAGGATCTCGCCGAGCGGGCCATCGCCTATGGAATCCCCGGTGTGATTGTCGATGGCACCGACGCCTGCCAGGTCTATGATGCCGCTCATGAAGCCTGCGAGCGCGCTCGTCGCGGTGAAGGGCCAACCCTGATTGAAGCCAAGATGATGCGCATGAAGGGCCACGCCATTCACGATGCCGCTGAGTACGTGCCGAAGCCACTCTTTGAATACTGGAAGAAACGGGATCCAATAGCGCGGTTCGAAGACTATCTTTTAAACCGCAAGAAATGGCTCACGAAACAGGAACACGAAAAGTTGATCGAGGGCGTCGATGCCCAACTCGAAGCAGACCGTGAATTCGCCGTAGCCTCGCCGCTCCCCGAGCCCGAATCCGCGGCTGGCGGAGCCTACTGCGATCCTGCTTGTCATCAGATCAAACCTAAGTATGCAGTGCCCAGGTTTCGCGCTGGAAAAGTTAGGTCTGAAGCGCGTCCCGAGGCCGCCGTGCACCTGAAATGAATCAACCCGAACGCGCCACCACTCTCGTCAAAGTTATTCGTCGTCTCTTGCTCCGGGCGGTGTTTTTACTGCTGGTGGTTCAAGCGATTCCCGTGAAACGCGAAAATCCCGCCGTCGATCAGACGAAAAAATTGGAAGCGACCGCCATCGTCCCGCCCGAGATTCACGATATCCTCCGCCGTTCCTGCAACGACTGTCACTCGAACGAAACGGTTTGGCCATGGTATAGCCACGTCGCTCCCGTATCATGGGTCGTTGTATACGACGTTCGAGAGGGACGTACCGACCTGAATTTCTCCGAGTGGGGTTCTTATTCGATTAAGGAAAAAGGCGACAAACTGGACGATATCTGCGGCCGTGTCCGCCGTGATGAAATGCCAGACGGAAAATACACTCTGATTCACCGCAACGCGCGCCTAAGCAACGACGAAAGGAACGCAGTTTGTGCGTGGGCCGAACAGGTCCGCAAACGATTGGACACCTCAACCCCAGCATCGAACTCACCGCAAGCATCGCTGCTGCATCCGTAAAGCCGAATGCCAACCCTTACTTACCTCGAGGCGATCCGCAAGGGAATCTGGGAAGAAATGGAGAACGATCCCACTGTCTTCTGCATCGGCGAGGATATTGGCATCTACGGCGGCGCCTTCAAGGTGACTGACGGCTTCATCGATCGCTTTGGTCCGGAGCGTGTCATCGACACCCCGATCGCTGAGTCTGCAATCGTCGGAGCGGCCTTTGGAGCCGCCCTGACCGGCATGCGTCCGGTCGCAGAATTTCAGTTCATGGACTTCATCGGCTGCGCCTTCAACCAGATCACCAACATGGTGGCGAAATCACACTACCGCTGGGCTGCGCCCGCGCCGCTGGTCATACGCGGGCCGAGTGGAGGCAATGTGCACGGCGGGCCATTTCACTCACAGAATCCGGAGATGTATTTCGTCCATACTCCCGGCCTTAAGGTCGTGTGCCCGGCCACTGCCTACGACGCTAAAGGTTTGATCAAGGCGTCTATTCGCGACAACAATCCCGTTATATTTTTCGAGCACAAGTACCTGTACCGGCGCATCAAAGACGAAGTCCCCGAGGAGGACTACGTCATACCCTTGGGCCAGGCGCGCATCGCCCGAAGCGGCCGCGACCTCAGCATCATTACTTATGCCGCGATGGTGCACCTTGCGCTCGAAGCCGCAGAACTATTGAGCCAGGAGGGAATCGAACTCGAAGTTCTCGATCTTCGAACCCTCTCACCCCTTGACCGTCCCGCGATCGCTGAGGCGGTCCGCCGTACGAATAAGGTAATGATCTTGCACGAAGACGTCCGTACTGGAGGCATCGCTGGTGAAATCGCCGCCATCATTAATGAAGACGCGTTCGATTCGCTCGATGGCCCTATCGTCCGCCTCACTGCTCTCGACTCGCCTGTTCCGTTTTCGCCACCGCAGGAAGAATATTTCCTGCCTAAAGTAAGCGATGTCATCCGAGAAGTCCGTAAACTGATGTCTTATTGAAACAGAGGACTCAAACCTGGCCGCAGCTCAAAGGACAATCGGCCAATCTTGCAACTC
>Ga0126371_10000629_pt1 | contig 29364 bp, 33 predicted proteins | sample PanSoiMetaPlot_4_FD_110145 | JGI IMG/M metagenome (GOLD analysis project Ga0126371, IMG submission 110145) | Tropical forest soil microbial communities from Panama - MetaG Plot_4 | ecosystem: Environmental > Terrestrial > Soil > Tropical forest > Bulk soil | place: Panama | collected 2016-02-17 | reverse complement strand
GGACAATGTCCTCATCGAGGAAGCCGCGGCGCTGCCGGTCGCCGGCCTGACGGCGCTGCGAACGTTGCGGCATGGCGCACCCTTGCTCGGCAAACGAGTATTGATCATTGGCGCGGCCGGCGGCGTCGGGCATCTCGCCGTGCAGCTCGCCGGACGCTCCGGGGCCCGCGTCACCGCCGTCGTCGGCGGCCGAGAGCGCGCCCAGCATCTGCGCGGCGCCGACGAAATCGTCGAGGGTATCGACAAGGCGCAGGGACTCTTTGGACTGATCCTGGAATCGGCGGGCGGCGCCTCGCTCGCAGCGGCGGTCGCGCGCATTGAGCCGAAGGGAACGATCGTCGTCTTCGGCAATTCCTCGGGCGAGCCGACGCCGTTCAGCTTCCGCGACTTCGCCGAGCATCCCAACGCGCGGATCCAGAGCTTTTCTTATTTCACGTCGGAGGCGGAGGAGCGTTTTGCGCCCGATCTCGCGCTGTTGGTCTCGCTCGTTGGCGACGGCTCGTTGAAGCCGCACCTCGTCGAGAGGAGCTGGCGCGACCTCGCCGAGATCGGCCCGCAACTGCGCGACCGGCGCATCCGAGGCAAAGCCGTCTTTCACATCGATTGAATGGAGGGCAATCCATGACGATCAAGGTTGGCGACAAGATTCCGTCGGTCACATTGCGCTATCTGACGCCGGAAGGGCCGAAAGCCGTCAGCTCGGACGAGTTTTTCGCCGGCAAGAAGGTCGCCTTGTTCGCCGTTCCGGGCGCCTATACCCGGACCTGCTCGGAGCGCCATCTGCCGGGTTACGTCACGCATGCCGCCGAGATCAAGGCCAAAGGGGTCGACACAATCGCGTGCATCGCGGTCAACGACCCGTTCGTCATGGGCGCCTGGGGCAAAGAGCGCCAGGCCGACGACAAGATCGTCATGCTCGGCGACGGCAGCGGCGATTTCGTCCGCGCCGTCGGCCTCGAACTCGACCGCATCAAGGAAGGCATGGGCATCCGCTCGCAGCGTTACTCGATGCTGGTCGACGATGGCGTCGTCAAAGCATTGCACGTGGAACAGCCGGGCCAGTTCGAGGTGTCCAGCGCCGAGGCGATGCTGAAGACGCTGTAGCGCGATGATGCGGCGCTGGATATCTGCTGTGGCGGTTGCTGCGGGATTGGCCGCAATGCCGGCAGCCGCACAGCAGGCGTCGGTGCCTTTGGATTTGCTGCCGCATCCGACGGATGCGGGCAAGCCGCTGATTTACGATCCGCAGTTTGCCGCCCAGGCTGACAAGGACCTGCGCTTCGGATGTACGCCGGGTTTGCAGTGCCGATTGCGGCTGTTGGGCGTCATTCAGAACAATGGAGCGGTCGAGCTGCGGACTACTGTCCACCGGTGGTGATTTTCGCAGCGGCGACGAAGCGGCGAACCTTTTCCAGATCCTTCCCGGTGCCGTCGGCGCGGTCGGTGTTTGTCTTGGAGTCGACGCCGGCCGGCCGCACCGCGGCAATGGCTGCAGCGGCATTCTCGGCGTCGAGCCCGCCTGCGAGAATTGCCGGGATGCCGCCCTCATCGACGATGCGCCGGCTGATATTCCAGTCATGCGTGCGGCCGAGGCCGCCGATCTGGCGGTCGCCGGGATCGTGGCTGTCGAGCAGTAAAAAGTCGGCGATCCCCCGATATTCTCTGGCCCGATCGATGCTGCGCTCGTCGACGATCGGGATCGAGCGCATCACTTGGACCCAGGGCAAGTGAGTTTTGATCGCCTGAGTATCTGCGGCGGAGAACAGCTCTACCGCCGCCCCGATATGGATGATGTCGGGCCGGGTGTGTTTGATTACCCTGCAGACCTCATGCAGTTCCGCAGAAAGCGATAAGGCGACGCGCCTGCTTGCCGGCGGTACGGCAGTAAAAATTTCGCGCGCCCGTTCCGCCGGAAGCTCGCGAGAAAAGGCGCCGTCGCCTACCAGTACGCCGATGTGGTCGACCCCGAGCTGCACCAGCGCCGCCGCCTCCTTGGGCGTCCGGACCTCGTAGATCTGCACAATCATGCCGCTGAGCGTATCATGCTCCGGCAAATTTCCGCGCTGAGAGCTTGCAAAACAAATGTCCCCGAAAGTGCAAATCCCACCAACGTCATTCCAGGATTGCCCGAAGGGCGAGGCCCGGAACCCATGAACACCTGCCTGCGCTTAACTTTGATGGGCCTGCGTTCATGGCTTCCGGGCTCGCGGGCTATCCCGCGCCCCGGAATGACAAGGTATGTAGACTTCTTCAGATCCTCTGAGGCGCCACATGCCCGATGATCCGGTCAATGCCTTTGTCCCCGGTCCACGCATTCGTATCGAGGGCCGGCCCGATGGCCCGCTTGCCGGTCTGACTTTCGCGGCGAAGGATTTGTTCGATGTCGCGGGCCATCCGACCGGCGGCGGGAATCCCGACTGGGCGCGGTCGAACCCGGCGCCGACGCGGCACGCCTGGGCCGTACAGAAATTGCTGGATGCCGGTGCGACACTGATCGGCAAGACAATCACCGACGAGGTCTCGCTCGGCATTGTCGGCGAGAATGCCTTCTACGGCACGCCAGTCAATCCGCGGGCGCCGGGGCGGGTGCCGGGCGGCTCGTCTTCAGGCTCGGCCGCTGCGGTAGCGGCGGCGCTCTGCGACACCGCCCTCGGCACTGACACTGGCGGCTCGGTGAGAGTGCCAGCGAGCTTCTGCGGCCTCTACGGCATCCGGCCGACGCATGGGCGGCTTCCCGTCACGGGCATGCTGCCGCAGGCGCCGAGCTCGGACACGACAGGATGGTTTGCGCGCGACGCCTCGACTTTCGCCAAAGTGTCGAGCGTTATGCTCGACGAAGCCGTCCGGGCGGAGCTGCCGACACGGCTTATCATCGCGGTCGACGCCTTCGCATTCGCCGACACCGAAGTTGCTGCCGCATTGCAGCCGATGGTCGAGCGATTGCAGGCGCTGATCGGAACGACAAGAGAAGAGGTGATGGCCCCGGCGGGTCTGACGCAATGGGCGCGAGCACAGCGCACGCTGCAGCCCTCGGAAGCGTGGCTGACCTTCAAGGATTGGATCGAACGCGATAACCCGCGTTTTGCATTCAGCGTCGCGCGTAATCTGCTGTTGGGCTCAATGATCCCGCAGAGCGAGCGCGACTGGGCCGAGCTGGTTCGGCGCGAAGCGCGCGGACGCATGCGCTACCTGTTGCCCGAAGGGACGATACTGTGCCTGCCGACCACCCCGTTTCCGGCGCCCAAACGCGGCGAGCCGCTGTCGGTCGCGGGGCCGCAGCGCGATCGGCTGCTATGCCTGTGCTGTCATGGCGGACTTACCGGTGTGCCGCAAGTCAACATCCCCGGGGCTACCATCGACGGCTTGCCGATCGGCCTGTCGATTGTCGGCGGCTGGGGAACGGACAGGAGCCTTGTCGCAGTAGCGTCGGCCATGGAGGGGCATGGATGAGGTTCACCGCAACGTGATCAACTTTCGCTCTGGTTGTCTCGCGCAGCATTCGTTAAAATTCAGGGGAAAGAGGCATAGGGAGGACAATCATGCGTCGCTGTCACATCACTGCAAGTGCCTTGGTTGCCGCCGTCGTCGCTTTCTCGGCGAGTTATGCCTCCGCGGAGGAGTTCACGGCGCACTTAAAGGGGTTCAACGAAATCGGATCGATACCGACTGCTTTTCCGGCAATCGCGTCCACCCCTTCGCCCTCCTCGGCCACCGGCTACACCGGAGCGGTATTGTCCGACGGCACGGGTACGGCAAAGCTCGATCTGGATAAAAACGCCGGCACGATAACCTACACGCTGAGCTACTCGAACGTCGGCACCACGCCGCCGAAGACGGGCACGGTGTTATTCGCTCACATTCACTTCGGTAAGTCGCGCGATTCCGGCGGCGTCCTCGTGTTCTTCTGCACGAATGCGCCGTTTACCGGCTCAGGGCCGACCCCGCAGAGCTGTCCTGCCAATAGTGGAACCGTGTCCGGCATGTGGACCAAGGACGATGTCCAAGCGATCCTTGGGCAGAACGTTCAGGCCGGCGACTTCGACGCATTGGTGGACGCGCTCGAATCCAATACGGCCTATGCGAATGTCCACACGACATCCGGAACGATGCCGGAGAATGCGTTTCCGGGGGGCGAGATCCGTGGGCAGGTGCATTCCGCCGAAGAGGAACAACGCGAGCACCAGCGCTGAGACCCTAGGGGATACGCTGCCAGGCGGCGATATCGAGCCGGGTGCTCTGGTAGGCGCGCCGGCGCCGAGATCGGTGTAGCGGTCGGAGCACAGCATGTTGATCGTGCCTGCGACGGTCTCACCATCGCGGCGCTGACCCGGAACCAGCACGACACCGGGCTGGATCTCGCTCCTCGACATGCGCCAACAGTGAGCACATGTCAGGGCAGTCATGTGCCTACACGACCCGAACCGTTGCCAAACCTCGTCTCCCGCGGCAGCAGCACATATCGGGGCCACCGGGCCGTGCGCAACGGAGCGATGATGATCGATCGCCTCGAGGCCGCGCTGCAGCGGAACAAGTGGCTCTCGGAAATCCTCGAGCGATTTGACGAGATCGGGTTGCCGGACGCTTGGCTCGTCGCCGGCGCGATCGCTCAGACAATTTGGAACCTGGCCTGCGGCCGCTCTGCCGACTTCGGCGTCAAGGATGTCGACCTGATCTATTTCGATGGCCACGATCTATCAGCGGGTGCCGAAGCCGACCACGAACGGCGGCTGCGCGATCTGTTCCGCCGCCTCCCGGTGAAACTCGATGTAAAGAACGAAGCGAGAGTGCACCTTTGGTACGAGGAGCGGTTCGGCTACCCGATCAAGCCATATTTATCGAGCGCCGCGGCGATCTCCACTTTTCCGACGACGGCGACCGCCGTGGGGGTATGCAGGGCGGGCAGCGAGTTGCGATGTTGCGCACCCTTTGGGCTTGAGGACCTGTTCGGCCTCATCGTGCGCCCCAACAAAAAGCAGATAACGCGCCATGTATATGAGACGAAGCTCGCCCGCTGGCGGCCGATTTGGCCTCGCCTCAAATTCCTGCCATGGGAGGAGACGAAGCCGGACCCTACCCGATAAGCTCGAATGGGAACCTCACCGGAGAAGCTATTCGATGACCCAGCCGCTGATCGTCTCGATTCCACACAGGCTCGGCCGGCAGGAGGCAAAGCGCCGGCTCGACAGCGGCATAGGCCGGCTGCGCCCGGAGCTCGGCGCCTTCGTCAGCGGGCTCGATTATTACTGGGAGGGAGACACGCTGAATTTTAACGCCTCCGCGATGTGGCAGACGATCACCGGGCGGATCGCAGCGCTCGACGACGCTCTGCGCATCGAGATCGATCTGCCCTGGCTCATGAACCTGCTCGGCGACACGATCGCCAAACAAGTGCGCGAGCGCGGCGTCGCGCTGTTAGAAAAGCCACCCGGCGAAGCATAGGGTACGCTTATTCGGCGGCGAGGGAGGCCCGCTCCTCCGCGATCAGGCGCTCGACGATCCGCCGCATCTGCATGCGCGTCGCATCCGACGCGATGTCGACGAGACCCGCCTCGCCGAACTCGCTCATCCGCGCCTGCTGCGCCTCGACCATGACGCGGTCCTCGACAAAGGTCGGGGCGATCTCCTGGTAGAGCTGTTCCGTCGCCTCTGGTTCGTTCTGGTGGTAGCCGTTCGCGACGGACCAGAAATAATAACAGCTCGTCTCCGTCTCGGGCGTCAGCCCGTGAAATAGACGGAATTGGAAACCGCCGTCACGCTTGCCCTCGTAGGCGCCGGCGCCGGCATCGGCTGCGCCGGTCCATTGCAGCACGCTGCTCGGCGCGACGAATTCGAACTCCTGCCAACGGTCGACCCGGCCCTTGAAGCCGGCCGCCTTGACGTAGCTCGGCGGCGGCAGCGAATTCTTCAGCCAGCGCGTGAATTTGACGCCGGTCGGCGTCCGCGCCGTCTTCATTTCGGCCTCGACATGCGCGGCGGGATTGCCGCCCACGGTCTTCGCGTGCAGATAGCCGAGATGCGTCAGGTCCATCAGATTGTCGACCATCAGCAGGTAATTGGCCTTGATGGGGTAGACATCGTGCTTGTTGGGCCAGCTGCCCCGATCGTTATGGTAGGGAAAGTCGACGACCCTGGCGGTGTCCGCCTTGGCCGCCTCGCCTATCCACACCCACACCAGTTGGTCTTTTTCGACAACCGGATAACTGCGCACGCGAGCGTCCGCCGGGATCTGCTTCTGCCCTGGGATGCGCACGCAGCGGCCTGACCCGTCAAAGGTGAGGCCGTGATAGCCGCACCGGATCCCCTCCTCGACGACGGTGCCCATACTGAGTGGTGCGGAACGGTGACAGCAGCGGTCGGCAAGCGCCGCTACCCGGCCAGCGCCGTCGCGAAAGAGCACGACCGGCGCGTCGCAGATACGGCGCGCCAGCGGCTGCTCGCGGCCGATTTCGTCCGCCCAGGCGGCGATGTACCAGGCATTACGCAACAGCATGTGAAGCCTCCTCTCTGTCGGCCACGTTCGGCCGCTGCTCCGCCTCTATGAGCCCGGCCATCAGCCGGCGGAACTGGTTCAACGCGCCATCCGATGCCAGATGCAGCATCCTGGTCTTCGGCGTACGCGCAATGACCTGTTGCTGGGCTTCGATCATTGCCCTGTCTTCGGCGAAGGCTCGCTCGATGACCGCCATCTGCTGCCGCGAGTGCTCCTCGGTGGCAAATTTTCGACTGAGGCAGCTGGAATAATAATAGACTGTCTTGTTCTCCGAAATCGGCGTCACTGCCTGCGAGGTGGACGATACCCAATCGGGCTCGGCAGACGGTGCCTGCATGTCGCACTCAGCGGCCATGCCCGCCGGGTAGGACTTTGTCGCGAGCAGGAAGACGCCCGGAACCATGTAGTCGTAAGACGCCCACATATCCGACAGGGACCCCGGCGGCAGCCCTAAATAATTCGGCCGCGGATGGTTGACGACCCACCGCGCGATGCGCAGCCCGCGCTCTATCCGCGTAGCGGTCGGGCGGCTCTCACCCCAGCTCATGCTGTTGCGGCCCAGCGTGCTTTGATGCACATAACTGAGATGCGACAGATCGAGCAGATTGTCATTGATCAGTTCGTAATTGGCGTCATAGGCCAGTTCGCCAGTCAGCATGAACCAGTCGGGGTCATTGTGGTTCAGTGCTCTGGGGATGAGCGCCCGGTCGGCTTGCGCGCGCTCGCCCATCCAGACCCACACCCAGCAATCCTGCTCGGCGACCGGGTAGCTGCGGACCGCAGCGGTGGACGGGATAATGTCCTGTTGCGGGATCTCGATGCATTTGCCAGAGGGCGCGAATTTCAGACCGTGATACATGCAGCGGAGATCGTCGCCCTCTTGGCGGCCACGCGACAGCGGCGCGTGCCGGTGACAGCACCGGTTCTCAAGAGCGACGACGTCGCCGTCGCGTTTGCGATAGAGCACGATCGGGTCGCCCAATATCGTGCGCGCTACCAGACCGTCTTCGGGGAAATGGTGGCTCCAGCCAGCGACGTACCAGCAATTGCGGAGAAACATGGCTGATTCCTCCCTGTGGACTCTAGAAACATTCGAGTTTTTAATTGATGTGTCAACGAGTTTTGGAATTGGTCAAGAGTGAGCCGCGTGCCGGGTGTCAGGAGGTTGCGGACGGGAGATGAGGAGCCTTCACAAGATTTCGGAGAGTCTATCCCTTATCTGATCGGCGCCATCTCAAACATTCTTTCGATCGGCGGATCGCGGCTTTATCGCCGCGCGTACAGTATCGGCCTTAGCGAATGGCGTCTGATGTGGGTCCTCGCGATCGCGCCGCGGATCACGGCACAACGCGCCTCGCAGATTATGGGGTTGGACAAGGCGGCTGTGAGCCGATCTCTCACCGCCTTAGAACGCCGCGGGCTCGCGCTAGCGACGCCAGATCCATCAGACAGCCGGCGCCGAATTATCGAGCTCTCTGGGAGCGGTCGGGAATTGCACGCCGAAATCATGGCGGTCGCAAAGGAACGCGAGCGCCGGCTGTTGGCCCCTTTGACGAAAGACGAAGCCCGGCTGCTCGCGGCACTGTTGCGCCGCATGCACGCCAATGCGCCGAACGTCAACGCATTCGATCCGCGCGCTTTTGTCGACCCGACGGTAGTTTCGCCGCTCAACCGGCGGCGCCGATAGCCCGGAGAGCGCGCCACACTTTCTCGGCGGTTGCCGGCGCCTCGACAACCGGTGCGCCGATTTTCGCGAGCGCGTCGTTGACGGCGTTCATCACTGCCGGAATTGCGCATAACGTGCCGGCCTCGCCCACGCCTTTGACGCCGAGCGGGTTTCTGTCTGTCAGCGTCGGGTTGCTGGCGAGCTCGAAATGGCGGAAGTCGTCGGCGCGCGGCATCGCGTAATCCTGGAACGACCCGGTGAGCAACTGCCCGCTTGCCGGGTCGTACACTAGATCCTCCATCAACGCCTGGCCGACCCCCTGGACGATGCCGCCATGGATCTGCCCCTCGCATAGCAGCGGGTTCAACACGCGGCCGACATCGTCAACCGCGACATACCGCGTCAGTGCGACTTCGCCGGTCTCCTCGTCGATTTCGACTTCGCAGTAGTGGGCCCCGCTGGGGAAAGTCGCACAGCCGGGAGGTCCGAAATTGGCCCGCTCGGTAAAGCCGGTTTCCATCTCGCCCGGCAGATGCGCCGCCTCGAAGGACTGTTTCGCGACTTCGACGATGCCGACCGAACGGTCGGTGCCGGCGATCGTGAACCTCCCGTTTTCAAAGACGATGTCGTGGGTACCCGCTTCCAACATATGAGCGGCGATCTTGCGGCCCTTGTCGATCAGCCGGTCGGCGGCGACGGCGATCGCCGACCCGGCGAGTTGCGCGGAGCGCGAGCCGAAAGTCCCGATGCCCATCGTCACGAGATCGCTGTCGCCATAGCGATAACGGATCAGATCGGCGTCGATGCCGAGTTTCTCAGACAGCACTTGCTTGAAGGTCGTGCCGTGACCCTGGCCGTGATCCATGCTGCCAGTCATCAGCACAACGCCACCCGCGGGGTCGAAACGAATTTCGGCATGCTCGTAATCGCGGCCGCCGGAAGCGGCGACCACGGTTGCCACACCCGCGCCCAACAGCCTGCCGCGCTTCTTCGCCGCTTCACGCCGGTCGGCGACATGCTGGTAATCGGCGAGAGCCAGGCAGTCATCGAGGTTTTTGACGAAATCACCGCTATCGTAGGTTTGCTGAAGGACCGTCGTGAACGGCATCTTGTCCGCGGGGATCGTATTGCGGCGGCGCAACTCGGCCGGCGCGATGCCGAGTTCGTGCGCGGCCTGGTCGATAATGGTTTCGACGACATAGATCGGCTCCGGCCGGCTGCCCCCACGATAAGGAGCGATCGTCATCGTGTTGGTGAGCGCCGCGATGACTTGCGCGTGAACCGCCGGTATCCCGTAGGTATTGACGATGCAAGGGAGCCCGATCGTGATCGGTATCGTCGGGCGATCGGTCGAAAAATAGGCCCCGATCGCCGCCTTCCATTTCGCCCGCAACGCGAGAAAGCGGCCGTCCCCGTCGAGCGCCAGCTCCGTCTCAACGACGCTGCCGCGGCCCTGTTCGTCGCTCAGCAGCCCTTCACTGCGCTCCGCAATCCAGCGCACCGGGCGCCCCGTCACCTCAGACGCCCACAACGACAGCCCGTATTCGGGATAGCAGCCGCCTTTCATGCCAAAGCCGCCGCCCATGTTGTCGCAGATCACACGGAACTGGTGCTGCGGCAATTTGAAAATGCGATCGGCCAATGCCGCTCTCGTGCCGTGTGCGGACTGGATTGTACAGCGGATTGTATAGCGGTCCAGGTCACGGTCGTAATGCGCAAGGCACCCGCGCGGCTCCATGCTGTTTGCGGTGACGCGATTGATCGCGATCGCACGCCGGACAACGCGGTCGGCTTTGGCGAACGCTGCGTCCACCGTAGTTTTGTCACCGGCTTCGTGGAAGAATGCTTCGTTTCCTGGGTTCTCGTCCCACACCGTGGGCGCGCCCGGAGCCAATGCGGCTTCGGCAGTGACCACTGCCGGCAGCGGTTCGTATTCGACCTCAATCAACTCCGCCGCGTCCTTTGCTTGGTTCAAGCTTTCGGCGACAACGAATGCGACCGGATCGCCGACGTAGCGGACGCGGCCTTGCGCCAACAATGGCTGCGGGCAGACAAAGGCCGGCGCACCGTTGCGGCGCCTGCGCCGGATGGCGGGCATCAATGTGCCCAGTCCGCGCCGGCGCAGGTCATGGCCGGTCAGCACAGCGAGCACGCCCGGAGCCGCTCGGGCACGCTCGACATCGACGGCGCCCATGCGGGCGTGCGCATACGGGGAGCGCAAGACATAGCCACATGCTTCGTGTGCTTCCCTCACATCGTCGACATACCGGCCCCGGCCTTTGAGAAGGCGCCAATCTTCTTCGCGCCGCACCGGTTGTCCGATCGCTTGCACGCTCATCTGCCCCCCTGTCTCAACTAACGATGCCCGCCGCCACTACCGCGGGCGGCGGCAAAGCCACGCCCGAAGCCCGGGCCAAAACCGCGGACAAAACCATGGCCGAAGCCCGGGCCAAAACCGCGCTGAAAATGGTGGAACCGTCGTACGACGACGATCGATGGCGCGAGGCCAAAATACCAGGGCGAACCGACCCAATACGGAAAGAGGTCGGGATAGGCGTAATCGATCGGATACGGATAGGCATAGGGATAGGGAGACGATGCTGGCGCCGGCACCTGATAGACCTGCGTCGGCAACCCCGGCGTATTTTGTGTGATCTTCCAGCTCCCGTCGGGCTGCTGGCAGGCTTCGATGACCGCCTCGCGCGGCTGCCCGCCGACGGTGAGCGGGGCCATATAGCGGCTGCATTGCGGCTGAGTTGGCTGCAGCGGGGTCGGAGTGCTCGTGGGGGGCCGCTCCCCGGGCGGTTCCAATGTATAGGTCTGAGGCGGCAGGCCCGGCGTAGCCTGCACGATTTGCCAGCTTCCATCCGGCTGCTCGCAGGCCTGGCCGCTCGCCTGCTCCGTCATTCCTCCCGCCGTCACCGGCGCCCGAAAGTCATGGCAAATGGGCTCGACCGGCGCCTGTGCCACCTGCCCCTCTTCCGGCGCCACTTGGCAGCCCGTGCAGGCCAGAACTGCCGCAACGATCGAGATCACACGCGCGTCGGCTAAGCTCCGTCGCTTGCCGCCCCTCACCCTCCCGCTTCGCGGGCCCGTCCCTCTCCCCGCACGCGGGCCGAGGGGCTGTACCGCTTCCCTCCCTCTCCTCGCTTGCGGGGTGAGGGCCGGGGTGAGGGGCATCTCCGCCAAATTCGCCATCGCAATCATGCCCGTCGTGTCGGATCGTTGCCGAGCCTCACCAACAGCTTGCCGAAATTACGGCCTTGCAGCAGGCCGATGAACGCCTCCGGCGCCCGGTCCAGGCCCTCGATGATATCCTCGCGGTATCTGAGCTGGCCGCCGCGGACGAGCGGCGCCGCCATCGCCCGATACTCGCCAAATCGCTGCCATTGATCGCTGACGATAAAGCCCTGGATCCTCAGACGCTTGCGCACCGCCGCCATCAGGTTGGGGCCGGGGCGCGGCTCGCGGTCATTGTACTCCGCGACCATGCCGCACATCACCACGCGGCCGAAATCATTGAGCTGGGGGAATACGGCCTGCTGCACTGCGCCTCCGACATTCTCCCAATAGACATCGATGCCTTCCGGGCACGCGCGGTCGAGCGCAGCGCCGAGATCAGCCGAATGGTGATCGATGCAGGCATCGAAACGGAGCTCACTCTCGACATAGCGGCACTTGTCGGCGCCGCCGGCGATGCCGACGGCGCGCGCCCCGTCCTGTTTCGCGAGCTGGCCGACAACCGCGCCAACGCCGCCCGAGGCGGCCGAGACGACGACACTCTCCCCGCGCTGCGGGCGGCCGATTTCGCGCAGTCCGACATAAGCGGTCAGTCCCGGCATGCCGAGCACGCCGAGCGCGGTCGATAAGGGTGCCTCTGCCGGATCGAGTTTGATGAGGTTCTGGCCTGATATTGCGCTATAGAGCTGCCAGCCGTAGCCGCCCAAGACAAAGTCCCCTTCGCGAAAGCTCGGGTCGCGCGCGCGCACGACCTGCCCGACGACACGCCCCTCCATCACGGCACCAACTTCGACGGGCTTTGCATAGGACCGCGCCGAGCTCATGCGGCCCCGCATATAGGGATCGAGAGAAAGATAGATGCCGCGCACCAGCACCTCGCCCTCTCCGGGATCAGGAAGCGGCCCTTCCGCGATCTCGAAATCCTCGGTCGTCGGCGCGCCGGTCGGACGGCGCTTCAACAGCACTTGCCGGTTCCGGTTTTCCATGCTCCTGCTCCTCGCCGCGAGATGCGTAGAATTACCCGATCGCCTCGCCGATCCGAAGCGCCTTTGCCACGATTGGCCGGCGCTCCCGCACAACAAGGAGACACCCATGGAAGCTACCCTCGGCAACTCCGCCCGCGCTCGGCTGGAGGCCGGCGAGCTCGCGCTCGGTGTCGGCATCCGGCAGAGCCGCACGGTCGACATCGCCTCGATCATGAAGGCGTGCGGCTACGACTGGCTGTTTCTCGACCTCGAACACAACTCAATGGATCTCGACACTGCGGTGCAAATTTCGGTTGCCGCGCTGGGCGCCGGAATCGCGCCGATCGTGCGGGTTCCGGCCGGGCAATTCTGGCTCGCCACCCGCGTTCTCGACGGCGGCGCGCTCGGCATCGTGATGCCGCATGTCGATACCCCGGAGGAGGCGCGCGAGATCGCCGACCGCCTGCGCTATCCGCCGCAGGGCCATCGCTCGGTGGCGGGCGGTCTGCCGCATTTCGGTTACGCGCCGATCTCCACCGGCGCGGCCTGCGCGACGCTCAACACCGCCACCTTGGTCGTCGTGATGCTGGAAACCCCGAAGGCGATCGCCAACGCTGGGGCAATCGCTGCCGTCGCTGGCATCGACTCGTTGCTGATCGGCACGAGCGATCTGACGATGGAGCTCGGCATCCCGGGGCAGCTCGGCGACGAACGCGTTGTCGAAGCCTACCGCGCCGTCGTCGAGGCTTGTCGCGCGCACGGCAAATACGCCGGGATCGGCGGCGTCTACGAAGAGGGCCTGATGCGCCGCTACATCGGGATGGGAGTTCGATTGGTGCTGGGCGGCAGCGACCTAGGCTTCATAACCGCCGCGGCGAGCGCGCGCGCAAAGCTGCTGCGTGAACTTGGCTAGCGGCGGTTGCGTCGCAACGATGCGCGAAAGTGCGCCAGGTTAAACGCGACGTTAACGAAATTCGTCATCACGGCGAACTGGAACTATGAAGCTGCTGTCGTCTCACCGAGAATAGCCTTGGCCGCGCAAGCGTAGGCGTTGGCGAGCTCGCCATCTTGCACGAGCTCTCCAATGTGGCAATTGAACGCGGCGCAGATCGACGCAAGTTCGGCTAGCCGAATGCGGCGGGAACCTGTCTCTATTCGGTGATACGTCACTCGCGACATGCCAAGCATATTGGCCGCGTCTTCTTGGGTGAGCCCCAAGGTGCGCCGCCGTCGCCGCAGTGCGGAACGAATTGAAGCTTGAGAATCATCTGTCCGGCGCATCGGCTTCTCCTCTAATCCCAGCCCGAACAGCCCGGCTCCCAATGCGGCGCCCAAACGCGCCGATTTCGATCGGTATGACATTTTGATCCGCTGTACATTATTCGTAATTTTAATATTGCGTAAATGTCAACGTATGTCAATTGCTCACTAATTCACAATAGGACAATTGACGGTGACTTGACGGACCACGGCGGGATCGCCAATGCTGCTCGAGCAAATCCAGAGGTGGTGATGGATTTTTCGCTCTCCGAGGAACTTCTCGGGCTGCGGGAGCGCACCGAGCGATTTATACGCGAAAAGATTGTGCCTTTTGAGGGCGACCCCCGCCAGACACCGCACGGCCCCAGCGAAGAACTGCGGCGCGAGCTTGTCGCGCTTGGGCGGGAGGCGGGTCTCCTCAGCCCACATGTCGGCCGCGAATGGGGAGGGCTCGGGCTAGACCACCGCGCCAAAGCCGTCGTGTTCGAGGCGGCCGGGTATTCGCCGCTTGGTCCGGTTGCACTCAATTGTTTTGCGCCCGACGAGGGCAACACGCATCTGTTGGAGCAGGTCGCCGACGAGCGACAAAAGCAAGAATGGCTGCCGCCGCTTGCGGCGGGCGAGATCCGCTCCTGCTTCATGATGACGGAGCCGGCGCCGGGCGCCGGGGCAGACCCTTCGATGCTGCTGACGACGGCGCGGCGCGATGGCGACGAATTCGTCATCAACGGGCGCAAATGGCTGATCACCGGCGCGGCGGGCGCCAAGCTCGGCATCATCATGGCGCGCAATGAGAGCGACGCGTTGGGGTCCGCTGGCGCAACAATGTTCCTGACCCCAATGGACGTACCGGGCATCCATATCGAGCGCGTACTGAACACGCTCGATCAATATATGAGTGGGGGTCACGCCGTCGTTCGGCTCGATGCGTTGCGCGTGCACGAGAGCGAGGTTCTGGGGCGGGTCGGGGAGGGCTTTCGCTACGCGCAGGTCCGCCTTGCGCCGGCGCGCCTGACGCATTGCATGCGCTGGCTCGGCGCGGCGCGGCGCGCCCATGACATTGCCGCAGACTATGCGCGGCGGCGCACCGCCTTCGGCAAACCGATCGGCGAGCACGAGGGTGTCGGCTTTATGCTCGCCGACAACGAAATGGACCTCCACCAGTGCCGCCTCGTCATCTGGCACACCGCCTGGGTTCTCGACCAGGGCCAGCGCGGGCGGCACGAGTCGAGCATGGCGAAGGTCATCTGCTCCGAGGCGATCTGGCGGATCGTCGACCGCAGCATGCAAATCCTGGGCGGCCTCGGCATCACCGATGACACGCTTGTCGCGCGCCTGTTCCGCGAGGTCCGCCCGTTCCGCATTTATGACGGCCCCTCCGAGGTGCACCGCTGGTCGATCGCCCGGCGCGTGTTGCGCAGCTAGCGCGGTCACGCTCGACTTGAAAGACCGGCTATCGGCAGCGGACTGCACACAGGCAGGCGGGCTGAAAATTCCGCGGCGTTTGGAGACGCGATCGGTACAATGAGTTAAAGCGAACACCGGGATGATGTAGTTCCGAACTATGTGCGAGCGCTTCTATCTCACGGCCACGCCGTCAGAAATCAAAAGGCAATTCAAGCTCGACAAGGCTCCGGAGCTTCGGCCGCGCTACAACATCGCGCCGACGCAGTCTTCGCCGATCGTGATTGCCAAGGGCAAAGACAGAGAGCTCCATATGGCCCGCTGGGGCCTCGTCCCGGCGTGGTCGCGTGACCTTTCAGCGGGCGCCGGCATGATCAACGCTGCCGCCGAGACATTGGAGACAAAGCCCGCCTACCGGGTAGCCTTTCAGTCGCGGCGTTGCCTTGTGCTCGCCAATGGGTTCTATGAGTGGCAGACGCGCGGCTCCAGAAAGCAGCCTTACAAGGTCGCGGTACGCAACGGCGCGCTGATCGCGTTTGCCGGAATGTGGGAAAGATGGACGCCCGAAGCGGGTGATGCGGTTGAGACGTTCACAATCATCACGACCGAAGCCAGCCGCTTGGTGAAGGAAGTAAACGATCGCATGCCGGTCATCATTGCGCCTGCGGACCATCAGCGCTGGCTCACCGCACCGGCTGACGCGGTGCGGAGGCTGCTCGTGCCCTATACGGCAGGGCTGACGATTGTGCCTGTTGGCGATCGCGTGAACAGCATCAAGATTGATGACGTTTCGCTGCTCCAGCCGGCGGCAGTATCGTAAGCAGCCTCTCCTCCGGCACAGATCACCGGCGATCGACGTCGAGCGAGGTTCGTCTCATCCCGCGCGCGCTAAGCTCGTAGCCGCCGCCGGTCGGCTAAGGTTCGGCAACAGCACCGTCAACAGGCCGATCAGCGGCAGGAAAGCGCAGATCTGGTACACAAAGTCGATGCTGGTCGCGTCGGCCAGCCGGCCGAGCGCCGCCGCCCCGACGCCGGCCATGCCGAAAGACAGCCCGAAGAACAGTCCAGCAACAGTACCGACCTTTCCGGGCACCAGCTCCAGCGCATAGACGATGATCGCCGAGGAGGCGGAGGCCAGCACCAGACCGATCAACACCGTCAGAATCCCGGTCCAGAACAAATCGGCATAGGGCAGCACCAAGGCAAACGGCAGGACGCCGACGATCGAGACCCACAAGACGCGTTTGCGGCCGATCCGGTCGCCGACCGGGCCGCCGATCAAAGTCCCCGCCGCAACGGCCGCCAGGAAGGCGAACAGATAGATCTGTGCACTCTCGACCGAGAGGTGGAATCGGCTGATCAGGTAGAACGTGTAATAGCTGTTGAGGCTCGCCGTGTAGAAGGATTTGGAGAAGACGAGCGCGAGTAGGATCACTACCGACCAGGCGACCTTGCGCCGCGATAAATGGCTGCGCTCGACGGCGTAATGCGAGCCCCGCCGCACCGACGAGGATTGCTCCCTGCGGTACCAGTTCCCGACGCCGGACAACACGGTCATTGCCAAGAGCGCGGCCGCCGAGAACCAGGCGATGCTCCCTTGACCTTTGGGTATCACGATGAACGCCGCCAAGATCGGTCCGAGCGAGGAGCCGATATTGCCGCCGACCTGAAAGAGCGACTGGGCCAGACCGTGCCGGCCGCCCGAGGCCATGCGGGCGACGCGGGAGGCCTCCGGGTGAAAAACGGCGGACCCGGAGCCAACCAACGCCGCGGCCAGGATCAGCATCGGGTAGCTGGAAGCGCTGGCCAGCAGCAGAAGACCGATTAGGGTCGCGCCCATTCCGACCGCCAGCGAATAGGGCTGCGGCCGGTGATCGGAAAACAGCCCGACGGCCGGCTGCAGTAGCGAGGAGGTCAGCTGCATGATCAGCGTGATCAGTCCTATTTGCGCAAAGCTGAGACCGTAAGCGCTCTTCAGCATCGGGTAGAGCGCCGGCACCAGCGACTGCATCATGTCATTCAAGAAATGCGAAAAGCTCAGCGCCAGGAGCACCGAGAAGGCGGCGCCTTCGACGATCCGCCGGCGCGGCGCGCCGCGGCTTGCGCTGTGTTCGACTGATACGCTCGTGCTCATGTCTTTCGCACTATGCCTGGTGCTTGTGCAAATGCCAGTTGCATTTGCGCGATGGCTGCCATTCAGCCCGTCCGGCCGGTGCGGACGCTTGCAGAGCGGCTGATACCGCCCTACTTTTTGCCGTCACTTGCGGGAGCAGGAGTTGAGATGATGAAGCTGACGGGCATCGGGCATGTGCTCCTGAGGGTCGCCGACCAGGAAGCGTCCAAGCGATTCTACCGGGACGTGCTTGGTTTCAGGATTGCCGAGGAAGACCCCGAGCACGGCGGCGTCTTCATGACGCTGGGCGAGAGCTTTCATACTCTCGATATCGCGCAGCACGCTTCTCCCGAGAACGCTGCGAGGCCGCACCGCAGCCAGATCGGGCTTGCCCACATCGCCTTCCAGGTCGGCAGCTATGCGGCGTTGCGGGAAGCCTATGCGCACCTCATCGAGAACGGCGTCGAGATCATGCGCGCGATCAATCATGTGAATCAGCGCAGCATCTATTTCGCGGATCCCGACGGCAATGTCCTCGAGATTTATTACGAGCTGCCTTATGCGTTGGAGCTGTTCGCGAACGGCCGTGGCGACGAAGACGAAGCGCTCCCCGTCAGCGCTCCGGGCGCACCGCTGCCGCATTGGCTCAGCGAAGACTGGCCCGGGCCGGAGATGAAGGGAAAGATCGACGCGTTGCGGCGCCAGAAGGAGCGCGCGCCCGCTTAAGTCCGCCTGTTAGGGAGCCACACAGCCGGTTCCATCCACGACGGTCTCGCCGCACAGAATGTTGAGCCGGTGGTCCAGCGGCGAGCCGAGCAACGGCGTGGTCTGGGCAATGAAACTTTGCGTCGCCGCGCCGCCCTGCCAAGCTGTGTAATTTGCCTCAGTGTCCCAAACTTCGAGGAATACATAGCGGTTGGCGCGGTCGAGCTGGTGCAATACCGTGTAGTTCAGCAGATGGCCAGGATTTGCGTTGCTGGACACAGCGCCATATTGCACTAGCCGATTTTGACCCGCGTCCGGGTCCTGTTCCAGAAGCTCCTGCAGAAAATCGACATAGGTTACGACAAAAAGCGCACTGCCGGATCCCACCGTCGAGGGCAGGATGTTGCTAGTCCAGGGCGTGCCAAACGATTTTACCAGACTGTACTGGCGATCATCGATCGGGCTGCCGATGCAGCAGTTGAAGCCTGGAGGCGGCGGAGGCGGCTGGATCTGCACGGCAAAGCGAAAATCGACGCTGTGGGGCTGGGCCAAGTGCCGTTCGAATGCTTCGAGGCTGCTCCAGACATCGATGATTTGCGAATGGTTCGAAGCCAGCAGCCAATTGACGACGCGAAAGCTTTCGACCCCCGGATCAGACCGGCTGACGTCACGATATTTGAACAGAGCCGCATAAGCAGTCTGCTGGAAATCGATATCTACCTGCGGGGGCGCGAGCGGGATAACGTCGAAATGAGTAATGTCGAATATCGGCCCCCCGGACCTGGTCCGGCTGCCCAGGCCGTCGTCGGAATGGGCCGCTGCCGCGGTAAGCGTCAGTGAAAAGAGTGTCACAATCAGCGTTGGTCTCGGACACACCCGCATCGTCGGCTTCCTCCCATTGTGTCTGGTCTGCCCGCACGATCCAGGCACCCGAGTTTAGATTGGCGCCCGGCCCGGGCCGCCGCCGCACCCACATGCATCGGCCGGAAATCGAGTGCCGAGCCAAAGGTAAGGACGGCCGCTATATTCGTCAACCATAGGCAGCCCCAAAGCCGCCCCACTAAATTCATTGGAGAGATTCTGCCGTCCTGAACGTTCGGGCGGAGAAGAGGGCAAAACTCGGCCTGCTCACGCGTTCCCCGCTTGCCCGAGGACGATATCGAAGGTCCCGGCAAGCGCGTCCGGTTCGGCTTCGGGAGCGGGGCGCAGCGGGACGATGACGCGCGCACGGGCGGCAAGGTCATGGATGCCCATCAGGACGCCGTCGCGTTCGTTGAGCGGCTCCCCGGCGACATACATCTGCGTCGTAAAGCGCGGCAACCCGGCGTCTGATATAGCGAAGTGGATGTGCGGCGTGCGCCCGGGATAAGGCACCGGGCGGATCGTGCGGAAGCCATAGTTCCCGGCCGCATCCGTCACGGTCCGACCATAGCCTTGAAAATTCTCGTCGAGCGGCCGGTTGGTCCCGCGGTCATTTACGTAATGGTACCGACCGTTGACGTCACACTGCCAGATCTCAACGCGAGCGCCGGAAACGGGCCGCCCGGCCGCGTTCAGAATGCGCCCCGCCACGTATGTTACGGTGCCCTTTGCCGTCCCGCTGTGTCCGGCGATTTGCACCAAGTCGTTGTCCGAATCGACTGGAAACGCCAGCGGGTAGAAAGGCCCTGGCGTTTGCGCCGGTGTTACTGGCAACGCGTCCGACCGCGCCGCGCCCGACAACGAAAGCGCCGAGGCGCAGCCGGCAAAAATCTCAAGTAATCGCCGCCGCGGAATCACTGCCAACCTCCTCTAGGCTGATGGCGGGTCCGAATGTGATAGGGTGCGGCCGCAAACCGCATCCAGATCAGTATGTCGTTTTGATGCAAGGGAGGAACCCTCATGAGACCGATATCCAAGTGTCTTGTCATTATTGGTGTGATTTGCTGGCTGACCGCGCCGACAAATGCCCAGTTGCTCACGCAAAAGAGCCTGTCGGCGGCGATGGCGGTGACGATCGCGCAGACGGCGCTCGAGACCTGCACAAAGCAGGGCTACAACGTCTCCGTGCATGTGGTCGGCCGCAACGGTGAGGTTCTCGTCGCGGTGCGCGGCGACGGCGCCCCGCCGCATACAATGGAAAACAGCCAGCGCAAGGCCTATACGGCGCGCACCTTTCGCATCCCGTCGGGTGAATTCGCGCAGCGCGTCAAGGACAACCCAACGCTCGGCGCTGTGCACCTCACAGGCATCGTAGCGGCTCAGGGCGCGCTGCCGATCAAAGCCGGCGACGAGGTCATCGGCGCGATCGGCGTCTCCGGCGCACCGGGCGGCGAGAAGGACGAGACCTGCGCCAAGGCCGGCCTCGAGAAGATCGCCGATCAGCTGAAATAAGAGCTTCGGGCCGCTCCGGGCCGGGATGCTGGAAACGGCAGAGCGCGATGGAATGCACTCCTGATCCAGCAACGCACTCGACAAGCGTCGAACCGCAAAGCGCGGCATACGCGCAACGTATCGCTCGCGCGGTGCTGGCAATCGCGCTGGTTCTTCTCGGTTTATGGATTCTGTACCGCTTCCTGCCCGCGCTCGCTTGGGCCAGTGTCTTGGCGATCGCGCTCTGGCCGGTTTATCAGCGGCTCGCTCGCGCGCTGCCGGCAGGCGAGGAGGGAATTTTAGCGCCACTTCTCTTTACGCTGGCGATCGCGCTCGTTTTCACGATTCCATTTGTTTATGTGGCGATCGAGAGCGCGCGGGAGATCCGCGTCGTCACACACTTTCTCGCCGAGGCTCAGCGCAGCGGCATCCCCGTGCCCGACTGGGTCAGCCAGTTTCCGCTTATCGGCCACGCGCTGGCGGAATGGTGGGGTAGCAATTTGAGCGACCCCAATGCTGTTCAAGAACTCATGGGCCGTTTCAACACACGCTCTATTGCGGCATCGGCGCGGGAATACGGGGCGGCGATTGTTCATCGGCTGATCATCTTTGGATTCACGCTGCTTACCTTATTCTTCCTCTTTCGCCACGGGACGCGTTTCAATCGCCAACTCATCCGCTTGAGCGACCGCCTGCTCGGCCCTGGCGGGGAGCGCATCGGCCGGCATATGGTTCAGGCGGTATTGGCGACCGTGAACGGCTTGGTGCTCGTAGGGCTCGCGGAAGGCGCGGTGATCGGGACGGCCTATATTGCGGCCGGCCTTCCTCACCCGGTATCGATCGCAGCGCTGACCGGCGTCCTCGCGGTGATCCCTTTCGGGGCGCCGGTCGCATTCGGCGCCGCCGCCTTGTACCTCATAGGGATCGGCAGCACAGTCGCCGGCGTCGCGGTATTCTGCTTCGGACTTGTCGTCGTCTTTGTCGCGGACCACTTCATTCGCCCGGTCATCATCGGCGGCGCGGCACGCCTGCCGTTCCTATGGGTTCTGCTTGGCATTCTCGGCGGGCTCGAAACTTTCGGCATAATTGGGCTGTTCGTCGGCCCGGCGGTGATGGCGGCATTGATCTCGCTGTGGCGGGATTGGACAGATACGTCCCCGCCGCCGGCCGAGCAGGACGCACCTTCCCCTGATTGACGCAAGTCACATCTAGGCAACGCTGGAACAGATCCTGTTATAATGCCGGCTGGAATGCAGACCCGGGCCTTGCCTGCGCTTTGTCCTCCAGCGATGATGCTGCGCTGCCCGCGATGGTTCGCGATCCCGGCTTTTCATACGAAACGTGGGAGGGATGCATGAAATATGTTTGCGATGCACCAGGCGGGAAGACGTGGTTTCGGATCGAGACCGAAGCCGAGGCCGCGAGTGAATCCGACCTGATGCGCCATGCCGTTGAGAAATTTTTTCGCAAGGAGCACGAGAAGGCGACACAAAGCTTCCAGCCGGTCTCCAAGATATTCATTGAGCAGGAGATCGGGCTCAAAGCCCATGTTCAGCGCGAGATGCCATTGTTTCTGACTTTGCGTGACGACGAGGGCAATCCGCTGGTGACAGCGATGCTGCCGCCCGGCGGACGTGACGATCGGAGCTTTCGCCCGATCATTGTCGGCATGGCGAACAGCGATCCCTATGCCGATCACGCCGATGCAATCCGCGCACTCGGCCAACACCACGGGCTCGCCCTCGAGAGAGGGCGCTGCTACCCCTACCGCCGCGATTGACCAAGTCGGGGCCCGTGACGGACTGTGCGGGCCCCGATGTCTCTTTGTCAGGCGTTGTGGAATACCAGGGTCCTGAGCTCGATGCTCTCCCGCGGCAGGACATCACTGGGGGTGAACGGGTCTTCAAAAGCGGAATGGGCGGTGAACCTGGCAGTCCCGTCCTCGGCCGAATCGTAGCATTTGATCAGCACGGCTTCGTCGGTCCGCATCTCTGGCACATAGAACCAGCGGTGGGCGGGGTTGTATCGAACGCGATAGGTCTCGCCAGTCCGATCGCGATAAACGAGATCGGAGGGGACAAGATCGGCAAAGGCGACGCTCGTGGCATCGCAGACCGCAAGCGGCGCGTCGCGCAACGGTCCGCGAATCGGCCGCCAAACATTGACAATCTCAAAGCGGCGTTGGAGCAGTTCCTCGGCCTCATCGCCCATTAGGTCACGCACGCGTTGCGGCCCGGATTTCACGGTATAATCGTTGTGAACACTGGTGACCGGCTGTCGCGGTGTCCCGGGTGAGCGATCGACGCCACCCCAGACGCGGCGGCGGATCGTGTGGTCAAACACGACCACACGGCTGGCGCCTGTGGCCTCGGCGACAAGGCGCTCGGCTTCGGGGTAATACACCCGTCGCAGTTCTTCGTCGTCGTAAAAGTCCTTGACGGCGCTAGTCTGCTCGACGAGCGCCAAACCCTCGACGTCGAGCGACAATCGTCCAGCGACCGGGCGGGCATCGCGGATCCGCATCGTGTGCGGCTCGGAGATGCCGGTCGAGCGCGGCACACCGGATCCTGGGTCATAAGCCAGGTTCATCGGCTTTTCAGCCATGGGCGCCAGATAACTGAGGACGCCCTCGACATAGGGCAGGCGTTCGATAACGTCATTCGAGAGTGTCATGATGCGACCCCGCTGGGTGAAAAAGCTTTGATCCAATATTACGGCCACTCACAGGATGAATTTCGACAGATCGGCGTTTTCGGCGAGGGTGCCGACCCGTTCGCGGACATAGACGCGATCGATCGCGATGTGACTTCCGTCGGGTTGGTCGGAAGCGGTGAAGCTGATCTCCTCAAGAAGACGCTCGAGAATGGTGTGGAGACGTCGCGCCCCGATATTTTCGATCGAAGCGTTGATCTCTTCAGCCAGCAGCGCCAGCTCGTCGATTGACGCGTCGTCAAAGTCGAGCGTCACACCTTCGGTGGCGAGGAGCGCCTTGTACTGCTTTATGAGGCTCGCTTCCGGCTCGACCAGGATGCGTCGGAAATCGCTGCGGTCGAGCGCTTTCAATTCGACACGGATGGGCAAACGGCCTTGCAACTCCGGCAAAAGATCGGAGGGCTTGGTTTGATGGAAGGCGCCCGAGGCGATGAACAGGATATGGTCGGTCTTTGCCGCGCCATGTTTTGTCGCCACCGTGGTGCCCTCGATCAGCGGCAGCAGGTCGCGTTGTACTCCTTCGCGACTGACATCCGGGCCGCTGATCCGCTCGCCGCGCCCGCAGATCTTGTCAATCTCGTCAATGAAGACGATGCCGTTCTGCTCGGCCGCGGTGATCGCCTCGCGCACGACCATCTCCTGGTCCAATAGCTTGTCGCTCTCCTCGGCGACCAGGACGCGATGGCTATCGGCGACGGTCATCCGCTTCGGCTTCGAGCGAGTGCCGAAGGCTTTGCCGAAAATGTCGCCCAGATTGATCATCCCCATCTGGGCGCCCGGCAGGCCGGGGATTTCGAAAGTCGGCAGGTTGGCCGCCGCGTTTTCCTGAATGGCGACCTCGACCTCGCGATCGTCGAGAGCACCTTCGCGCAACAGCTTTCGGAACTTCTGGCGCGTATCGGCGCTAGCGCCCGAGCCGACCAGCGCATCCAGCACGCGCGCTTCGGCGGCGACTTCGGCCTTGGGCTCGACCTCCCTGCGCAGCCGCTCGCGGGTCATGCCGATCGAGATTTCGACGAGGTCGCGCACGATTTGCTCGACGTCACGGCCGACATAGCCGACCTCGGTGAACTTGGTCGCCTCGACCTTGACAAAGGGCGCCTGAGCGAGCCTTGCGAGACGGCGCGATATCTCGGTCTTGCCGCAACCCGTCGGGCCGATCATTAGGATGTTCTTGGGCAGCACCTCCTCGCGCAGTTCGGGACTCAGCTGCTGGCGCCGCCAGCGATTTCTGAGCGCGATCGCGACGGCGCGTTTGGCGTCGTGCTGGCCAACTATGAAGCGGTCGAGTTCGGAGACGATCTCGCGCGGACTGAATGCGGTCATAAGCGCTACGCCCTGCGCCGAAGCCGTCGTCGTTCCCGCGAAAGCGGGAACCCAGAACCGCGACCGCCTTGCAGGTCGCCTGGGGCCCCTCCCCGGGCGGCCGGCCCTCGCGGGCCGTCTTGGGGATCCGCGGGGGTGACGATCTTGGCTGCGAAACGCCTCATCGTTGGCCGGCCTTCAGTAATCGAGTTTCTCGAGTGTGATCTTGTCATTCGTATAGATGCAGATACCGGCCGCAATGGCCATCGCGCGCCGGGCCACTTCCTCGGCGTCCATGCCGTCGACCCCGAGCAGCGCGCGTGCCGCAGCGAGCGCGTAGCCGCCGCCGGAGCCGATGCCGATGATGCCGTCCTCCGGCTCGAGCACATCGCCGGTGCCGGACAGGATCAGCGAGACGTTCTTGTCTGCGACGGCCATCATCGCCTCCAGGCGACGCAAATAGCGATCGGTCCGCCAATCCTTGGCAAGCTCTACACAGGCGCGAGTAAGTTGCCCCGCATATTGTTCGAGCTTTCCCTCGAGCCGCTCGAACAGCGTGATCGCATCCGCGGTGGCGCCGGCGAAACCCGCGATCACCGAACCGCCGGCGAGCCGTCGCAACTTTCGCGCATTGGACTTGACCACCGTTTGGCCCATCGAGACTTGGCCATCTCCGGCGACGACGACTTGCGAGCCCTTGCGCAGACTCAGAATCGTTGTGCCGTGCCATATATTCTTGGCGCTATGATCCATGAGCTTGTTTGGAATCCGACACCGCTCAAAGGAACTCCCGAGAAACCGAGACTTCTACGATTTCCTCGGAAAGCTGAGATGTAAGTCCGGCGGTTTCGGGATCAAGCTGAAGGCATGCGGCGCCCCTTGTGGCGGGCGCGTGCGGAAGTTGTTAAAACGAGGCCGCCTTAGGCCCCGGTGTAGAGGCGAACATGGCGCGGACAGCGAAGGTCGAACGCAATACCAAGGAAACGCGAATTAGCGGCTGTGTCGATCTCGACGGCACCGGTACCGCGGAGGTCTCGACGGGCATCGGTTTTCTCAATCACATGCTCGAGCAGTTGGCGCGGCACGGCTTGCTGGATCTCAGTTTGCATGCGGAAGGCGATTTGCACATCGATTTTCACCATACGACCGAGGACACCGGCTATGTCGTCGGCGAGGCGGTGTCGCGCGCACTCGGCGATCGTGCCGGGATCAGGCGTTACGGACACGCCGTTATTCCGATGGACGAGACGCTGACGCGGGTCAGTCTTGACGCTTCGAACCGGCCCTACCTGATCTGGAAGGTTGCGTTCTCGCGGCCCAAACTCGGCGAAATGGACACCGAACTTTTCAAGGAGTGGTTCCAGGCCTTCGCTCAGTCGGCGGGGGTGACGTTGCACGTCGAAAACCTCTACGGCGAAAACAACCATCACATCGCCGAATCGTGCTTCAAGGGCCTCGCCCTGGCGCTGCGGGAGGCTGTCGAGATCGACCCGAGACGCGGCGGCGCGATCCCGTCGACCAAAGGGGTCCTCGGCGGCAGCCTGCCATGATCGTCGCAATCGTCGACTACGGCTCCGGAAATCTGCGTTCAGCGGCCAAGGCGTTCGAGCGCGCAGCCGCGGAGAATGGGCTTGCAGGCGAGATCACGGTGACGAGCGTGCCCGAGAAAGTGGCCGCGGCCGACCGCGTCGTGCTGCCGGGCGTCGGCGCCTTCGCCGATTGCCGGCGGGGCCTCGCTTCCGTTGCCGGTCTCGAAGCGGCGCTGCACGAAGCGGTCATTTTTCGTGCCCGCCCGTTCCTTGGCATCTGCGTTGGCATGCAGCTGCTGGCCGATTGCGGGCGCGAGTTCGAGACGATCGCGGGCCTTGGTTGGATCCATGGGGAAGTCGTGGCGATAGAGCCGAGTGATCCAGGGCTTAAAATTCCCCACATGGGATGGAATGAGATCGAGCCTCAGCGCGCGCATCCGCTTATCACTGGGCTTTCCGAGGGAAGCCATACGTATTTTGTCCACAGCTATCATTTCCGGCTCTGCGAACCCTCGCACCTTGTTGCCGTTACCGAGTACGGCGGTCCACTTTCGGCGATCATCGGACGAGACAACATCGCCGGAACCCAATTTCATCCCGAAAAAAGCCAGGAGGTGGGCCTCCGCCTACTCGGAAACTTTTTGCGCTGGTATCCATGAGCGAGACGCGAACTGCGGGAACGATTTCTGTCGATCGGCTCACCAAGTTTTCGGGGACCGATCTCGACGATCTTTGTGAAGCGACCGAGAGTGCGATCACCGAAGGCGGCGGTTTCGGTTGGCTGAAGCCACCGCCGCGGCAGGTGCTGGAAAACTATTGGAAGGGGGTCCTGCTGGTTCCCGAGCGTCGGCTGGTGGTCGGTCGCCTCGACGGCATCATTGCCGGCTCCGCGCAGCTCAGCCGGGCGCCGCGCAACAACGAGGCGCAAGCCTTCGCAGGAACGCTGACCAGTGCATTTGTGGCGCCCTGGGCACGTGGCCGCGGTCTTGGCCGCGGCATCATCCATGAAATCGAGCGCCTGGCGCGGGAACTGGGACTGGCGGTTCTCAATCTTGATCTGCGCGATACCCAGCGGGCGGCAATCAATCTCTATGAGAGGTTGGGGTATAGACGCTGGGGCACGCACCCGGTTTACGCGGAGGTCGACGGCCGCATCATCCCCGGCCACTACTACTACAAGCTGCTCGAAGACGAAGCCGCGGCGCCGTGATCCTATATCCTGCGATCGATCTCAAGGACGGCGCCTGTGTCCGGCTCGTCCGCGGCGATATGGCAAGCGCCACGGTTTTCAACGATGCTCCTGCCGAGCAGGCGCGGCGATTCGCCGAGGCCGGTTTCTCGTGGCTGCACGTCGTCGACCTCGACGGCGCTTTTGCCGGTCATTCGGTGAATGGCGCCGCGGTACGAGCGATCCGCGGCGCGGTCGACATCAAGATCCAGCTCGGCGGCGGGATCCGCAGTCGCGCGGCGATCGAGGACTGGCTGGCGCTCGGCATCGATCGCGTCGTGCTCGGCACTGCGGCTTTGCGCAGCCCCGATCTCGTGCGGCATGCGGCCGCCGATCACCCGGACGCCATCGCGGTCGGCCTCGATGCGCGCGATGGCCGCATCGCCGTCGAAGGCTGGGCCGAGACGACCAGAACCGGCGTCATCGAACTGGCTCGCCGGTTTGAGGATTGCGGCGTGGCGGCGATCATCTACACGGACATTGTGCGGGACGGTACGCTCGGCGGCGTCGACGCCGCGGCGGTGGGCGCAGTGGCGCGGCAAGTTCGCATGCCGGTAATCGCATCAGGCGGGATTTCCTCAATCGCCGACATCGCCGCGCTGAAAGCATATGAGCCAGACGGCGTCGCCGGGATCATTTGCGGCCGCGCACTCTATGACGGCGGGATCGATCCGGCGGCGGCATTGGGCTTGGCGGCGGAGCAGCGCGCGTGCTGAAGATGCGTGTGATCCCCTGTCTCGACGTCAAGGACGGCCGGGTCGTCAAAGGGGTCAATTTCATCGATCTCACCGATGCCGGCGACCCGGTCGAGCAAGCCCGCGTCTATGACCGCGAGGGCGCCGACGAATTGTGTTTTCTTGACATCACCGCGAGCCACGAGGAACGCGACACGCTCTATGATGTGGTCCGGCGGACGGCCGACGAATGCTTCATGCCATTGACCGTGGGCGGCGGCGTACGGACCATCGAAGACATCCGTCGTCTGCTGCTCGCCGGCGCCGATAAGGTATCGATCAACACCGCGGCGGTCGCGCGACCCGAATTCGTGCGTGAAGCCGCTGAGAAATTCGGGAGCCAATGTATTGTTGCGGCAATCGATGCCAAAAGCGTCGCAGCGGGAGGCTGGCAGGTGTTCACGCATGGCGGCCGCCGCCCGACCGGCATCGATGCGGTCGCGTGGGCGTCTCGGCTCGCCGATTATGGCGCCGGCGAAATTCTGTTGACCTCGATGGACCGTGACGGAACCAAAGCCGGTTTTGACATCCCGTTGACGCGCGCTGTCGCCGACGCCGTTCGCGTGCCCGTGATCGCCTCTGGCGGGGTCGGCATGCTCGACCATCTTGTCGAAGGGATTCGTGACGGACACGCGACCGCGGTGCTCGCGGCCTCGATCTTCCATTTCGGGACCTACCGCATCAGCGAGGCGAAGGCCCGGCTCGCTGCTTGCGGCATCCCGGTGCGGCGCTGAGCGATGAGCCATCCGCGGGAACCGCTGGGGGATGTCCTCGACCGGTTGTGGCAGATCATTCAATCGCGGCGTGGCGCCGACCCGGAAACCTCGTACACTGCGCGGCTGTTCGCGCGCGGCCGCGTAAAAATCGCTCAGAAACTCGGCGAGGAGGCAGTAGAGGCGGTCATCGAGGGCGTCAGAGACAATCGCGCTGCGCTCGTCGGTGAGAGCGCCGATCTGCTGTATTGCCTGCTAGTACTCTGGGCCGATGCCGGCGTTTCGCCTGGCGATGTGGCGGCTGAGCTTATTCGGCGTGAGGGCACGTCGGGTATCGCGGAAAAGCGGGCGCGGACCAAGACGATTTAACCGAAAGCAAACGATGGCCTACGATCCCAACAACGTGTTCGCTCGGATCTTGCGCGGTGAAATCCCATGCAGGAAGGTCTATGAGGACGAGCACGTCCTCGCCTTTCACGACATCAGCCCGCAGGCTCCGACGCATATCCTCGTCATTCCTAAAGGCCAATACGTCTCACTCGACGATTTTTCCGAGAAGGCCTCGCCGGAAGAGATCGCCGCTGTGTTGCGCGCTCTCGGGCAGATCGCCAGGCAGCAAGGCGTTGCCGAGACCGGCTATCGCATTCTCGCCAATAGCGGGTCGGCGGCGCACCAGGAGGTGCCGCATTTCCATATCCACCTGTTCGGCGGCCGCGATCTCGGCGGAATGCTGCCGCGCCGGTGATGAGCTCCCGGTGCCCGCGCTGCCAAGGCGCGTACCTTCACAGAGCGCTGAGAGGAGGCACGAGAAATCGAGGCTTTGCAATACTAGTGGTGTGTAACGCGTAAAAAGGTAGTACGATCGTGTTCATGAAGAGCAGGATCGGACTGACAGAAGCAGAACAGATGGAGCTGAACCAGCGGGCGGCGAGCCGCAGCGGTCGGGCG
>Ga0126371_10000628_pt1 | contig 29368 bp, 30 predicted proteins | sample PanSoiMetaPlot_4_FD_110145 | JGI IMG/M metagenome (GOLD analysis project Ga0126371, IMG submission 110145) | Tropical forest soil microbial communities from Panama - MetaG Plot_4 | ecosystem: Environmental > Terrestrial > Soil > Tropical forest > Bulk soil | place: Panama | collected 2016-02-17 | reverse complement strand
TTCTGCGCATGCGGACGCACCCCGATGGTGCCGAGAAATACGCCGTGGGCGCGATCGGCGGCGACGTTCTTGTAATACTCGCGGGTGACGCAGCGCGGCGCAGCGTGATCGACGACGGTCGCGATCGTGCCTTCCTGCTCGCCGCGCAGCAACGTCGCGCCGAACAAGCCGCACGCCGCGCCTTCGCCGTCAAATTTGAGATGAATGTCCGTGCGCGCGAGACGACCGCCGAGCGACAATGTAAAATTTTCATACCGCGCATCGCGATCGAGCTCGACGCGTTGATGGCCGAGATGGATCGCCGTCGCGCTCTCGTCTTGTAGCCGGACATGCCGCAACGCTGCGCCGGCGCCGACCACGATCACGCCGACCGCATTGGTCCAGTAATCACCCTCGCCCACGTACGTCTCGATTAGCGTCGCACGACTGCCGGCTCCAAGCGCGATCAGGTTTCGCAATTGCGACGAACGCTTAGCGGCGCGGCCGAGATGGACGATCTCCACGGTGTCGTCGAGAACGACACCCGGCTCCAACGCCAGAACGAAACCGTCGGCAAACAACGCCACGTTGAGCGCAACGAAGGGCTGTGCGTCGAGCGCGTCGGTTTCCCGCAGCACCGCGTCCAACAATTCGGGCCGCGTACGCAGCGTCTCGGCCGTTGCGGCGAGCCAAGCGCCCTTCGGCAGCGCGCCGATAGCCGAAAGCTCCGGTGCGAAAGCGCCGTCGACCAAAACGATGCGGTGCGCCGCGCCGGCATAAAGCCACGGCGCGACGGCGGCGGCGGTGACGCGGCTGACAGCAGACGCCGGCGGAAACGCCGCGCGCTGCAACGGCTGCAGATCAGTGAAGCGCCACGCCTCCTGCTTGCGCGTCGGAAAGCCGAGCTCGGCGAAGCGGTGCATCGCGCTTTCGCGCCGCTGCTTCAACCATCCCGGCTCGGCCGCGTTCGACCGCGCCTTGAACGCCTCGACATAAGGCTGGATTTCGGCGAGCGCGCTCACGCCGCGTCTCCATAAGCGCCATAGCCGGTTTGCTCGAGCTCGAGCGCCAGTTCCTTGCCTCCCGATTTGACGATGCGGCCGCCCGACAGCACGTGCACGCGATCCGGCACGACATGATTCAACAAGCGCTGATAATGCGTGATCATCACGATCGCGCGCTCGGATCCGCGCAATGCGTTGATGCCGCGCGACACCATCTGCAAGGCGTCGATGTCGAGACCGCTGTCGGTCTCGTCGAGGATGGCAAGCTTGGGCTCGAGCATCGCCATCTGGAAAATCTCGTTACGCTTCTTCTCGCCGCCGGAGAATCCCACGTTGACCCCGCGTTGCAGCAGGTCCTCGCCGATCTCGAGCAACTTGAGCTTGGCGCGCACCGCCTTGAGGAACTGCCCGGCGTCCATCTCGCTCTCGCCGCGCTGCTTGCGCACGGCGTTGAGCGCGGCGCGCAGGAAATACATGTTGTTGACGCCCGGAATCTCGACCGGATACTGGAACGCCAGGAACACGCCGTCGCGCGCGCGTTCGTCCGCCGCCATTGCCAGCAAGTCGCGACCCTGGAACAGCACCTGGCCTTCGGTGACTTCGTAGCCCGGCTTGCCGGAGAGGACGCCGGCGAGCGTGCTCTTGCCCGAACCGTTCGGCCCCATGATGGCGTGCACCTCACCGGGCTTCACCGTCAGGTCGACGCCTTTGAGAATCTCGCGGCCCTCGCTGATCCGCGCGTGCAAATTCTTGATTTCAAGCATGTTCAACCCACGCTGCCTTCGAGACTAACCGCCAGCAGTTTTTGCGCTTCGACCGCGAATTCCATCGGCAGCTCTTTCAGCACTTCCTTGCAAAAGCCGTTGACGATCAGCGACAGGGCGTCTTCTTTCGACAGACCGCGCTGTTGGCAATAGAACATCTGCTCATCGCTGATTTTCGAGGTCGTCGCCTCGTGCTCGACGCGCGCGGTCGGATTGCGCGCCGCGATATAAGGCACGGTGTGCGCGCCGCATTTGTCGCCGATCAGCAGGCTGTCGCACTGCGTGTAATTGCGCGCGTTCGCGGCTTTCGGCTGGATGCGGACCAGGCCGCGATAGGTGTTCTGTCCCTTCCCAGCCGAGATGCCCTTGGAGATGATCGTCGAACGCGTGTTGCGGCCGAGATGGATCATCTTGGTACCGGTATCGGCCTGCTGGAAATTGTTGGTGATCGCAACCGAATAGAACTCACCGACGGAATCGTCGCCTTCGAGGATGCAGCTTGGATATTTCCAGGTGATCGCCGAGCCGGTTTCGACCTGCGTCCACGAGATCTTGGCGCGCGCGCCGCGGCAGGCGCCACGCTTGGTGACGAAATTGTAGATGCCGCCTTTGCCTTCGGCGTCGCCGGGGTACCAGTTCTGGACCGTTGAATATTTAATTTCCGCGCCCTCGAGCGCGACCAACTCGACCACCGCGGCGTGGAGCTGGTTCTCGTCGCGTTGCGGCGCGGTGCAGCCTTCGAGGTAGCTCACATACGCGCCTTTGTCGGCGACGAGCAGCGTGCGCTCGAACTGGCCGCTCTTGGCGGCGTTGATGCGGAAATAAGTCGACAGTTCCATCGGACAGCGCACGCCCGCCGGGACGTAGGCGAACGAGCCGTCGCTGAACACCGCGGCGTTGAGCGCGGCGAAGAAATTGTCGCCTTGCGGCACGACCGAGCCGAGATACTTGCGCACCAGGTCCGGATGCTCGCGCACCGCCTCGCCGAACGAGCAGAAAATGATGCCGAGCTCGGCCAGCGTCTTTTTAAAGGTGGTCGCCACCGAGACGCTGTCGAACACCGCGTCGACCGCGACGCCCGCGAGAACCGCACGCTCGTTCAGCGGACTGCCGAGCTTCTCGTAGGTCTTGAGCAGCTCGGGATCGACTTCGTCGAGCGACTTGGGCGCGTTCTGCCGCTTCGGCGCGGAATAATAGGTCGCCGCTTGATAATCGATCGGCGCGATGCGCAGCTTGGCCCAATGCGGGCTGTCCATCTTCTGCCATTGGCGGAAGGACTCGAGCCGCCAGTCGAGCAGCCATTGCGGCTCCTGTTTCTTGGCCGAGATGAAGCGGATGGTGTTCTCGTTGAGGCCCGGCGGCGCGCTTTCGCTCTCGATGTCGGAGACGAAGCCGTACTTGTAGCCCTCGCGCAGCGGCGCAAGGTTGCGAGCGGCAGCGGTATCGGTCATAGCGCGGCTCCCTGCCCGTCTTTCGGGCCGGGTTTCGGCGGCAGTTTCATCCACTGCGCGAAAATGGCGGCGGGCGTCATTTCCGCCAGCGTCATGCCGGCGAGCGCGGTGCCGACGGCGTCGTTGATCCGCTTCCAATGCGGCTTGGTCGAGCAGAATTCGGTGCGCGTGCAGTCCGGCCCATGGATCGAGCATTGGGTGACGCCGATGGCGCCGTCGATCGCGGCGACGACCGCGGCAATCGAGATTTCGGCGGCTGGCCGCGCCAGACGGTAGCCGCCCGCAGCACCGCGCGACGCCGTCACCAGCCCACCATGCGCCAGCGCCTTGAGCAGCTTGGCGACCGTGGCGCGCGGCAGACGCGTCTGTTCGGCCAGGGTCGCAGCGTTCATCTGGCACTCCGGCTCGGCCGCCAGCTGGGTCGCGACAATGACGCCGTAATCGGCGAGTTTGCTCAGGATAATCACGTTCCTACCCGTATTTAGGACTGTTCCGGTACTCAATAAGATCGGCACTAAACCTCGCCTTTCAAGCCGAAACAACCCTTTTCTAATCAGGGACTTGCGGCCCACGGTCGCAGGCAGCGCCGACGCTGTTAACCGACATTCGTCGGCTGTGCTTAATATCAACAAGGCGGATTAACCATATTCTCAAGTAAGAAATTAATAGCTGTCTATAATATATTCGTTTTAAAACATTTTTACTCTGCTCCTCCAATGCATCTCCGTCGTGCCGTACTCCTCGCGGCGGCCATCCTCGTGCTGGCCGCCACGCCCCCGTCTTTCCGCCACTGAAACCCGACCATCCGAGCGGCCGCGTACTGCACGTGGGGCCGAATCGCGACCTCAAAGTGCCGAGCCAGGCCGCTCACGAAGCCAAGGACGGCGACGTCATCGAAATCGACACCGCTCGGGATTGCGGCCTGAGCCACGACGAGTCCACTCGACGCTGGCTCAATTCCGTCCCAGCCCTAAGGACTGCCGGTTACTCCTTCGGCTTCGCCAACGTGTCCCAATAGGCACGGTAGGCGGTGATCCGCTGTCCCGCGAATGTCGGCGGCGCGGCGTTCGGCTGGTTGCTGCCATGAACGCCGTGCCCAAGATCGAGGCGCGCGCCGACCTGCGCCACGATATCGCCGCCGGCCAGCGCATTATTGATGACGCGGGCGCTGGTGTCGGGCGCGGCGGCGACGATACCGCCCGTGCCGATCAACATGTTGTCGGTCACCTGCGCATGCGTGGCGCGGAAGAGATAAATACCCGGCTCGCCGGGACAGGCGAGCACGACGTTGTTGTGGATCGTACTGTCGTGGTTCTCGTCTTTGTCGCAACTACCCTCGCAGAATTCAGGGCCGGTGGCGCTGCCGCCGAGCGACAGGCCGCGCGTATAAGGTTGATGCGGCAGCCGGTCGGCGCACAGCACGACATTGCGCTCGATCAGCGTGCCTGACGAGTTGCCCTTGAAGAACAGCGCGTAACCATAGTCGTCGGTGCGCGTCGCCGGATGGTCGAAGGTCTTGCCGTAATCGGCAATAAGGTTGTCGCGTACGAGCCAGCGTTTGCCGCCGACCACGTCGATCGTGGCGATCGGATTGTCGGTGTGTCGCACGTGCGTGCCGAAGAGCCAGTTGTTTTCGATGCGTACGTCGTTGGGGAAGCGGCCGCCATCGCCGTTACCTTTGATGTGCGCGTTGAAGTCGCGGATGCGATTGTGTCGGATCACGACGCGGTCGGCGCCGCTGACGATGTGAAAAGCGTGTTCGCAATCGGTGTCGGTGGCACAGGCGCCGGCGATGTCGAGGTTCTCGAACATCCAGTCGGACGAAGCGACCTTGATGAATTCGGCCGCTTTCGAAATCAACCTGACGTCGCCCAGGCGCGGCGCGCGCAGCACGATCGGATGGCCTTTGGTGCCGCCGTGATGCAGGCGGATGGCCGGCAGCGTGTATTCACCCGGTACGATGGTGATGACGTCGCCGGGTTGCGCGTGTTGCAGCGCCGTCAGAATCTCGGCGACGCTGGCGGCCGTGATCGCGCGCGCCGATGCGGGCGCGTTCCAAAAACCCAGGAGCAAGAGCGCCACCAGCGCCACTCGCTTTGTCATCGTGCCAATATGCCCTATCCTCCCCCGCCGGAGAAAGCGGGGGTGAGAGCTTTCATGGATTTCGAATTCTCCGATACGTCGAAACGCATCCAGGCGCAACTCAAGGCCTTCATCGCCGAGCACGTCGCGACGCGCGACACCGAATACCGGCGCCTAGTTGCGCAAGGCGTGTTTCCGCCGCCGTTCATCGAAGATTTGAAGGCCAAGGCGCGCGCCGCCGGCCTGTGGAACCTGTTCCTGCCCGGCCTCAAACCGGACGAGCCGGGCACGCGAATGTCGAATCTCGATTATGCACCGTGCGCCGAGATCATGGGCCGCATGCTGTGGTCGGCCGAATTGTTCAACTGCAACGCGCCCGACACCGGCAACATGGAGTTGCTGCACCTCGCGGCCAATCCAACACAGCGCCAACAATGGCTCGTGCCGTTGCTTGAGGGCAAGATTCGCTCGGCATTCGCCATGACCGAACCCGACGTCGCTTCCTCGGATGCGACCAACATCCGGACGTCGATCCGGCGCGACGGCGGCGACTGGGTGATCAACGGCCGCAAATGGTTCATCACCAACGCCGCCGATCCGCGCTGCAAACTCTTCATCGTCATGGGGCTGACCTCGCCCGAACGCAAAGAGGCGCACCAGCGCCAGAGCATGGTGCTAGTGCCGGCCGGTGCTAAGGGCCTCACCGTCGTGCGCAATCTGCCGGTGATGCATGAGCTTCATCCGCAAGGCCATTGCGAGGTCGCGTTCGACAATGTGCGCGTGCCGGTTGCCAATCTGCTCGGCGAAGAAGGTGGCGGCTTCGCCCTCGCCCAGGCGCGGCTCGGTCCAGGCCGCATCCATCATTGCATGCGGTCGATCGGCGCGTGCGAATTGGCGGTCGAACTGATGGTCGCGCGCGCCCGTTCGCGCCGAACCTTCGGCGCCGCGCTCGCTGAACATGGAACGATCCGCGAATGGATCGCCTTGTCACGCATCGAGATCGAGCAGGCGAGGCTCTTGGTGCTCAAGGCGGCGTGGTTGATGGACAAGGCGGGCAACAAGGCGGCGCGACGGGAAGTTGCGCTGATCAAGGTAGCGGTGCCGCGCATGCAGGTAACGATCGCCAATCGCGCCATGCAAGTGTTCGGCGCGGCCGGCCTGACCCAGGACACGCCGCTGGCGGAAATCTGGAGCTGGGGCCGCGCCTTGCAGATCGTCGACGGACCCGACGAGGTGCATCTCCGCGCTATCGCCCGCGGCGAGATCAAGGCCGCCGAGAACGCGAAGTAGCGGCGATCAGTCGACCGGACTCACCTTGCCGCTCGCTAGGTCGTAGACCGCCGCGACGACCGTGAGCTGCTTCTGCTTGATCGCTTCTGCGATCACCGGCGAAGATTCGCGCAGCAGCGCCGCCTGGATTTTTGCGTTGGCCTTGATCGCAGCATCGAGGTCCTTTCCTGCCTGGTCCACTGCCGGCCGGATATAGCGGTAGAGACCGCTGATCTGTCCGGGCACCGCCTTGGCCTCGATCGACGCCTTCACCGCGCCGCAATTGGCATGGCCGAGCACCATGATCGCTTTCGTGCCAAGGACCGCGACGCCGTATTCCAGGCTGGCGATGATTTCCGACGAGGCAACGTTGCCGGCAACGCGCGTGACGAACAGATGGCCGATGGTTTGGTCGAAAATGAGCTCGACCGGCACGCGGGAATCCGCGCAAGACAACAGCGCGGCGAACGGCTCCTGTTTCTCCGCCGTCTTGGCTTTCAGCATTTTGAGGTCGTCGTTGAAAGAGGTCATCCGGCCTTCAACGAACCGGCGATTGCCTTCCATCATTTCGTGCAGCGCACCTTCGGGAGTGAGCGTCGACTGCGCGCGGGCTGCGGACACGGGTGCGAACTCGGCGCCGGCTCCCGCCAACACGCCTGCCGCCACACCGACGACCGACGACGCGAGAAACCCGCGCCGCGACCAGCGGGGGCTGCTCGCAGGATCGGTCGTAACAACGGAATGATCGGAATTCGAAGAGGTCGTCATGCTGCGCACCTCCTGGTTGCAAATGAGCATATCGCGTTGGGGCCGCGGCAGGCCACGAACCCGCCGCCTAGCGGCTGTAAGGCCAATTGGGTATTGTTCTCTCTTTGTTCTTCTGTTAAGGTCCGCCCATTCTGAGGGAGGAAACCCATCATGGTCCGTCTGAATCGCGTTGCCGGAGGCTGGGATGGCCAAGCCATCGCCGTGCTGCTGTTCGGTTGGTTTGTTGCGCTTGTCACCACCCTGACCTGAAGAGCAACACCGGCAAAAATTAAATTCTGCGAAACGAAGCCAATTCGCAGCCGCTTGGGCCGAGATTTCAATGCGGTGACGATTCCCGCCACGCCGCGCCCGCGCTATGGTCGCCGCCATGAAGCTCCTGGTCATCGAAGATGACCGCGCGGCAGCGGCCTACATCGCCAAAGGCCTGGCGGAATCGGGCTACGTTGTCGATCAGGCGTTCGAAGGGCGCGACGGCCTGTTCATGGCGTCGAGCGGCAAGTACGACGCGCTGATCGTCGATCGCATGCTGCCCAACATGGATGGGTTGTCGCTGATATCCGCCTTGCGCGCCGCCGAGGTGCGCACGCCGGTCTTGATCCTCAGCGCGCTCGGCGCGGTCGACGATCGCGTCAAGGGCTTGCGCGCCGGCGGCGACGACTATCTGGTCAAGCCATTCGCTTTCGCCGAGTTGCTTGCCCGCATCGAGGCTCTCCTCCGCCGCGGCCCGTCGGTGCAGGCGACAACCAAGCTCAAGGTCGGTGAGCTTGAACTCGATCTGCTTGCGCGCACCGTGTCGCGTCAAGGTCGCGCGATCGACCTGCTGCCGCGCGAATTCAGCCTGCTCGAATTCCTCATGCGCCACGCCGGCCAAGTCGTGACGCGCACGATGCTGCTTGAAAGCGTGTGGGATTATCATTTCGATCCGCAGACCAACGTCATCGACGTGCATATCAGCCGGTTGCGGCACAAGCTCGACAAAGGGTTCGCACACCCGATGTTGCAGACAGTACGCGGCGCCGGCTATCGCCTAAGCGTCGGATAGCGTGGCGCGGTTCTTCAACACCAACGCGTTCCGTCTTGCCGCGCTTTATTTCGCGCTGTTCGCCGGCTCGGTACTGGCGCTGTTCGCGTTCTTCTATCTGTCGACCGCCGGCTTCATCGAAACCCAGATCGAGCAGACGGTCGGCGCCGAAATCCGCGGCCTGCAGGAGCAATACGAGCAGCTCGGCGAGGCCGGCCTCGTCGCGCTGGTACGCGAGCGCAGCCTCAACGAGCGCGTCGACAACATGATCTACGTCATGACCGATCCGTTCATGCACGAGATCGCCGGCAATCTTTCGGCCTGGCCGCAGCGCATCACGCCGGTCAAACCCGGCTGGATCACATTCCCGTTCGACGTCCATACCCGAACCGGCACCGAAGTCCATACGGCGCTCGGCACCCAGCTTATCGTCGGCGGCGATCGTCTTTTGGTGGCGCGCGACTTGCTCGACGCGACTGTATTCCGCCAACACGTGCTCAGCACCATCGCCTGGGGGGCGCTGATCAGCCTTGGGCTCGGCATCATCGGCGGCTTGCTGATGACGCGGCAGATGCTGCGCCGGGTCGAGACCGTCGCCAACACCACGCGCCACATCATCCACGGCGATCTGACGCAACGCATCCCGCTGACCGGCAGCGGCGACGAGTTCGATCAGCTCGGCGGCAATCTCAACACCATGCTCGACCAGATTGAGCGGCTGATGGTCGGCATGCGCCAGGTGACCGACAACATCGCCCACGACCTGCGCACGCCCCTGTCGCGATTGCGTTCGCGCCTCGAGGTAACGTTACTCGAGAAACCTAATACCGCGCGCTACGCCGAAGTCCTACGCGAAACCATCGCTGAAGCCGATCAACTACTCGGCACTTTCAATGCGCTGCTCAGCATCGCCGAAGCCGAGGCCGGTTCGCGCCGCGATGCCAGCACGACCGCCGACCTCGCCGAAATCGCGCGCAACGTCGCCGAGCTCTACGAGCCCGTCGCCGACGACAAGGGCCTGACGCTCACGGTCAGCGTGCCGGACAGTCTGCACGTGCGCGGCGACCGTCACCTGCTGTCGCAGGCAATCGCCAACCTGCTCGACAACGCCTTGAAATACACGCCGTCGGGAACGGTGTCGCTATCGGCCGCCCGCGACGGCGACGTCGCGCGCATCGAAGTCTTGGACACTGGACCCGGCATCCCACCCGACCGGCGCGAAGTCGTGTTCGACCGGTTTGTCCGCCTCGAAGGCAGCCGCTCGACGCCCGGCAACGGTCTCGGGCTCAGCCTGGTACGCGCCGTCGCGACGCTGCACGGCGGCAACGTCCGTCTCGAGGACAACGAACCGGGTTTGAAGGCGGTTTTCATTCTGCCGGCAGTGCCGGCAGCACAGACAGAAACGCTCAGGGCGTCAGACGCTCGCCCCGCAGCGTGAGGTTGGCCGCATTCGTTGCCGGCCGAGGACCAAGACGGCGCGCAAGATCCGTAAGCTGGCGCCGGATATCGTCGGTGCTAACGCCGGCGCTGCGGGTTACTGGCTCCATCACCGTGTCACCCAACAATTCGTCGAGTTCGACTTCGCCGGTCATTCGCCACCGCATCGCCCGCTCCTTAACCGAAACTTAACCACGCTGCCCACGACGGGCATGCTGCCACTGTCGCGGCTAACCGCGTCGGCAATAAGGCGTCGGCCGGGCCATTCCGCGGCATTTGGCGCCTGCGATCGAGCGACGACGTCTTGGAAGACGTGAAAACCAGCCGGCGTAAGGCATTTCGTAAAACATTTTTCACTACATTCGAGCCGATGGCGAACCCGAATTCGACTGACCTTATCGGCGTCGGCCGGGACGCATTGCGGCAAGGCCGCTTCGCCGACGCCGAACGTTGGTTGGGCCAGGCGTTGCAAACTGCACCGGCAACTGCCGAGCTGCTGTTTCTCTACGGCACGGCGCTGGCACAGACCGGTAAGCGCCCGGAAGCGATCCGCTGCCTCACCGGCGCGCTCAGCGCCGCCCCCAACGATGCCGCCATTATCAACAATCTCGCCACGGTCTTGCGCCAGAGCGACCGCCTCGACGAAGCCGAACGTCATTTGCGCCGCGGCCTCGCGCTCCATCCCAAGTCGCCCGACTTGCTCGTCAGCACCGGACAGGTATTGCGTGCGCAAGCCCGCCACGATCAAGCGGCGGAATGCGCCAGCCTCGCGCTGACGCTGATGCCCGATCATGCCGAAGCCCTCGTCCTTGCGGGTTTGGTGCTGCGCGACGCCGGCAAAGCGGCTGAGGCAATCGCTTATTTCGAACGCGCGGTTGCGGCCAAACCCAATCACGCGTCGTTGTCGCCGTAAGCGCGCGCGAGCTGAAGCGCCGCCGCGTCATCCTGGACGCAAAAAAGCCGCGCGGTTCACGCGCGGCTTCCTTGCGGCCCCGACAGAGCCGATAGACTCAGCGGATACCGATCGAGAAGAATAGATCGACCGGCGGCGCGTATTGCGGCGGTGGCGGTGCATAAACCACCGGCGGCTGATACCGGTAGGCGTAGCCCGGCTGGTAGTAATAGGCGGGCTGACGCTCGTGGTGTTCCTGCCAGTCGTGATCATCGCCGTAACCGTAATGATCGTCGTGGCCGCGACCGTAGTCGTCTTCGTCGGCGAACGAAGTCGCCGTAACGCCGACCATGAGGGCGACCACCGCCGCCGCTAGAACGGCACGGCCTAGCGGGCTGATCCAGTTTCTCATTCGACGCTCCTACTGTTTTGACGGAGCCGGTGCCGGCGCTGCGGGTGTCGCGGGTTTCGCCGCCGGCGCGTGGGTTGTGCGATGGTGCTCGGCGATGTTGCGGAAGACTCCGTCGGCGACCTTTTTCTGCTCATCCGACATCGAGGCGTAGAGCGTGTCGAACACTGGCACCAATTTCTTGAGGCCGTCGGCATGCGCCTGCGCGACGTCAGTATAGGTTTGCAGATTGTCGACCGCGGTCATCGTCTTCAACTTCGCATTGCGCTCATTGACCAGCTTTTCGACGGTCGCGGCATTATCGCGCATCACTTGCGCGACCTGTTGCCATTGCGGCTCCTGCGCGGCGGTGATTTTCAAGCGCGTGTGCAGGCTCTTGATGCGGGCTTCAATGCCGCTCATCCGCTTGCTGGTCTTCGTCGGCGCAGCCTTGGTGGCCGGCGCCGTGCTCGGCGCCGCCGGTGCGGCGCTCGGAGCAGCCGGTGCGGCGGCCGGCGGCGTGGGCGGCGGCGCGCTCGGCATTGTCGTTTGAGCGAACGCGGGAACGATCAACAAGGCGCCGGTCAACGCCGCAACCGCGGCAAAGGTGCCATGTCGCTTAGAAGATTCGATCATATGAGCCTCAGGGTTGTTTGTTGGGGGCTGGAAGCAAGCACTATCAAATTCAAACTATAACGGCAGGTCTACACTACGCACGGTAACCGAAATCGTGCGCCGCGCAAGACCGTACCCTAGCGATCTCGCCACCCCTTCATGGCGCTTTTAAGGCGCGCCAAATCGGGCTTATTTACCGAACCCGCGGCCAAACGCCGTAAAAAATCTGTGATCGCCACCACCAGTTGGAACCTTTCCGGCGCGACAGCGTCTCGCTTGCGAACGGCTCATCTCATCGTTCGCGGTGATGGCGATGCTCGCACGGCTTGGTCTTTTGCTTGCGATGACGGCGGCGCTTGGCGGCTGCGGCCTGTTCGCAGCGCCATGTCGGGTTAGTTCGGGCGTCATCAAGGCGGTGCCGCTCGTCGGCGACGTCGCGGCAACGCCAACCGACGCATGCGCCAACGTCATCGATCCCGATCCGATCTCACGTTCGTGATTTGCGCGCCAGTCGTGCGCGCGCTACGTCGTCGGCGCGATGACCGCGTTCCGACGGCAAATGATTGTGGCACTGGCCCTGCTTCCCCTGGCCGGCTGTGGCGTCGGCGGCCCCGCGCACGGCCCCCCGGACTCGCGCGCAGCCGCCGTCGTCGACATGGGTTTCGAAAGCTTCACGCCGGCGACGGTGACCATCAAGGCCGGACAACTTGTCGAGTGGCGCAATACGTCGCCGATCACACACTCGGTCAGCTTTGATCCGCAAGCGGCGGCGAAAGCGGGCGATGCGACGCTGCCGCCAGGCGTGCAACCTTTCGCCTCAGGCGACATCGCAGCCGGCAATGTGTACCTTCACGCCTTCGACGCGTCCGGCACCTATCATTATTTCTGCACGCATCACGAAGGCGGCGGCATGCTCGGCACCGTCGTCGTGCAGTAAGCGCCCTGCCCCGCGCCGCCGCGGCGGCACGATGGCCCGCATCCGGACTCTTTGCTATCTAGGACCCCGGATGGGTGGCCGAGCGGTTTAAGGCACCGGTCTTGAAAACCGGCACACGGGCAACCGTGTCGTGGGTTCGAATCCCACCCCATCCGCCAGCGTCGATCATGCGGCAACGCGGCCGCTGCCGACTGCTCCGGCAGCCTGTGACAATTAAGGGCTAAAGCTAAAATGCGCGGCTAACCTGCTTGCCGCGCTGCGGGAAGCTCCTTTACGATCCTCATAGTTACTAGCGACGGACGGGCGCTAGTAGGGGTTTTATTTGCCCTGGGGTGGGTATTGGCATGCCCGCGTTGTCTCGCGTTGCGTTGGTTCCAGTGCCGCTCGGCAATGACGGCACCGAATTTCCGGCGTCTCATCTCGGCAAAGCCCTCACCATCAAGGGCAGCCTGGAAACGACCGGCATCGTCCACATCTACGGTAACGTACACGGACAGATTACCGCCGATCGTCTGGTCATCGGCGCGGGGGGTTACGTCGAAGGCGACATCGTCGCCAACGACGTGCGAATCGGCGGGCGCTTTACGGGGCGAATTTACGCCCGCCATGTCACGCTCGACGGCTCCGCCGAGATAACCGGGCGGATATTCCATCACACAGTCACGGTTGCAAAAGGTGCGCGGATCGACGGGCGCATGCCCTGGCGTCCGCTCAACTTCTTCGAAAAGTTTGAACATCTCCGGGAGGCGCAGTGATGAACATGTTTACCCGCAACGACAAACCATTCGACACCAACACCGCAAGTACGACACCGGCGCGCGACAAGACGGAGACATCGGTTGCGCCGATCGCCGAGACGAAGCGGACGCCGCCGCTGGCGCCGCCAACTAACGAGATCGCGACCCCGCAGACGCGCGTGGTTTCGGTGATCAGCAAGGCACTGAAGATCACCGGCCAGCTCGAAAGCACGGAAGACATCCAGGTCGACGGCGAGGTCGACGGCGACGTGCGCGGCATTTCGGTCAAGATCGGCAGCAACGCCAAGGTCAAAGGTACGGTCTACGGCGATACCGTCGAGCTCGCTGGCACGATCGACGGTAAGATCGAGGCGAAGAACGTCGTGCTCACCAGCACGGCGCATATGTCCGGCGACGTAGTCCATCAGGACATCAAGATCGAATCCGGCGCGTACATCGACGGCCATTGCCGGCCCGAGTTCGGCAAGGCCGCCAATAAGAACGCGCATGCGGCCGCCAAGCCCGCCGCCATCGCGGCAACGGGATCGGTGCGTGACAAAGCCGGATCGGTGGCCGAGTTCGGCACGCGCGCCTGAGCCGGCCGACGTCGAGCGGCCGTTTCTAGCGCAAATCTTCGATGTGCTGCGCGTCATTGACGCGCAGAACGCGTACCTGCCCGCCCTCGATTGCGATCTCATTGAGCGTGCACGGAAGCTGCTCGAGCCGCCAATAGGCTGACAACGGCATGTCGAGGCATTGCAGCAGCAAGGCGCGATTGACGCTGAGGTGGCCGACGAGCACGACCGTGTCATGTGCGTGCCGTTCGGTCACGAGGCGGATGGCGCCGGCGGTGCGCGCGACGAGCTCGGCCAGCGTTTCGCCGCCCGGAAAGCGCATGCGCTCGGGCGTGGTGAACCAGCACGCATAAAGCGCCGGTTCGGCTGCGCGCATTTCATCGAGCGTGCGCCATTCCCACGCGCCGTAATCGAGATCGTTAAGCGCCGCAATCGGTGCGGCGGCAACATCGCACGCCTTCGCGATTGCGGCACCGGTTTCGATGCAGCGGCCCATGGGACTGGTGTAGATCGCCGCCGGCTTCCAGCTGCGGGCGATGCGCGTGGCGACGGCGTTCGCTTGCGCCCGGCCGAGCGCAGTGAGCGGCGTTTCATGTCGGCCGCGAAACCGCTCCGGCTTGATGCCTTCGACGTAACCGTGACGAGTTAGAATGATCGTCGCCATCGCGCCGTCATAGCCAAGCCGCCTAACGCGCGCAATCCAGCAGCTGCCGGCGCACCGCCGCAGCCGCCAGTTGCGCTAAGACGCATTGACCGCTAATGACAGAGCAAACCAGCGGCGAGCCGGGGGGCGATGCGGCGGTTTTGGGGCGATACCGGCACGCTGTACGGGTTGGCGACGATCCTGCTGATCGCGCCGTTCTTCGCCTTCCACGACATCCCGCTTTACGATCTGCCCAGCCGCCTTGCCGGTTTGCAGATCCTGTTCGGCGAAGTGCCGGGCGCAAACCCGTATTATATCGCGACCTGGAAACTGGTGCCCAACCTCGCGATCGAGGGCTGGGTCGGCATTTTCCATTGGGCCGTCTCCGTCAATTTCGCGGTGCGGCTGTTCCTTGCTGTCACCGTGGCACAGCTGTTCTGGGGCACGATCGCGCTCCATAAGGCGTTGTTCGGCGGCCGCAGCCGTTTCGCCCTCGCCGCCGCGCTGTTCGCCTATAACGGCCCGCTGCTGTTCGGCTTCATCAATCTCAGTTTCGGCCTCGGCATGATGCTGTGGGCTGTGGCGGCGTGGATCCGGTGGCGCGACGAACCGTGGGCGCTGGTGGCATTCGCGCCAATCAGTTGCCTGATCCTGCTGGCGCACGTCTTCGCCTTTGCGGTCTATGCGCTGGTCATATGTGCCTACGAGGTTGGCGCTGCACGGCATAGGCAGCGGCGTCCACGCCGTGAATGGCTTGCGCTGTTGCACCTCTTGATGCCGATCGCGCTTTACGCCATCGGCATGCGCCACACCGTCGGCGGCGGCCTCGCCTATGTATCGCCGCTGTTGAAATTGCTCCAACTCACCGGCGCTATCGGTTTCTACAATCCTGTCTTCGACATGCTGTCGCTGCTGGCGGCTCTGTTCGGCTTAGCCATGGCTGCGCATCGTCTTGAGTTCGCGCGCGAGATGACGCTGCCGCTGGCGGTCTTGGTCGTCGCCTATATCGCCCTGCCCCATCAGATCGGCGCCGCCACTTTCGTTGACTATCGGCTGCCGCCGGTGATCGCGCTGTTGCTTTGCGGCAGTCTGACGTGGCGCGAAAATCGCCGGCGGCCTGATGCCGAGATCTTCGTCGTCGTACTGTTCGGTCTGCGCTGGCTGCTGACGGTTGGGCAATTCCACGCGTGGCAGGCAGATTATGCGCAATACCGCGCCGCCTTCGCCCAATTGCCGCCAGGTGCTAAGCTGTTGCCGCTGACGCACGAGCTCAATGGAATCGATCCCGCCGCACATCCGCCGCTGGCGCATGTCGACGCGCTGGCCGTCGGCGAACGCGGTGCGCTGGTACCCGATCTCTCCGCCGGTCTCGGCTACGAGCTTCTCGACTACCGCCCGCCATACCGCGAGATGGCGACGCAGAATCCGACCGCTTCGCTGGCACCGAAATTCGATTATGTGCTGTTGATCCGGCCGGACGAATTCTTGGCCGCGCACGTACCGCACTATCACGAAATCGCGGCCGGTCGCACCTTCGTGCTCGGACAGATCGTGCGCTGAGTCAGCGCAAGACCGCCGTCACTCCGTTTCGCTCATCCCTGCTTCATCGTCGAGCGCGCGGGCGATTCGCTCAAGCTCGCGAACGACCTCGGGTACCGAGGTCATCTCCGCAAGATCACGGCAACGCCGCGCCAAATCCCGCAGGCGTTCCGTCTGTTCCGCTTCCGCGACGCCATGCCCTTTGGTCGTTCGCCACATCATCGCGCGCTCCCGGCACCGGCTTTGTCGTTCTGGTGGGGCGCAGCCGCACCCATGCCGGTTTGCCTGAATGAAATCTTAGCGTTTTCCAAGGTTTTTGCGAGGCCCGATTCGCCTAGCGGCCGGTGCGGCAGAGTGCATCGGCACCCCCGAGCGGGCGCCTGCTAAGAACTGCTGCCGGGTACGCCGTCGAGCAACCGGAGTTATCCACGCAATCAACAGGCTTCCCTGCGATTCGAAGCCGAATTCCGCGGCTTTCGGCGTAGGTCGTGTGTCACGTACATGATAAATTTTCTAATCCGCCGCCCGCGCCGTCAGGGGGCCATTTGAGGAGGTCGCCGGCAGAGTGGACAATCCGTCTGAAACCATCTCGCGCCTTGGTGGAGTCGTCAGCACCGCGCTGTTGATGGCGGTGCTGTTCGCACTCGTCCTCGGCGTCTACGGCGCGGTCACGATCGACGCGTTCCGTCCGGCACACATGCAGCACACGGCGGCACCGCCGCCCGCCGCCGTCACACCGCCAACCGCGCCCACGGCGGTCATCATTTCGCCGTCGCCCCAGCTCAACCAGGTCAATCCGGCCGCGAGCCACAGCCTGTTGGCCGCGATCCAGCCGGCCTATTGGGTTGAATACGGCGCCTATCGCGGGTCGTTTTATGCCGAAAAACTCGTCCAACGGCTCGGCGTGGTCGGCATCAAGGCCGAGATCAAACAGGTGCAGGGCGCCGGCGGCGTGCTCTATTTCAGCGTCCGCTCGAACGCCACCAGCGACCGTGTCACGGCTGACGCCAATGTCAAACTGGCGGCGCAGCTCGGTATCGCGCCGCTGGTCCATCGCGGCGACGGCCGGGCCTTAGCGCAGCCGGTCGTCGCCAGGACTACCACGCCGGCGGCTACGGCGCAGAACGCGCACTATTGGGTGCAGTTCGGCGCTTACAACGCGCCGCTCTACGCGGCAGCTTTGCGCGATCAGCTACGCCGCGCCGGCGTCGACGCGGCTATTATCGAACGTCACCAGCCCGGATATGCCAGGTATCTCGTGCGGACGCCGCCGTCGCTCGGCCGCGACGAAGCGCGCGGCCTCGCCGCGCGTGGTCAGTCGATTCTCGGCGTCCAGCCCCTCGTCGGCCGCACCTCTGCGCCAGCGGCCTGACATCAGCCACAGCTTTGAAATTCCGGACGTTTTGGTGTAGGTCGAGCGCCAGAACGCCGCCGCCAACCACGTCCGATGATCCTGACACCGCTGGCCGAAGACCGGCTTCCCATCACGCTCGCCCAGTTCGCCGAGTCGCTGCCGTCTGGTCTTGTGCGGACGCTGTTCGAGCGCCTGACCGAGGGCGCGAAAACAGCGCGCGCAAGCACCGAACGCGCTGTTAAGAACCACGAAAATAGTATTGATCTTATAACAAAATTTGGCATCGGTATTAAACCGGGTACGCCGCAGCTCGACGTCTCGTGGGACGGCGCTGCCCTGCGCTGTGACACCGAAGCGTACATCCTGCTACACGAGGTGGCACATTACCAGTTGGCGGCGCCGGTCCGCCGTCATCAGGTAGATTTTGGCCTCGGTCCTGGGCCTGAAACTGGCGACCGGGCGCGTGCTTCGCAGGCCCAAACCCTGTTCGGCCTGGCGCGCGAACGCGAGGAGGCAATGGCGTCGCTCCTCGGCATCCTGTGGGAGGCCGAATTCGGCCACCCCGCCCTCGCCTCGTTGCTCGATCAGAACTGGCTTGAAGGTGCCGGTCGCCCCGGCGCGGCGACGCATTTCGTCGACATCTTCACGGCGCTCGCGGCCGGCGGCTTTGTCGACGGCGCCGGTCGACCGCAGATGCGGCTACGCGACGACGCCGACGCCTAGCCGCCGTTCAGGCAGCGTCGGTCACCAGCGCCGCGTCGTTGGCCGACTCGGTGGTGTTGAGGATGTGGATGGCAAGGCAGCGCTGGAACGCTGTCGGCCGCCGCCATGCGGTCCAGCGCTCGATCAGGCTGCGGCTCGTGCGTGTTTGTGCCTGTGTGGCGCGCTTGGCTACACGCGGCACCGACCATGGCTTCCATGCCGGATCCAGCCGCGCCAACGTCATATCGTGCATCGGGATTCTCCCCTGCGAATCGTCGGCTGTTCGAGCCGACGGCGAGAGACTCGGTTTGGAATGGTTAGTTTTTGGTTAAGGCCGGCGCAATCGATCCTAGTTACCCACATGCGGTATTGCGGGGTAATGGTTTGACGGAGAAGAGAAAAATGAATCAATCCATAGCCAGGGCCGCGTTCCTCGGTATCGGCCTGATGGGCAGCCGTATGGCGCGCAACCTACTCGCGGCCGGGCGGCCGTTGACGGCGTGGAACCGCGACAGAACCAAGGCCGACTCGTTGGCTGCACACGGCGCCACCGTCGCCGCGACCGCCGCCGAAGCGGTCACGGGTGCAGGCACAGTGATCACCATGCTGGCCAATGGAGCAGCCGTCGACTCGGTGCTCTTCGGCCCACAAGGCGCGGCCAACAGCGTTGCTGCCGGCGCCCTCGTAATCGACATGAGCTCGGCGCCGCCCGACCTCGCCCGCGAACACGCCAAGCGCTTTGCCGCGCGCGGCATCGATTATCTCGACGCGCCGGTCTCGGGCGGCACGGCCGGCGCCGAGCAAGGCAATCTTGCGATTATGGGCGGCGGCACGCGATCGGCGTTCGAACGCGCCGCGCCGATTTTTGCGGCGCTCGGCCGCGCAACTTTGGTCGGACCTGCGGGCTCGGGTCAGTTGGCCAAGCTGGCCAATCAGGTGATCGTCGCCGTGACCATCGGCGCGGTCGCCGAGGCGCTGCTGCTTGCCGCCGCTGGTGGCGCCGATCCGGCAGCGGTACGGCAGGCGATCATGGGCGGATTTGCCGAGTCGCGTGTATTAACGCTACACGGTAATCGTATGATTCTACGTGATTTTATTCCAGGCGGTGTGGCCGACCATCAGCTCAAAGATTGTGCCACGATCGTGGCCACCGCCAAGGCCGCTGGTTTGACCCTACCCTTTGCCGAAACCGCCCTGGCGCTGTTCCGCGACCTCGTCGTCCATGGTGGCGCGCGCTATGACCATAGCGCGCTGCTGCTTGAGCTTGAGCGGCGCAACGCGCCGGCGCGCGTCGGCACCGCGCCAGACCGGCTGCCGGCCGCCTAGACCACGGCTGTCAGAAGCGGCTTGCCAGCGAAGTGGGCCGCCAGGTTGTCGAGCATGAGCCGGCCCATTGCCAGACGAGTCGCATGCGTCGCGCTGCCGACATGCGGCGTCAGCACCACCGAATCGAGTTGCGCCAACCCTTCGGACACGCGCGGTTCGTCCTCGAACACGTCGAGACCGGCACCGGCGAGCCTGCGATCGGTCAAAGCGGCGATCAATGCCGCCTGATCGATCACCGAACCGCGGGCGATGTTGATGATCGTACCCTTGGGCCCGAGCACCGCGATGACTCGCGCGTTCACCAGATGGCGAGTCTTCGGGCCACCGGGAACCGCGACAACCAAATAGTCGACGTCCGCGGCCATCGCCGTCAGATCCGGGTAGAAACGATAGGGCAGCTCGGGCTTTGGCCGCGGATTGTGATAAACGATTGTCATGCCCATCGCGGCGGCGCGTTTGGCGATCGCCTGACCGATGCGGCCCATACCCAAGATGCCCAGCGTCGTACCGCCGAGCCTGCTCTGCAGCGGCATCGGTCCCTTGAGCCAACTGCCGTCGCGCGCATACCGGTCGGCAACCACCAGCCGTCGAGCCACCGCCACCATCAGGCCGATCGCCAGGTCGGCGACGTCGTCGGTTAGCACGCCGGGGGTGTTGGTGACGCGGATGCCGCGCGCCTTGGCCGCAACCAGGTCGATGTGATCGAGCCCAATGCTCATCGAGGCGACAATCTCGAGCCGCGGCAACGCGTCCATCAGCGCTGCGTCGACCGTGCCCGTGAAGGTCACGACGCCGCGCACCTTGTCCTTGAGCGGCGCGAGGAAAGCGGCGCGGTCGGTCGTCTGATCGAGGCGGTGCACGGCATAGGCTGCCGTCAGCGCCGCCATTACCGGCGGATAGAACGCGGTCACGGCGACAATATCGACCCGGTCCATCGGCGCATCCTGCAAAGCGGCGGTACGGCGGTCAAACGCGGCGCCGGCGCCGGCCGCGTTATTCTGAATTATCCACAGAGTCTTCTCATAACTTTCGCAAAGCGTCTTTTGGGCTCGACCTATCGAACTGGTCGGCCGTTCGGCGCCCGTTCCGAACCCGAACCGCTTTAGATCGAAGCGACGAGGTGGCCGCCATCGACTGGAATGATCGCGCCGGTGATATAGCCGCCAGCCGGCGACACCAGCAAAAGCAGCGCACCATCCAGGTCGGAGACGACGCCGGTGCGGCCGAGCGGAATCCGCGCGGCGACCGCCCTACCCGCCTCGCTCTGCAAGAACGCCCGGTTCATGTCGGTCTCGAAATAGCCGGGCGCCAGCGCATTGACGCCGATGCCGTGCCGCGCCAGCTCCGCGGCGAGCACGTGCGTCAGCTGCGCCATGCCGGCCTTGGCCACGGCGTATTCCGGCACGTTGCGGGCGGTGCGAAAAGCCAGCACGGAGGCCAGGTTGACGATGCGGCCGCCGCGCTTGTCGGCAACACGCCGCGCCGCAAATTCGCGCGCCACCAGCCAAGCGCCTTTGAGATTGGTGTCGAGCACGCGGTCCCAATCGGCTTCGTCGTGTTCCAGCAGCGGCTTCGACACCACGATGCCGGCGTTGTTGACCAGGATGTCGAGCGGACCGAGCGCTTGCTCCGCCAGGTCGAAGGCCGTGCGTACGCTATCGCCGGCAGTGACGTCACCGGCCACGGCGATGACGCGCTGACCCGTCGCCTTGGCGATGGCCGTCGCTGCCCGGTCGAGGGCCGCGCGGTCGCGCGCCATCAACGCGACGTCGGCGCCGGCCGCGGCGAGGACTTGCGCAAAGTGCAAGCCCAGTCCGCGCGACGCACCGGTGACCAGCGCCCGCTTGCCGGCCAGCGAGAAATCGGCGCTCACGGCTTCAGGCTCTTGGCCTGCTCGCGCAGCAGGTATTTCTGGATCTTGCCGGTCGACGTCTTCGGCAGCGGCCCGAACACGACGGTGCGCGGTACCTTGAAATGCGCCAAGTTCGCCCGGCAATAGGCGACGACGTCATCCGCCGTCGCATTGGCGCCGGGCTTGAGGGCAATGAAGGCGCACGGCGTCTCGCCCCATTTGTCGTCCGGCCGCGCCACCACCGCTGCCTCCATCACCGCCGGATGCTTGTAAAGCGCCTCTTCGACTTCGAGCGACGAAATGTTCTCGCCGCCCGAGATGATGATGTCTTTGGCCCGGTCCTTAATCTCGATGTAGCCGTCGGGATGGCGCACCGCGAGATCGCCGGTGTGGAACCAACCGCCCGCGAAGGCTTCTTCCGTCGCCGTCGGGTTTTTGAGATAGCCCTTCATCACCGTGTTGGCACGTAGCACGATTTCGCCGATCGCCGCGCCATCGGCCGTCACATCGCGCAGATCGCGATCGACGACGCGCGCGCCGGCCAGCGTTGCCACCTCCATCCCCTGGCGCGCCATGCGCGCCGCGCGTTCCGTCAATGGAAGCCCGCTCCAATCGTCCTGCTCGAAGCAGATGGTCGCCGGCCCGTAGGATTCCGTCAGGCCATAGCCGTGCGTCACACTGAAACCGAGCCGTTCCATGTTGGCGATGATGGTCGAGGGCGGCGCCGCGCCGCCGGTCATCACTTTGACTGGATGGTCGAACCGGCGCTTGGCGCTGTCGGGCGCGTAAGCCAACAGATTGAGCACGATCGGCGCGCCGCAGAGATGCGTGACTCGGTGATTTTCGATCAAAGCGAACACCTGCGCCGGGTCGAGGCGGCGCAAACAGACATGCGTGCCGCACGCCGCTGTCACCGCCCAGGTGTAGCACCAGCCGTTGCAGTGGAACATCGGCAGTGTCCACAGATAAACGGTCTGCGGCGACAGGCCGAAATACATCACGTCGCCGACCGCGTTCAGGAACGCGCCGCGGTGATGATAGACCACGCCCTTCGGGTTGCCTGTGGTGCCCGAGGTGTAGTTGAGCGAATAGGCCTGCCACTCGTCGTCCGGCAGCGAAAACTCGGCGGCCGGGTCGCCCTTCGCCAAGAAAGCCTCGTACTCGATTTCGCCGAGCCTCTCGCCGCCGGCAAACAGCGGATCGTCGATATCGACGACGATCGGTTTGCGCGCGGCCAGCGCCAGCGCCTCCTTGATGGTCGGCGAAAATTCGCGGTCGGTGAGCAGCAGCTTGGTTTCGGCGTGGCCGAAGATGAAGGCGATAGTCTTGGCGTCGAGCCGATAATTGAGCGCGTTTAGCACCGCGCCGGCCAAGGCAACGCCGTAATGCGCCTCGAGCATCGCCGGCACGTTGGGCGCCATGACCGAGACCGTGTCGCCTTGGCCAATGCCGCGCCGGCGCAACGCGCTGGCGAGGCGGCGGCAGCGCGCCAAGAGCTCGGCATAGGTGATGACGCGGTCGCCGTGGATGACGGCCGGCTTGTCGGGATAAACCGCGGCAGCACGGACGAGGAACGAAATCGGCGTCAGCGGCGCGTGGTTCGCCGCGCCGCGCTGCAGATGCGGCTCGTCGTAGATGCCCGACATTTCCTTCCTCGGCTTAACCTTAAGCGCACCGCCGGCGCATGCGTCAAGAGGCGGCGGCTATGCTATGATGCGGCATGCGCATCGACATCGTCGCCGACGTCATTTGCCCGTGGTGCTTCATCGGCAAGCGCCGGCTCGAAGCCGCGCTGGCGCAGCGACCGACGATCACGCCCGACATCACCTGGCGACCGTTCCAACTCAATCCCGACATGCCAGCCGAGGGCATGCCGCGCGAGGCTTACCTGTCGGCAAAGTTCGGCGGCCAGGCGCACGCCAAGCGCATCAACCAGGTGGCGATCGATGCCGGCGCCGGCGTCGGCATTCCGTTCGCTTTCGACAAGATCGAACGCACGCCCAACACGCTCTCGGCGCATCGGCTGGTGCGCTTCGCGCAACGCACCGGCCGCGCCAATGAATTGGTCGACCGTTTGTTCGCCGCCTATTTCATCGAGGGCCGTGACATCGGCCACATCGACACGTTGGCGGCGGTCGCGCTCGAAAGCGGCCTCGACGCCGCGGCCGCGCGCGATTTCCTCGCTGGCACCAGCGAACGCGCCGAGGTGACGGCCGATGACACCGGCGCACGACGCCTCGGCATCAACGCCGTGCCATGCTTCATCTTCGCCGGCCAATACGCGATCTCCGGCGCGCAGGAGCCGCCGTTCTTCTTTCCCGTCTTCGACCTGGTGCAGAACGGGCCCAGCCGCGCGGCGGAGTAAGTCTTAGCCGCGCGCCGCGACCGGCTGCGGCCCCGCGGCAATTGTCTTCAGCTTTTCGAGCAACTGGATCACGCCCTTGATGCGCGCGCGCGTGTCATCCCAGTCGCGCACGATGACCAGGCGCTGGTCCGGCCGCAGCCGTGCACTGCCCGCCTGGCTCGCGATCCAGCGCACCAGCGCCGCCGGATCGGCAACGCTGCCGGCATGGAACGTGATCGCTGCGCCCTTGGACCCGGCCTCGATCTTTTCGACACCGGCCTCGCGGCAGAGGCGCTTGATGGCGATGATCTCGAGCAGGTTCTCCACCTCGGGCGGCAGCTTGCCGAAACGGTCGATGAGCTCGGCAGCGAACGCCTCGATCTCCTGTCGATCAACCAGATTGGCGATGCGACGATAAAGGCCGAGGCGCACGTTGAGGTCGGCGACGTAGTTCTCAGGAATCAGTACCGAAGTGCCGATGGCAATTTGCGGCGTCCACTCGGCTTCGGCCTTGGCCTGATCGCCACCGGTGCGCGCCGTCGCGATCGCCTCTTCCAACAGATGTTGATAGAGCTCGACACCGACTTCGCGGATGTGGCCGGACTGTTCCTCGCCCAAGAGGTTGCCGGCGCCGCGGATGTCGAGATCGTGGCTCGCCAAAGTGAAGCCAGCGCCCAATTGGTCGAGGGTCTGCATGACTTCGAGCCGGCGCTCGGCGGTCGACGACAGCACCTTGCCCGGCGGCAGCGTTAGATAAGCATAGGCGCGGAGCTTGCCGCGGCCGATGCGGCCGCGCAGCTGATAAAGCTGCGCCAGGCCGAACATGTCGGCGCGATGGATGATCAACGTATTGGCGGTCGGGATGTCGAGGCCGCTTTCGACGATATCGGTGCACAGCAGCACGTCGAACGCGCCGTCATCGAAGGCGGTCATCACCTTGTCGAGCTGCGTCGGCGCCAGCTGACCGTGCGCCACGGCCAGGCGGGCTTCGGGCACGAGCTGTTTCAGCTCGTGCTCGACGTCGGAAATGTCGGCGATGCGCGGCACGACGCAGAACACCTGGCCGCCACGATGCAGCTCGCGCAGGATCGCCTCGCGCACCACCACCGGGTCCCACGCCATGACGAAAGTGCGCACGGCGAGACGATCCACCGGCGGCGTGGCGATGATGCTCATCTCGCGCACGCCGGCGAGCGCCATCTGCAAGGTGCGCGGGATGGGAGTCGCCGTCAGCGTCACGACGTGCACGTTGGCCTTGAGCTTCTTCAGCCGCTCCTTCTGCGCCACGCCGAAATGCTGCTCCTCGTCGATCACCAGCAATCCGAGATGACGGAAACCGACGCCTTTGCCGAGCAGCGAATGGGTGCCGACGACGACGTCGATGCGGCCTTCGCTCAAATCCTTCTTGATCTGCTCGGCGCGCTTCGGCGGCACGAAACGCGACAGCTGTTCGATCCTGACCGGCATGCCGGCGAAGCGATTGACGAAGGTGCGATAGTGCTGGCGCGCGAGCAACGTCGTCGGCACGACGACGGCGACCTGCGTGCCCGTCATCACCGCGACGAAAGCCGCGCGCAACGCTACCTCGGTCTTGCCGAAGCCGACGTCGCCGCAAATCAGACGATCGGTCGGTCGGCCCGACGAAAGGTCGCCGAGCGTGTCGCGGATCGCCTTGTCCTGATCGTCGGTTTCCGGATACGGGAAGCGCGCGGCGAACTCGTCGTACGAGCCTTCGGGCGTCGCCATCGGCTCGCCTTCCTTGAGCTGGCGCTCGGCCGCCAGCTGGATCAACTCGCCGGCGATGTCGAGGATGCGCGCCTTGACCCGCGCCTTGCGCGACTGCCAGGCGACGCCGCCGAGCCTGTCGAGTTGCGCCGCTGCGTCCTCGGAGCCATAGCGCGACAGCACCTCGATGTTCTCGACCGGCACGAACAGCTTGTCGTCGCCAGCATAGATCAGGCGCAGGCAATCGTGCGGCGCACTGGCAACTTCCAGCGTCACCAGCCCGTCGTAACGGCCGATGCCGTGGTCGGCATGGACGACAAGATCGCCGAGCGTCAGTGTCGCGACTTCGGCGACAAATTGGTCGAGATTGGTGCGGCGGCGCGCTGGCCGCGCCAGACGGTCGCCCAGAATGTCCTGTTCGGTGACGAGCGCCGTATCGCCGGCGACGTAACCGCGTTCGAGCGGCAGCACCGCCAGCCCGGCGTGTCCCTTCGGCAGATCGAGGAACCCCTGCCAGAAATCGACGAAGGCGGGCTCGGCGATGCCGTGATCCTTCATCACCGTTTTGAGGCGTTCGGCCGATCCCGTGCTGTAAGCGACAATGAGCGTCCGACGGTCGGCGGCAGTTTCGGCGTCGAGCTGTTGCCGCACGGCGTCGAACAGATTGATGTTGGGATCGGCGCGCGCCGCGCTGAAATCCGGTCCCGGCCGCGCACCGACGTCGAACGACGTGGCGCTTTCCGGCGCGGCAAAGGGCGACAGCTGGGCGATGTGCCGTCCGTCCAGCGCCTTAGCCCACTCGGCATCGCCGAGATAGAGCAGCTCTGGCCGCAGCGGCCGGTAGACTGGCGCAGCACCAAGCGCGCCGCGCGCGATCGGCGCAGTCTCGCGCGCGTCATGGAAATCGGCGATGGCGGCGATGCGCTCGCCGCGCACCTCTTCCGCTTGGTGGTCGAGCGCGACATCGGCGCCGGGCAGATAATCGAACAGCGTGTCGAGATTCTCGTAGAACAGCGGCAGGAAATGCTCCATGCCGGCGTGCCGTCTTCCGGCGCTGACCGACTCATAGAGCGGATCGTCCTGCACGCCGGCGCCGAATTCCTGGCGATAGCGCGAACGGAACCGCTCAATCACCGGCTGATCGAGCAGCACTTCGCTCATTGGCTTGAGCTCGGCGCGTTCGAGCGCGCCAGCGCTGCGCTGACTCAGCGGATCGAACGAGCGGATCGCTTCCAGCCTGTCGCCGAAGAAATCGAGCCGCAGCGGCGCCAGCGCACCCGACGGGTAGAGATCGACCAGGCCGCCGCGCACCGCGTACTCGCCCGCCTCGCGCACCGTCTCGGCGCGGTTATAGCCGTTGCGCTCGAGGAAGGTTTTGAGCCGGTCGAGCGGAATGTCACTGCCGCGTTCGAGGATGAGCGTGCGCTCGGCAAAAAGTTTACGCGGCGGCACCCGCTGGATCGCGGCGTTGACCGTGGTCAGTACGATCCGCGGCCCGCCGTCGCCGCGCGCAAGCTCGGCCAGCGTCGCGATGCGGCGCGAGACGATCTCGGGGTTGGGCGAAACGCGATCGTACGGCAGGCAGTCCCAGGCCGGGAATGTGCGCACGTCGATCTCGGGGTGGAAGAACGCGAGCGCCGCACGCATGCGCGCCATGCGGCCGTCGTCGCGGCCGACATGGATCAGGGTACGGCCGGTGCGCGCGACGAGACTGCCGAGCACGAACGCATCGTGGCCTTCGGGCGCGTTGGCGAGGATCAAGCGCTCGCTGCGCGGCGGCGCATCAAAGAAAGCGTCGAGCGAGTTCATGGGCGAAACCGGAAGGCAAGTAGCAGGCGCAGCACCGCGCCGTCGTGCGGCGGCTTGACGCGGCCGTAGATCCAATCGAACAGCGTGTCATCATCCTCGGCGAGGATGGTTTCGTACTCGGTCAGCTCGGCCGGGGTGAAATTCGGCAAATAGTGGTCCGCGAAAGCGCCCAGGAACAGGTCGCTTTCCTTGGTGCCGCGATGGCGGCTCTGGTAGAGCAGCCGCTTGCGCTGCTTCTCCACCCCGTCTTCTTGCTGTGCCATAGCGGGGCTGTCTCGGCCGCGATATTGCCGAGCGCGACGCCACTTGCAAGCGCCAAACGCGCATCGGCCCATGCGGCGCCGGGATGACAGGTGATGGCTCGCCTGTTAGAAAGCGGACGCAGGGAGGATGCGGATGGCCGGCAAGCCCTACATCGTCGCGCTCGAAGAACATTACCACGACCCGCAAATCACCGCGCTGGCGCAGCTTGAAGGCCGCAAGAACCCGGAACTGGCCAAGCGGCTCGACGATCTCGGCGAATTGCGCCTCAAGGAAATGGACGCGGCCGGCATCGACTATCAGGTGCTGTCGCTGGGCGCGCCCGCGACTCAACGCCTGCCGGCGGATTCCGCGTTGCAGGTCGCGCGCAGCGTCAACGACCGGCTCGCCGACGCGGTCAAGGCGCATCCGAAGCGCTTTGGCGCCTTCGCTGCGCTGCCGACGACGACCGACGCCAAGCACGCGGCCGACGAGCTCGAACGTTGCGTTACCAAGCTGGGCTTCGTCGGCGCGATGATCCACGGCTTGTCGAACGGCGTGTTTCCCGACGACAAACGTTTCTGGCCGATCTTCGAACGCGCCCAGGCGCTCGACGTGCCGCTCTATTTCCATCCGGCGGCGCCGCACCCCGCCGTCGTCGAAGTGTACCTCAAGGATTACCTCGCCCAGCATCCGACGCTCGCCAACGCCGCGTGGGGCTTTACCATCGAGACCGCGACGCTCGGCGTCCGTCTGGTGCTGTCGGGCGTGCTCGAAGCCTATCCTAAGATCAAAATCATCCTCGGCCACCTTGGCGAAGGGCTCCCTTTCCTGCTGTGGCGCGTCAACATGGCGCTGGCGCGCGACGGCAAACACGCCGAGGGCTTCCGCGAGAAATTCCTGCGCAACTTTTACATCACCACCAGTGGATTCTTCTCCAACAACGCGCTCGATTACTGCATCAAGGAGATGGGCCTCGACCGCATCATGTTCTCGGTCGACTATCCCTTCGTGCCCAACCCGCCGGGCACGAAGTGGGCGCTCGAAGAGCTCACGTTGCCCGCCGCCGACAAGGAAAAGTTGCTCAACGGCAACGCGCGGCGGCTGTTGAAGCTCAAGGTCTGAGGCACGGCGGCGGCGCACGGTGCGGCCCGCGATCCTCAACCCGCTGTTTGCCGAGGTCACCGATCTCAAGGGCGTCGGACCGCGCCTCGGCAAGCTGTTCCAGAAACTGTGCGGACCGCACGTCGTCGACCTGCTTTGGCACTTGCCGGTCGACCTGGTCGACCGCAGCTTCCGGCCCAAAGTCGCCGATGCGCCCGAAGGCCGCATCGCCACGCTGACGGTCACGGTCGAGCAGCACCAGAAGCCGCACAATCCGCGCCAGCCCTATCGCGTGCGCTGTCGCGACGCGAGCGGCGTGCTGTTCCTGGTGTTTTTCCACGTCAAAGGGGATTGGCTCGAGCGTCAGCTGCCGGTGGGCGCGAGCCGTATCGTCAGCGGCAAGGTCGAGCGCTTCAACAACCAGACCCAGATGACGCATCCGGATTACATCCTCGACCCGGCGTGGCTCGACAGCATGAAGCTGATCGAGCCGGTCTATCGCCTGACCGCCGGATTAACTCTGCGCATCGTGCACAAGGCGATCGAGGCAGCGCTGGCGCGCGCGCCGATTCTCGACGAGTGGGCCGATTCTGAGCTCGTCAAGCGGCGCGGCTGGCCGACATGGCGCGCGGCGATCGCCGCCGTGCATGCGCCGGCGCAGCCCGAGGATCTGCTGCCGACAAATCCGGCGCGCGAACGCCTCGCCTACGACGAGCTGCTGGCGAACCAACTCACCATCGCATTGTTGCGCGCCCGCAGCCGCAAGCGCGCCGGCCGCTCGATCGTCGCCAAGGGCGATTTGCGTCAGCGC
>Ga0126371_10000627_pt1 | contig 29380 bp, 29 predicted proteins | sample PanSoiMetaPlot_4_FD_110145 | JGI IMG/M metagenome (GOLD analysis project Ga0126371, IMG submission 110145) | Tropical forest soil microbial communities from Panama - MetaG Plot_4 | ecosystem: Environmental > Terrestrial > Soil > Tropical forest > Bulk soil | place: Panama | collected 2016-02-17 | reverse complement strand
TCACCCGGTCTTGTTCATCGGCTCGCGCTTTTGATCCGCGCTTCTTTCAGACCTCGCCTGGCCGACGACGCCCTTACCCTTCTCTGACTCTTCACCTCCACCAGGTTGAGTAGGGGGTCTTGCTTCCCCAAGCTGTCGATCATGTTCGGCACACAATGCAAAAGGGCCTCACTCGGGTGAGGCCCCTGCATTTTTCACGAAGTCAGACTCGATCTCAGCGGTGCGAGGAGGGACTTCCGCCGGACGGGCGACTCGCAGGGGCAGAGCCTGGCCCCATCGGTGGAGATGCCATCGAACTGCGGCCTGCTCCCGGTTCACCATACGATGGGCGGGAAGCGCCTCGTGGCGAACTTGCGCCAAATTGCGGCGCCGGATGGACCTCTGCAAACCCCGTCTTCGCCACCTGATGGTTCAAGTGGTTCAGGTTGCCGAGCGATCCACGAGGAATTCCCATCCCGGCTGATCCGGCATTCACCGTGTAACGGGAAGCCATAGTTGGAACACTGGTCGAAGCTTTCCCCACAAACACAGTCTTATTTCCGGCGGTGGGAGCAACTAGCGGCGTCACATGGACCAAGGTTGTGGGCCGATAAACCGGAGTGCTGACCCAACTACCCCAGCCACCCGGTTGCCAACCCCAGCCGAATCCAGGAACGAACATCCAGGTGCCGTAACGGTAAGGCATCCATCCCCACGGATAAGACGACGCAAACATATACCCGAAACCGGGATACCAGCCCCACGCACCATTCATAAAGGGATCCCAGCCGACACCCGTGAAGTAAGGCTGCCACATCATGCCGTAGCCCGGCACGTTGGTGTAGGCGCCGTAGTAATTCAGATCGCTTTGACCATAACCATAAGGAGACGACGCATTGTTCTTTGCGTATTCATCGTGGTACGAGACGGCTTCTTTGTCCCACGAATCGAGCGGGGCTTCCGCGATCTTGTTTTCGATCTTCGATTTGTCATCGTTAGCGGCATCAAAAGTCGCAGTCTTCTTCTTAGCAACCGCCAGGCTGCCATTCGGCCCCTGCACGTCCACGTCGCCTTTGAATACAGCCACGTTGGCGACTTCCGTCGACGTGTCGACGCGGAAGTGGGCGGCGCGGTCAAGCGAGACTTTTTCGCGCGAGAACTTCAAAGAAAAACCGTCTTTACCCAGCCAATCGACATAGGTCATCCCCTCGACGAGATTAACCTCTGAGATTCGCTGGCCGTCGGTCAGCCCGAGTTTGCTGAATTCCACGGTCGTATTCGGCGTCACACGCATGGAACTGCCGTCTTCAAACTCTACCTCGGCCCTGCCCGTCGCACCGGTTTTCAGATGAACGCCTTGAGTAATCGGCAGGTTGACAAAAGCGTTCTCGAATCCGAGTCCAGTGTTCTTATCGATTTGAACCGAGCCTTGGACATCGCTCAGCCGAACGATGCGGGCTTGCGACTCCGCAAGGGCTGGAAGCGAAAACACTGACACGGCGCAAAAAACCAAGCTGAGCTTCAACGGAGATGGAGTGGTCATGGCACCCTCCGGGATGTTGTTTAGCTATTAGAACACGGTTTGCAAGCAGAGGTTGTAAAAACTGGGCAATTGTACAGGGGGTAACGTGACCGTTGTGCGGTCGGCCAATGGCCGGCGTTCAGATTCTTTGACGTCAGTTTCGGGAGGCAACGGGCGGCATCTGGAGGATCCGAAGGGCACGGGCGCGCACCACCTTCAGGACGGAGGTGTCGTCGTAAATCATTTGCAGGATGGGAGCTACCGCCTTGACCTCTGCCAACTCTCCACTGCGGGCCTGGTCTTCCATGCGCTTCGTCTCGTCGTCGAGTGCCAGTTTCTGATAGCGGTGGTAGTAGGTGAGACGCCGGCCAAACTCGAGGGTGGCACTCACGCTCTGGAAAAGCGTGGTTAGCTGCTGCACGGCCGGCTGGGTCGAGTAGTTGTACTCGGCCGATGAGTTCCGCTTGTCGTCTTTGTAAACCAGTTTCTTGGCGCCTGTGAAAGCCAGCTTCTTGTTGCCGGAATCGACTTTTCCCGAGAAATAGCGGGCCTGCGCGGCCAGTTCGAAAATGCGGGTACGAGTTGCGTCAGACAGCGTGACGTCCGTCTCGTAGTCGTCGGTCGCGTCGGAGTCCTGCGAAATCCTCCCGGACGACACGTAATGAGTTTTGCCGTCGGAGTCGACAGAAATCTGGTAGTGCTCGGGGCTGGAGTTCGGAAAATCGAGGGAGAAGCTGATGGAGGCGCCGTCAGAAGCAGCTCCAATCGCGGCACCAACCGTCAGGTGAACCGCGAGAAGAACAATTGAGTAGAGGGCGAATCGACCGGGCAACGCGCGTGGGCAAGATTCCTGTTCCGTAGACATCAGTGTTTGTGCCAGCTTCAAGCGAAGATCCGCAAATTTCGCTGCCCAGAATTATGCCAGAGATCAGGTTACTTTGAGCTTATCGGGCGACCAGATGCTGCCGGTTTAGAGTTCCGGCCGTATGGAGGTGACAGATTGCAATCGCCAGGGCGTCGGAGGCATCCGTCGGCTCGGGTGGCTCAGCCAGGCTGAGCAAACACGTCACCATGTGCTGGACCTGTTGCTTCTCAGCACGCCCGTAGCCCACCACTGATGACTTGATCGTAAGAGGCGAGTATTCGGCAACTTCGAGGCCTGCCGAAGCGGCCGCCAGCATCGCGACTCCACGGACCTGCCCCAGCTTCAAGGCCGACTTCACATTGAGAGCGTAAAAGACATCCTCAATTGCCACTTCGTCAGGTTGATGCTCGGAAATCACCGCGCCGAGCTGCGAGTAAATTCGGGAGAGACGTCGGGGGAGCGCTTCACGGGCCGATAGCTTGATGGCACCGCACGTCAGACAACAAAGCTTGCCACCGGACTGCATTTCCACCACACCGTATCCGGTATATTCTCCTCCGCAATCGATTCCCAAGACTCGCATCGCTCGAGTGTAGCGCGGAACGAGTGCGCCTCCTAGGAGTTTGCGTGGTTCAAGAGTTGTTACCACGCCCACGCATACGCATCCACGCGCGGATCAGCGCCTGCACTGAGCACCCCAGTGGCAGAATCAATCATGATCCCCCCGTTTGAGCCCAACGACCATGGCGGCGCCACGCGCAGTTTGTGCCCTTTGGCGATCAGAGCCTCTCGTGTTGCCTCAGGAATCCGGGATTCGACGGACAGGTCTCCGGGATACATCGTGTGCGGGAACGGCGATGCCGGGAAGCTGCGCGAGGACCAGCGCGGCGACTCAATCGCCTGCTGAATATTCATACCGAAGTCGACCACGTTGATCAGCGTCTGCATGGTTCGCATCACCTGGTCATCCCCGCCTGGACTGCCGAGGATCGCGTACGGCTGACCATCCTTCATGAGCAAAGTACTCTGCAACGTGCTGCGTGGGCGCTTGCCAGGCGCGAGCGCGTTGGCTTCGCCGCGGACCAGAGAGTAATAGTCACCTCGGCAATTGAAGATGATGCCGGTGTCTCCCATCACGACGCCCGTACCGAACAAGCTGTGCAGGCTTGGTTCGAAGCTCACCATGTTGTGATCTTTGTCGACGACCGCAATGTAACTGGTGTCTCCTACGTGGCTGGCGTCGCCAGTTAATACTTCGTGAACGGGCCGGTCAAGATCGGTCGCGCCGCTAGCGAACTTCTCTGGGTTCCCGGGCCGCAGATCGAGCGATGCCTTATCGGGATCTATCAGCTTGCGGCGTTCGCGCGCGTAATCCTTCGACAGCAAGCCTCCGTAGGGAATTTTGATGAAATCCAAGTCGCCGAGATATTTTTCGCGGTCCCCCATGGCAAGCTTTACGGCTTCAGCGCTGGTATGAAGGAATTCAGGACTATTGTGGCCCATGGACTTCAAGTCGTATCCCTCAAGGAGGTTGAGGGCGATAAGTTCGGTCGGGCCCTGGCTGGCCGACGGATTCTTGTAAACCTGATAGCCACGGTAGTTGATTGAGATCGGCGTTTCGACTTCAGCGGTGTATTCGGCGAAATCTTCGTAGCGGAACAGTCCGCCGTTTGCCTCAGAAAAGGCCGCCAAGTCGTGGGCGATATCCCCTTTATAGAAACGATCCCGCGCGGCTTGCAGTGCCGCATGCCTGCCTTTTGAGCGACTATCTTTTTCGGCCTCGACCAACTTCATCAGAGTTTGGGCCAAGTCCGGATTCTTGAGAATCTCGCCCGCTTTCGGCGGGTGGCCGTTGGGAAGATAAATCTTCATGGTCGTGGGATACTTCAGAATCTTCTTCGATTCGGCGATGTAGGACGCGCCAAGTTCACTGAGCGGAAAACCATTCTCAGCGAGATCGATCGCCGGCTTCAGCACTTGCTCGAACGACATCGTTCCCCAGTGGTCGAGGAGGATGTACCAGGCGTCGACGACTCCGGGCAGGCCTCCGGAAAGAAGGCCATCACTCTCAGGGATCTTGCCTCCGTTGTTTTTCTCATACCAATCGACCGTGGCAAGTTTGGGCGCACGCGGCTCGGCGTTGATGGAATAGACCTTCTTGTCACGCGAGTTGTAGACCAACAGGACAGCATCGCTGCCAAGGCCGTTCAATGAGAAGTCGGTGACTGCCAGAGCTGCCTGGCCCGCGACCGCCGCATCGAAAGCGTTGCCTCCGGCATCGAGGATGCGGCGGGCGGCCTCGGTCGATTCCGCCTTCATCGACGCCACCGCGCCGTGGCGGCCCCGGATCACGGGGCGCATGGTCTGAACTGCCGGATCGTCTTGCGAAAGAGCTTGAGTGGCGATAATTAACGAGCAAAAAGTCGCGAGGGCAAAAAGTCTTCCGACTGAGAGCGACTGGATCTTGGTTTGCCTGGAACCGGAAGCGCCCTTCAGCTTAAGTGAAATCCGCCGCATTATCACCAAAGTAATTCTCCTGAATCTTCGGAAACCGAGTTCTTCTGAAAATTGGAAGCCAGCATACGCGCTGGCGAGTTCATTCACAACTATCTCAACAGCATCGCGGACATCGGGCGGACCTGCACTCCCGCTCGCGGCAAAATGCGGCATAGGCCTTCGCGGAACTGGCCATACCTGAGCGTTGCAGAAAACGGGCGTAAGCCGCCTCGTCGAATATCTCCCGTAGAGCCGCCCAAAAAATCCGTGCAGCAGAGAACACTCGGCTCATAATTTCTCCTCAGCAAGGCGTGTCATCACGAACGGCACCTCTTTGACACGCGGTTCTCTGCGACCGCTCAGAATCCCGATCCACTGGCGAACTGACTCGATTAAAACGAGTGTGACCATCACGACCAGCCCAGCGGTAACCGCGGCATCGAGGCGATTGTTGAAAATCAACCGGGAGGTCGCCGCCGACGCAGGACCGGCGGCCAGCACATTCGCCTGAGCCAGAAATCCGATTCTCGGACTTGGATCGAGAATCTTATGCCAACAGGCAGTGAAAGTAACCGCCACCAGCCACGCCAGCGGAATAAGCGTGACCGCCGCATATTTCGCTCGATGCATTTTGATGATGATCGTGGAGGCTACACAAAGGGCAACCGTCGCGAGCAACTGGTTGGCAATCCCAAAGAGGGGCCACAAGGAGTTGATTCCACCCAAAGGATCCTTGACACCTTGCCACAAGAAGAATCCCCAAGCGGCCACAATCAATGCACTCGTGGTCAGAATTGACGGATACCAACTCGTACGTCCCAGTGGCTTGTAGATGTGCCCGAGGGCGTCCTGAATCATGAAGCGGGCGACGCGGGTACCGGCATCGAGAATCGTCAGAATAAACAAAGCTTCGAACATGACCGCGAAGTGATACCAGAGCGCCATCACTTTGGAACCGCCCAGGCTTTGTGAAAAGATCCGAGCCATCCCTAACGCAAAGGCCGGAGCACCTCCCGTGCGATTGAATAAAGTCTGTTCGCCAACCGCGCTGGCGAGGCTCTGCATATCGGCGGCGGAGACGGGAAATCCCCAGTTGGTGATCGTTGTCGTGGCAGCCGCCGCGGTCTGTCCAACGATTCCGGCTGGACTGTTTACGGCAAAGTAGACTCCGGGCTGCAGCACGCACGCGGCGATGACAGCCATGACCGCGACTGCGGATTCCGCCATCATGGCGCCGTAGCCGACCATCCGAGTTTCGGTCTCTCTCGCAATTAGCTTTGGGGTAGTTCCGCTCGAGATCAGCGAGTGGAATCCGCTGATCGCTCCGCAAGCAATCGTGATGAAGGCAAATGGAAAGACCTTCCCGGCAAAGACGGGGCCAGTGCCATCAACGAAACGAGTAAACGCCGGCATGTGCAATGTGGGATGAATGGCAACAATCCCTAAGCCAAGCAGACCGATGGTTCCGAGTTTCACAAACGTGCTCAGATAATCGCGCGGCGCGAGCAGCAGCCAGACCGGCACAACCGATGCCGCAAATGCGTAGATCATGATCGAAATTGCGAGCGGAGCCGCTCTAAAGGTGAAAACATTCGCCATCGCTGGATTCTGCGAAACCCACTGTCCGCCCCAAATCGCCAGCAACACGAGAACAAATCCAAGAGCAGAAACTTCCAGCACTTTTCCAGGCCGAATCCGCCTCAGGTAGATGCCCATGAGAAGCGCAATGGGAATGGTCATGGCAATCGTGAAAGTTCCCCACGGGCTGTCTTTCAGGGCATTGACGACGACTAGGGCAACGACCGCCAAAAGGATGATCAGGATCGCAATGACCGCCGCATAGGCTACGATACCCCCAACCACGCCGGTCTCTTCCTTGGCCATCTCCGTCAGAGATTTGCCGTCGCGGCGTACAGAAAACAGCAGGATGACAAAGTCCTGCACACACCCGGCGAATACGGCGCCGGCCAGGATCCACAGCGTTCCAGGCAGGTATCCAAACTGAGCAGCCAGCACCGGGCCAACCAGTGGTCCAGGCCCGGCAATGGCTGCGAAGTGGTGCCCAAAGACGACCCACTTGTTCGTCACAAGGAAGTCGCGGCCATTCTCAAGGCGCTCGGCGGGTGTAGCGCGGAGGGCATCCAGCGCCAGGATTTTGGCCGAAATGAACTTGGCATAAAAGCGGTATCCCAAGGCATAGCAACATGTAGCGGCTACTACCAGCCAAAGAGCGTTGATCGGCTCCGACCGGTGAAGGGCGACCACTGCAACAGCTACTGTGCCAAGTGCGGTAACGGCTACCCAGAGAAAGAACTGCAAGGCTTTGTTCATGCGCGTGGGACATTGTGGCGAATCTCAGACCGAAGGGCAAGGCGCTGTGAAGGCACGCCGGTTCACAGATGGCGCTATCATGGCGGAAGTCCGATTGGTCGCGCCCGGACCGTCCGCCGGCATTTTGAATCGCTTCCATAAGAATTTTTAATTTCGGCAGAGCTTCACTTCCCCTATAAGATTCCGGTCAACGGGTGATCGAATCCGAGCGCACAAAGGACTGCGATGAAGAGCAGCATGTTGGGTCTTTTCGCGGCGGTCGTATTGATTTCGAGCTGTTGTGTCGCCCAGGAGAAGTCGGAGATCGCAAGGGCAGAGAGCGCTCCCTCTTCAACGAAGATATTGACCGTCTTTGGGAAGGTCAGCAACGACGCACGAACCCTACTTACTGATCTCGAGTCGGAGTGGAAAGTCGCGAATGCGAGCGTTCTGAAGGGGTATGAAGATCGTTTGGTTCGCGTCCGATGCTACATCGATGCAGAAAAGAACCAGCTTCATATCCTCTCGCTCAAGAAAGAAAACGGCGGGGAAAACTACGCGGCGCGGTATGCCGATTCCGCCTTTCGGCGACAGCACTTTCTGCATCATCGCGGCCAGGAACAAATACGTTTCGTTACACATTTCAGCTTTCCTTGGTGTTACCCTAATCCTTCCGAACGACTGCTCCCCCGGCGTTTTTGGGCCATTTCGTCTGCCCCTGCACTCGGGGTGCATTCCAAGGGTTCACCCGGAAATACTAAAGAGGAGCATATGATGAAGGTTGGAATCTTAACCGGCGGGGGCGATTGTCCTGGTCTTAACGCCGTCATTCGCGCGGTCGTGCGCAAAGGAATTTTCCACTACGACGATGAATTCGTGGGATTTCTGGAGGGCTGGCGCGGATTGATTGAAGATCAGAGCGTCGAGCTCGATCTCGATGCGGTCAGCGGAATCCTGCCCCGCGGCGGAACCATTCTGCGCACTTCCCGGACCAATCCTTCCAAGCGCCCGGACGGGTTCGACCGCTGCATCGCGACGATCCAGAAACACAACCTTGACGCAATTGTAGCGATCGGAGGTGACGACACGCTTTCGGTCGCGCAGAAGCTTCACGAAAAAGGAGTAAAGGTGGTTGGCGTGCCGAAGACGATCGATAACGATCTTGGAGGCACTGACTATACCTTCGGCTTCGATACTGCCTGCAACATCGTCTGCGAAGCGATTGATCGCGTTCATACGACTGCAGAGGCCCACAATCGCGTGATGGTGGTCGAGGTCATGGGGCGGGACGCGGGATGGATCGCTCTCTACAGCGGCATCGCCGGCGGTGCGGATGCCATTCTCATCCCAGAACGACCCTTTGATGTAGACAAAGTTGCGGAATCCATTCGGCAGCGTCATGAACGCGGCCGCTACTTTTCGATCGTCGTCGTCGCAGAGGGCGCGAAGTTCGCTACTGGAGCCGGCGCTCCGGTCGTGCAGGATATGGGCAAAGACGAGTTTGGACACGCCAAGCTGGGCGGTATTGCCAACATTCTTGCCCGCGAGATCGAAAAACGCACCGGGTTCGAAACGCGGGCCGTAGTGCTTGGCCACATCCAGCGCGGAGGTTCGCCCAGCGCCTTCGATCGCGTCCTGGCCACGCGTTACGGCCTGGGTGCCATCGACATGGTGCACCGCGGGGAATTTGGCTGCATGGCCGCCCTCAAGGCGAACAAGATCGCATCCATCACGCTGAAAGAAGCCATCGCGAAGAACCGCGTAGTCGATAACGAAATGATCGAGATCGCCTCTGGACTGTTCGAGGAAATCGGCGAAGCGGCGAACAAGTAGAAACTCTCCCGTCGCCTCGTCGCACATTTGCGACGGAGGTTTTCTTATCGCAAGCGCGAACCCTTCCGGTTGGAAGTCTTCTCACGCAAAAGTACGATCGCCAGCATTGGAAGGTAGGTAGAGAGCACAATCCAACGTCCCACTTGGGCGAATGTCTGCGGCGGGTGATACCAACGCCAAATACCGGCGAACCAACTGAAAAACACGGTCACTAGAATCTCTCGCCGTGTCTGTGGAATAAGCCAAAGTATCAACGTATCGAAGAACCAGCGCTGAGGCATACACGCTGTGAGGAGCAGCAGCATCGCGTCCCGGTCACGATAACGCAGCACAGCAAGCAGGATGAGGGGTCCCGGTAGCACCAGGAGCGCAATGAAGTGCTCATAATTATGCAGCTGACCTAGCCATAACAGCGGCCAGCGCGGGAGCACGAGCAGAGTCGCGAACGCCACTGCAACGCAAAACAAGCAGCCTCTCAGTGAAAATCGGGTGAGAAATACTGGGAGGCCGACTTGCGGCTTGGCCATTGTCAGAGGCATCAAGAGCGGGAAGAATGCCGCGGCCATGATGATCGGCGACCATTGCACGTACAGCAGGCCAATCCAGTAAGGGTAGGCGAGAAATACGAGCAGTCTATGATAACCCTCACGCGCTAACCCGAAGGCCAGCACTCCGGAACTGATCCCATAGAAAATGCCGGCGGCAATCTCGCGCGGGAGTTTGACAAAAGGCAAGGCAAAGAATCCAGCGGTGATCGGATATTGCTCCAGAGGCGTGTCGTAAGGATTCTGATGCTGCAGAAGACGTTGTGCGAGATGTATGGACCAGGTGAAGTCGGCACCGTGGGCTAATCTCCGCATGAAAAATGAACAGAGAAAACCGGAAGTTAGCCCCACAACGATTGAGACAAGTATCCGCGAGCGTGCTGGGAGCATCTTTTGATCGGTCATTTGTGTCATGCCCTGCCGGTGTTGATTCAAAAGCATCGCGCCTCAATCTGCACGAGTCATTCCGGTTTGATTTTGACTCTATCAGCTATCATCAGGCGGGAATGAATCGTCGCAGTTGGCTGACTGCAAAGCGACTTCGCGCGCACGGCCTGTTATTGGCCCTCACCGTGTGGTGCCTGTATCTCTGGACTCTTGCAACTCCTGGCCTGCGCGACCGCAACGCCAATCTGAAAGGCACTGACTTTCTTCACTTCTACACGCTAGGATCGCTGGCTATCGAGCAGCATGGAGCTGATCTCTACAACATCGACGCACAGGCTACGCTCGCCGCGCAACGAGTGCCTGCCGCGGCAGGAATTCGCTACTTGCCACTTTATCCCCCGCAGGTTTCCCTGCTATTTGCACCGTTGGCGTACCTGCCTTATCCCTGGGCGCTGGCTCTGTGGTGGATTAGTAGCGCTTCGACTTACGCGCTCTGCTGCTACGCCATTTGGCGCTCTTGTCCGCATTTAAGGCAGCACCGCTCGACAGTCGCTATTCTCGCTGCGGGATTTCCTGGATTCTTCAATTTAATTGCCTGGGGACAGACCAGCGCACTGGCACTCGCCTGCTTCACGATTTTCTTTTTCTTGATGCGAACAAATCGAGACTTTCTCGCGGGCATCGTGCTTGGATGTTTAATCTTCAAGCCGCAATTGGGGCTGGCAGCAGGTGTCCTGTTAGTACTGCTCGGCGCATGGAAGATCGTGATTGGAGGCGCCCTCTCCGCGCTCGCTCAACTATCAATTGGGGCGTTCTACTACGGAATAGCTCCGCTCCGCAAATGGTTTTCTATGCTCTGGAACGCCAGAAAAATGTCTACGTTGCTCGAGCCGAAGCCTTATCAAACGCACTGTTTGCGAACTTTCTGGTCGATGTTGATTCCGTGGAGTTCACTATCGATCGGTTTATATGTGATCAGCGCAGCGGTCGTGATTGTATGGACGATTCTGGTCTGGAAACGATCGCAGGACTGGGCCTTGCGCCTTAGCACACTGCTGCTAGCAACCGTGCTGGTGGCGCCCCATCTTACCGTATACGACTTGGTGATTTTGGCGGCCGCCTTGTTGCTGATGTCGGATTGGGCAGTCGCTCGCCAGCCAATGCCAGAAAGTGGCGTCATCGGCACGATGCTCTACCTGGTATATGTCCTTCCCCTGGCCGGTCCGCTTTTGCGCGGCACGCACATTCAGCTCTCGGTTGTGTCTATGTCGATTCTGGTTTACCTCATCATGAAATCAACCAAGACTGACCGGGCGAGTCGGTCGATTGAAGCACCACCCTCAAGGCAGGTCACCACCACCTGATTACGAATGCGAATTTCCGAAAAGGAAGGAAAGCGCTTGCGGAAATCGTCGCGCCCAAGCGGACTCGTGATGGTTGGCACCCTCATCGACCAACAAGCGAAGCCGGTTCGCACCCAATCCAGCACGGCCGAAGATCGCCGCAAGTTCCCGGACATCGTCGACCATACTGCGGTCCCGGTCGGCCCTGCCCGCTTCTGCCGTACCAGTAGCGAGGAAAACCCGGTCAGGCCAAATCCGAATTTCGCGGCTTTCGCGAATCATCTGTCGATTTGATGCCCACAGCGAGGGGCTCTCCAACAACAGTCGACCGATCAAGCCGGGGCGCACAGCTGCCGTGTAAAGCGAGATCAATGCACCAAGGGACGAGCCTCCCAACCCCGTACTCTCCGGGCCCGGCGCGACGCGATAGTTTCGTGCGATAAATGGCATCACTTCTTTCGTCAGGAAAGTCGGATAGCGCTGGCCCTGTACGCGCAGCATCATGGGCTGGAGTGACCGATGTGGCATGTATTCGCGAAAACGATCTTTGCCGGCATTGTCGATACCGACAATGATCATGGGAGCGACCGCTTTTTCCCCTATCAGACGATTCGCAGTTTCGTCGACGCCCCATTCCACGCCTGTGAACGAAGTTGATGGCTCGAACAAGTTCTGGCCGTCATTCAGGTAGAGAACAGGGTAGCGGTGCCCTGAATTTTCGTCGTCATCGTACTCGGGAGGAAGCCACACACGCAGGAAACGCGTATTCCGGAAGATGCGGCTATGAAATTCGTGCAGCCGAAGATCGCCCGTCGCGCCTTCTCCACGAATCACATTCGGAGGCGCTTGCGGCGCAAGGTTTTCAGTTTTCTGGACTTCTTCCATCCGGTGAAGGCGCTTCCTTAGGATACAACGGCAAGCGGTTTCATACGGTACGGCTTCTTAACTTCACCATCAGCGCCAAAATGCTGATCAATAAGATCAGCACCAGCGATAAGACACACAAGATGCACCATGTCGTGAGTTCGTATGCCTCGATGTACGTCAGATATAAGGCAAAAACCAGGCCTGCCAGGGACGCGGCCAGCAACCGTATCGGCGTCTCGGGACGTGATTGCAAGACGGTTGCAAGAACGAATAAGGCCGCATAACCGGCAATCCCGATCCCGGCAACCGGAATGCCGGCCATGCTGGAATACTCACTGCGATTCACGATGTCACAATTGAATTTCTGGCTGAAGTCACAGAAGTTGGTATCGGATTTCGCATAGTGGCGTTGGAGAGCAATGGCGGAATCGACCACGCCGGCGACGGACAGAATCGCAATAAACAGGAAGAGAATACCGTTACGAGCGGCGGTTTCGGTCACGGCAGGCTGCACCCGGTTTTGTCGCTCAAGGCCTCCAGCGAAAGCACGCCTTCCCTTGGTTGCTCGCCCGCAAACTGCCAGCTTGGAAACAACTTCACGCCGGCTGCTTTGCAGGCTGGAGCAAGTTCGCCCGGCTTATCTTTCATCGCGCATTCGACGTAAGGGACATTGCGGAAGGATGCGCCAAACATTTCCTTCTGATCCGCACAATGCGGACACCAATAAAGCCCGTACATCCGTGCACTCTTCGAAGCCAGGCAGCGTGCGAAAGAATCGTACTTGTGATCTTTGTGGTAGCGACCAGCGAAGAAAGCGCCGGCGAATAAAATCAGGATCACGATGTACAACAACGGCTTCTTGCTTTTGGGCTCTTGAATGCCGTCGCGTTCCTGCTGCCGTTTTCGCCGCTCTTCAGACATAACTTTTCTCTTATATCACGCCGGTCACGCAACGACGTTAATGGCGCCGGGAAGCACATCGAGTTCCTCACAATGCAGCGAAAGAACTTCGCCGTCGACCATAACATCGATCGGAGCATCGAGTTGAAACTCGACTCTGCGAACCGCCTTTCGCTCCGCCAGCGGATGTTGAATATGAGTTCCGTCGTACAGTCCCGGGAGATTACGGATCAACCCCAGCCTTCCAATCGGCCCCCAGCGCACATACTCGACCAGTCCATCGTTCACCTCGGCTTTGGGAGCAATCATCATCGTTCCGCCGGTGAACTTGCTGTTATTGAATGTGAGGAACAGGCAGCGGCGTGTGTCGAAAGTATCTTGCCCTTCGACTCGGACTGGAAATGGACGTCGGTTGAACCTGGCGAGCGTCAGGAAGATCGAAGTGAAATACCCGAGTTCGCCCCAATCGCTGAACCGGCGTGCCCGAAGTGTCGCAACGTCGGCCGAAAAGCCCATGCTCAGGAGATTGATGTAATGGATCGTGCCCGAGCGATGCCGCATACGCACCACATCACACGGACGGTTTCGCCCCGCCAGAAGCGACTCAATCGCGTACTCGACACCACGATCGCTGAAATCTCGTAGAAAAGAATTGCCGGTGCCGAGTGGCAAGAATGCCAGAGTTGGCGGGCCGTCCGTTGCCGCCTGCGGAAACAATCCGTTGACGACCTCGTAGGATGTGCCGTCGCCGCCAACGGCAATAAAATTCCGATGAGCACGAGTGTAGGCATCACGTGCAATCTGTGTTGCCTCACCGCTCGAGCGCGTCGCAGCAACCTCAATCTCAATGCCTCCCGCTCGCAGGCGGTCTAGCGCAGGGCCGAGGAGCTTGGCGCTTTTCCCTCCTCCGGCCGCCGGATTCACAATTGCAAGATAGCTTCGCGCCAAGGTTTCAGACCCACACCGTCACAACGAAACGACTGCATTCCTCTGCAGCGACTTCCCCATTTCCTCAGCCAAAACCTGCCGCTTGATCTTCATTGAAGCCGTGCGAGGAAAGTCCTTGTCCCAGACGAGGTATCCCCCCACTCGTTTGAAATCGGACAGCTTGCGATTCCGCATGGTGATATCTTCCACCAGAGGATTCTCGAGTTTCTGATTCTGATCTAGCCGGATGACCAGCACGAGCCCTTCTTTGCCCAGTTCCTTGCTTGGCCAAATGTAATTCGTGGCGAATACCGCGTACTCTTTTACTGCGAGCCCGTCAAAGACCGTCTCGATGTCTTCAGGGTAGATGTTCTTTCCGCCCCCGGTAACGATCATGTTCTTCTTCCGGCCAAAGAGCTGAAGATGGCCGTGACGTTCGAATCGGCCGAGGTCACCGGTAAGAAGCCAGCCATCAACGATGGTTTCCAAAGTCAGTTCGGGATCGTCCAGATAATGGGACATCACTGTCTTACTGCGAACCGCGACTTCGCCAACTCCCTCGGCGTCGGGACTCAAAATTCGAACTTCGACTCCCGGCAGTGGCTTCCCGACGGTATCCGCGCGAAAGGGCTTGAGGTCATTGAGTGTGAGCGCCGTGCCAGCCTCGGTGAGGCCGTAACCGTTCACCACCGGGATGCCAAGATCGTAAAAGAACTGCATCGTCGACGGTTCCATGAAGGCTCCGCCGGTGATTAACGCCAGCAGTTCCCCGCCGAACCCTTTGTGAATATTGGAAAGCAGCATGCGGCTCAGTTTCACATTCGGCCTGCGGCGGGTGAAAAGCCGGTTGACGCCGATCATCGAATTCAGGATCCCGCGCTTCCACGACGGCAGCTCGTCGAATTTGGCGCGGAGTCCGCGTTCAAGATTCTTCACGATCATCGGCACCAGTGAAACGTAAGTAATGCGATAGCGAACGAAGGCGTCGCGCACGAATTCCGGCCGCAGAGTGCGCAGGTGTACGACACATGCGCCGCAAACAAATGGACCGATGAATCCCACCATGAAATCAATCGCGTGATTCGTGGGCAGGATACTTAAATACCGCACTCCCGGCCAGAACGGATACCACGCGGTCAGAGATCGACATTGCTCGAGATAATTCTCGTGCGTTAATACGCAGCCTTTCGGCCGGCCGCCCGTTCCCGAGGAATAGACGATGCAAGCCACATCGTCCTTCTGTCGCATCACGAAGTCTGGGGCGCCTTTGCGCTTGAAGTCTTCCCAGCGAAATGCCCCGGCCAAGTCCGCTCCCAGCGGAGCTTCGGTCACGAGTACGATCTTGGTCGTGATCTTCTGAAACTCCGGGGCTGCCATGATCGCGCGCCAGAGATGATACTCGACGATCAGAACCTTGGCTTTGGAATGAGCTAGCAGTTGCAGGTGCTCGTTGGCTGTGAGCTTGTAGTCCAGAGGGACGACCACGCCCCCGCAATAGAAAACTGCATACGCCGAGATCAGCCATTTCGACTGATTGGTCATGATGATGGCGGCGCGGTCGTTGGGGTCGAAGTCGGCGTCTTCGAGCGCACGCGCCAGTGGCAAGGCAATCTCTTTGAAATCGGAATACGTGAGCCGCAGTTTTTCACGGTCGCGCTCAGCCTCGATCAGGCACACTTCAGACGAGAAGCGATCGAGCACATCGCGAAGCGCCGCCCCAAGACAGGTGTATTGACGAAGATCGAGCATGGCGAAACTGCTGATTTTAGATTGTAGAGTGCAGATTGAACAACTGAACGAGGAATGACAGCAACGTGCCCTCGAAATCAACAACAGCACATAAAGATGGCAGCAGACGGTGCCTAAAGCCGGGCCCGTATCTTGCCCGCCAGAGTGCGGAAGTCGGTCACACCCTGCAGTTCATAGTCGGGAAGCTCGACGTGAAAATGATTTTCTAGCTTCGTCAGTAGGTCGAGGGTCTGCAGGCTGTCGATGCCGAGCGTCTTGAAGAAGTCGTCGTCAGGAGAGAGGCTCTCGCGCGGCACCTTGAAGTGAGCAGCTGCCAAGTTCAGTATTTCCATTAGTGTCTGATCATTCGTGGGCATAGGTCTCTACTTTAATGGGACTGGGGGGAGTCAAGGCAAATACGGCTGGGCGTCTTTGCTCTCGACGAACTTTCTGAGCCCTGCCTGCACGGCCGGCCGAGCGAACAGATCACAGAATATGTTGATCTCCTCTCGCAAGTCTTCGTAAGGAATCGGCTTGATAAATTGCTTGGCTGTTGCAGCCGTGTGGCGATCGAACTTTCCCAATTGTGAAGCAGTTGCCCTTGCCGCGCGCAAAGCTTCGCCTTCAGAGACCACCTGGCTCACGAGCCCAATCTGTTGCGCTTTGGTCGCATTAAAGCTGCGCCCCGTGAGCAACAGATCCCGCACCACCGCGTTACCGATATCGCGCTTCAAACGCGGGATTCCGCCGAATCCAGGAATGAGTCCGAGTCGAAGCTCCGGGAATGCGAAGCGAGCCGTCTTATCCGCGATGATCAGATCGCATGCCAAGGCCAGCTCAAGTCCTCCCCCGAAAGTGACACCATGAACTGACGCAATAGTTGTGAGCGGCGAAGCATCAATACGATTCAGTCCGCGATGAATTCGCTCGAGAAAGTCGCGTACTCCAGCAAGCGCCTGTGCCTTCTCCATCACGCTGGAGCGCTCGTAGAGCTCCCGAAGGTCAGCTCCAGCGCAGAATCCCGACTTCATTTCGCTGTGGATGATGAGCGCGTGCGATTCTTTTTCCAGATCATCCAGCGCGCTGACGAACTGCTCGAGTTCATCAAGCGAAAGCGAGCCCAGTTCATTACATGGGGCTCGATGCAGAAAGAGTTCAATGAGTCCGTTTGCCGTGCTCCACGAGATCGCCTGGCCTTTGAACTGGTTCACGTCGGGTTGCAGTCTTCCTTTGGATAGGTCTAAACAGCCTGCCTCACTCGGTACATCTCATCAATCTCGGTCTTCATGCGTGCGGAGATCAAATCCCGTTTTAGCTTCCCATTCGCCGTCAGTAATCCATTGTCGATCGAAAATGGCTCCAGCCGCACATAGAACGCTCGCACCTGCTTGTAGTGCGGCAACTGTGGATTCACCGTGTCCAACGCGGCTTGTACTTGTTCCCTGCCCACATTTCCAGTGACCAGCGCCGAAAGATATCCACGCCCGTTACCTACAATCACAACCTGCTGGGCTGCTGGCAAGTGCCGGGCGATTTGGTCTTCAATCGTTTCTGGAGCGATTTTGTGTCCGGAACCCAGAACGATCAGATTTTTGATTCGGCCCACGATGCGCCAGGTTCCGGTCGCATCTTCCTCGCCTTGATCGCCGGTATGAAACCATCCGTCGCGAAGCACCTCTGCCGTCTGCTGCGGACGGTTCCAGTATCCGCGAAAAATATTCGGTCCGCGGATCACGATCTCATCATGCTCAGCGAGCTTCATATTGATGCCCGCGATCGCCGGGCCCACTCGTCCGGGCACGGGATTTTTCGGATCGTCCATCGTGCAAATGCCGGTCGTTTCGGTAAGGCCGTATACCTGCAGCACAGGAATTCCCAGCATGCGAAAGTAATCCTGAGTCTCAGGCGTTAAGGGCGCCGACCCGCAGATCAGCGCCTTCAGGTTTTCGCCGACCATCTTCTTGCGGATCGTGGGGAAAACCAGCCTGTTCGCCAGCCAAAGCCAAAGGGAACTTCCTTCACCTTGAGTGCGTGCCCAGTCGGCTTTCGCTCGAGAGTAGATCGCCTGTCCAATGCCGCCCCTCTGCGCGACCTGCTCGTCCACGGCGCGCCGCATTCGTTCGAGCAGTTGCGGCACGTTCAGAAAATAATGCGGCGCCACCGCGGGCATGTCGCTCGCTATCTTCGACAAGTCTGTGTTCAGCGTGACGAGACTCCCGCGCAGCATGAAACTTAAGACAGCAATCCACGAGGCACAGAAACTGAAGGGGAGATAGTGGAAGATGTGGTCTTGGCTAGTGCGCCCGCCCATCAATTCGTCGAGGCGCGCCGATGTACAGCCCAGCATGAAACCTACATTCGCCGCAGTCAGCACCACGCCCTTCGACTCTCCGGAAGTGCCCGACGTATAGATAATCGTAACCGGATCTTCATCGCGAACTTGTGGGCGATCGAGAGCCAAGCCCTCCACGCCGGCGAAAATTTCGTCGAACAAGAAATGTCGTGGAGCCTCGGGCCAAGCCTGCTGAATTCCGCTTCGCAACCCCGCATCCCCGCAACACACCAGCGACGGCGTGCTGTCTTTCATCATCGCAACCAGTTCCGCGGGCGCTTGCCGAAAATAGAGAGGAACGACGATCAGTCCCTCGGCCGTAGCAGCCAGGTCCATCGCGATCCAGCGAATGCTGTTTGCCGCCAGAAGTCCGCATCGGTCGCCCTTTCTCAGGCCCTTCGAAACTAGGAAGGTGCGGGCCCTTCGGACCAACTCCAGCAACTGTTCACCGGTCACACCGCAAGTTTGACCCGCGCGAATTTCCTGCAGCGCAATCCGACTAGGCGCAGCTTTCAGTTGCGCAAAAATTTCACCGACGAAGGGCATGGTTTGAACTGTTTAGAACCTGTCTGACAAATAGTTTGCCAGAAACAACAAGCGAACCTCAGGGGCTAAAGCCCGCATCTTGGTCGAGCGCTAAGGGCACGGCTGAAAGTCGTGCCCTTCCCAAACCTATGTGTCACACAAGTTTGTCCTGGACGCCTAACTATAAGCGGAAACCAACTCATGCAGCGACAAACTCATCGGCGGCAAGTAGTCTTCCCAACTCCATTCGCCCGTGCGCGTTGGGAACTCCGAATACCGCCGCTGGACCTCTTCCTCGAAGAAGACGCCCATCTGTGCCATCATTTTCAGGTTCTTCACCACGGTGCGTGCAATACCATCGGAAATGCGCTCGCCGTCCGTGGCCAAAACGTTCAACGCAGAGAGCAACTTCTGTTCCAGATCCGGATCGTCGACTGTGGTCAGCAATTCCGGATGTCCGCGTTCGCGCATTAAATTGCGAATCCGCTCATCCATGGTGATTCCCGCCGATGGCACCAGCGCGGGCATCGACGTGACTATCCCGTGGTAGCGAGACGATGCCATCATGTGGCACGAACGCAGAATGCTGACCAATTCGTACATGTTGTACTGATCCGACGTGAGAACGGGTACTCCACCCAGCCTCTCCGAGATGCGTTTCGCAGGGCGCGCATCTAGCCGCTCCGTTGCCGCCAGAATTACAAATACTTTGCGCTGCTTCCGGAATGCATCCACCGCGTTGGCGATGGAAGTCAGATAGTGCTGATACGCGCGATCGGCCGCCGGTCCCGAGTTGTGGAAATATACCGTCCGGTAGTGGCTATCTTTGAACGCGCCAGTCAAGCTATGCAACGCGTACTTCCCCACCGATGCTCGCACGGGCCACTCAAAAGGATTAATGGGACAAACGACGAGAACTGGAGTGTGGCCATCCCATCCGACTTGACGCAGCACGCTCTGCCCGTATTCCGCGGGACGAGGTTCGAACGTCCACGCCGTATCCGTTCCTAGCTGCGTGGGTACTCCCAGTTCGCTCAGAATTTTCCGTGACTCCTCATTGCGCGTAATGACGAGAGAATTCTTGCAGTAGCGAGCGCACATCTTTGCGATCAGCGGGTCCATCTGACCCGCCTCTGCGCCATAGCCGACCGAGAGCTTGTTCTCAACCGCCGCGATGCCCAACGAGCCAATCATCATCGTGGTCAGCGCATTGGCGAACTTGCTCTTGAACATCGATCCTTCGCAGGCGACGACACCGTGATGCTTCGGCACTTCATCGGACAAGAATGGAGGAAAAATATCCGGGAGGTGAACCTGTCTGGTGCCGTCGAAATATCCCTTGGAGAACTCGAAGTTCTGGCTCATCACGCTGAGGTCGACGCGCTCTGCGCCAAGAATGTGACGAATCTGGCGGATCATCTCCTCGACGCGGACGTCCGATCCCATGTTGCGCGTGCCGTTATATCCGGCGAAGAGCAGTTTTAGCTTCTCGCCAGGCTGCCACGGCCGGTTGCCACCCAGCATCCATCGAGCCTTGGCGCGTTCGATATTGCCGCTCACCCAGGCTTCCAGAATAAAGTCCATCATGCGGCAGTTCCTCCTCGTGCCGCAGGCCACGGCTGATATTTGTATTCGAAGTTGTTTTCACGGCTGAATCTCAGCAGCGGATAGCTGTATTCAGAGAACGGCACAGGCCGGCGGCCAAGTTCCGAAGTCACACGCGTATTGTCGAATACCGTGTTCCAGACCAGATATGGCATGAAGACCTTCATCAACGAAGCACCGTATCCCACCGGCCCCTTGCGGTTCGAAAGGAACTTCACTGAACCCGAAAAGGTTCGCTCTGCAAACGGCAGAAACACAGGCTTGCGTTTTTGCTGCGCTTCCGCCAAGGCGTTGGTCAAATCGCGAAAGGTCTGCGATGCGATCCCCGAAGAGAGATGATATGTGTCGAATTTCGGCTGATCCTTCTGATGAAGTGTGGCGATCGCCTCGGCGACGAAATCCACATTTACGATGTCGACCTTGTCCGTGGGCCGAAATGGCAGAACGGGCAATCCTGCCAGAAACACAAATGCCTTTACCATGTCGAACTGCGTGGTTTCCGCATGGCGGCTGTCGCCCAGCACAATGCTGGGACGGAATACGGTCTTCGGCGTATCCGGCAACAGCACCTGCGTCATGTGCTCGCAGAACTTTTTCGTTCGCGCATAAGGATCGTAGTCCGAGCGATGCCAGTCGATCGACTTGTCTTCCGTAACGAGCTCGTTGCTGCGCTTCCCTGCCACGGCCACGGTGCTGACTTCGCTGAAGCGGCGCAGTCCATGGTAGTGCTCGGCATGGCGGGCCAAGGTAAGGACTTCAAGCGTGCCACGCAAGTTCACGTTCAAGCAGCTCTTTTCCGACTTTCGATTGAGCGAAGCGGCACAGTGAATCACCGAATCCGTGGTGTGCACCAGACGGTCATACTCATCCCGTCCAAGACCAAAGCCGGTTGTCGTCAAGTCCCCGCAAAAGATGCGTATCTTCGTCTGCAGGTGCTCATAGAATTGCGGAAACGGCAGATGCAACTGCAACCCTCGCCACAGGCGCAACTGCGCTTCCTGGGGGTCGCGTGCGCGCACCAGAAGGTTCAACGAGGCGCCGTGCAGGTTGAGCAGGTTGGCGGCAACATGCGCGCCGATGTATCCGGTCGACCCGGTCAGGAATATCGCCACGTTGCTCCGTTAGTCCCGGTTTTCACCGCGTCTCCGTTTAAAGGGGCAAGCTGAAAACTACGGGGAGGCCTCGGCTCCAGCGGCCTGCCCTCAATCAGAGGATACGTCCACCGCCGCAATGCCGGAATGTGAATATTGATCCAGTACTCCCACCAGTCCAGCGAGCGCGTATTGTAGGCAAACTGCGCGCGCTCCTCAGGAACGAGTGCAAACGAAAGTTTTTCGACATTTTCCGCCGCGAAATCGTGCTCGTTCAGAAGGATGAATGGCTCGAACAACTCGATGAGTTTCTCGACGCGCTCCAGGTTTCTTTCAGCCTTCACCAGAGGGGCCTTCTTCAGCGGGAGCGGCGACATAATCCGTTGAATGGACTTCACGATCGCCTTCTGTGCCGGGGCCGACATCCGGTTGTATCTCTCTTTGGAGACCGGAATGGCATCGAAGCGCAGCCGCAGCCACGATTCCAGTCCCTCCTGTGCGCGGTAGTGCTTGCGATGAGCAAGCGACGTGAGTTCGATCGATCGTCCCATGTCGCATGGATTGGTCACCGAGGTCGCCAGCTGATAGAGCGACTCGTTGCGCCGTTCCATCACAGCCGCGGCAATCAGCGTCATGCCGTCGCAGACGGAATCCACAGGGATGATATCGAGGCGCTTCGTCTCTTTCGAAGGCAACTGACGGAAATAGGTACCCAACAGATAGGAAAGCGACGCAGAAGTGTTGATACCTTCATTCCAACCGAGAAAAGGCTTTGCGACCGAGGTTTCAACGATCGCCGGCCGCACCACTGCAATCGGCAATCCATCGCCGTACTTGGCGATGAGCGATTCCGCCAGGCTCTTGGTAAGCGTGTAGGTATTGGGCCATCCCAACTCTTTCGCCCTACGTGTTCCCGCTTCCGTCAGGTAAGTTTTGAGCCAGCGGACCCGATTCTTACGAATCTGATTCTCGAGTGCCGCCCCATGCAGATCTTTCGCCGCGTGTTCCTTCGCGCGCGCTTGCATCCGCAGGCCGGACGTGACCTCTTCACTCTCGGCTCGAACCTCGGCTTCGCGGATGGCATCCTGCAGAGCACGCCATTCTTGCTCAGCATCAAACTCGGCCAATCCGCGCGGATTGTAGTTGGGAACCAACCTCTCGCTGACGCGCCCGTCCTGCTCACCTGCGACGTAGCAGGTCGAGAGATGGAGCAGGCCAGCGCGGTTTGAACCCCGGACGAACTCCAGAATGTTGACCGCAGCATCGGTATTGGTCGTAAGCGCATCGCGTAGATCCGGATTGAAATCCGTCAACCCCGAACTGTTGACGATCAAATCCAGGTTCTGCTGCAGGTACCGGGAGGTCTCTGGACTCAGACCGAGCCCCAGCTGAGTAACATCGCCCTCAATAACCTCGATCTTCTCCCGCAAGAACTCGGGCAGGGCGTCTCCGTGGCGCTCGAAGAGCGGATCAAAGACCGGCGACTCTTCAATCAACTTCTCGAAACGCCGTTCTCCCGGATTCGACTTCTGCCGCCGAATGAGCAAGTAGATTCTGTGTACATCCGGCAAATCGAGCAAAGTGTTAGCCAACCACACCTTGCCAATGAAGCCGGTGACGCCGATCAGCATGATTTGCTTGCCAGCGAATGCCCGCCGAACGGAAAATCCCCCGGCCTGTTTTTGGCCACCGAAATCAACGATCGGACGTACTGCCGCTTCGGGTTTTCGTTCGGCGGGGGTCACAGCTGCGCGCAATTGCTCCAATGAGATATCGAGATGACGGGCCAGAGTCTTGGGAGCGCGGCGGCCATCCGGCATATTCTCGCGGAACGGAGCGAAGGCTCCCCGCGGACGAATGACAGGATCGAGCAGGCGACCCGTGGCCACGCCGTCCCGAAATTCCAGCCGATTGGCGACAATCAGCTTCACTCCGAGATGCTGTGCTAGGGGGCGCATCAGGTGATCGAGCGCCTGGCTGACCAGCACAACTTCGGCACCAGAGTGCAGGAGCTGCCGCACCTGCTGGACGCCGGCAATCTTCAAGTATGGCTTTAACTTGTATTCGAAAAACTCTTCCCCTAGCAGGTCAAGACGATCGCGCGTGATGCCGCGCAAAACGTTATGCACCACCCGGGTGGCGAACTTACGGTTTGCGGCATACAGAAATGGCCGCAGCACGGCCATCAGGAAGATCAGACCTCGGCGGCGAAAACGCTCGGTAAAGGTCTGCGCATTCCAAGTAAAGAACGCCACCGGCCTGACGACGGTCAGATCGAGAAGGCTGCCCTCAACCCGCCAGTAAACGGTGGGGGCCGCACTGGAGTTGTTGGTTACCGGTTCCAAATTCCTGTTGATACCTCTTACAGACTGTGGTCCTCAGGTGCAGGCGAAACCTTTATTGTAAACAATCGGAGCGCAGGAACGAAGCCAAACCAAGCCGAAATGCTCCGTGATTCATGTGGTTCTGGCCGACTGGGGACCTGGTAGCACTCGGTGAAGCGGAACCCTTAAGAAGCGTGCGTCGCTCCCGGGCGTCCCACAATCGAGGCAATTGTTCCGCTTATGGTCACCGTAGCGGCGATGGCTAGCAAACCTCCTCGGAATCCGCCATTTGTCGTGCGAAATAGCCCAATGATGTCCGGCCCGAAATAGCCGCCGAGGTTCGCCAGCGAATTGATGACGGCAATCCCAGCCGCAGCAGACAATCCCGCCATCCGCGAAGTCGCCATGGCCCAGAAGGGTCCACCCATGCCTTCTGCGAATGCCATCCCCAGCCCGATGCCCGTCACCACCACGAGTGTCGAAGTCCCATATGCCGCACAAACCAGTGCAACCGCCGCGATGAATGCCGGGATTGCCGTATGCCAGCGGCGCTCGCTCGTCTTATCAGAACTCATTCCAACCAGCACCATCACCACAACCGTCAGCAAGAATGGGACGACAGCGATAATCCCTGTCCAGAAATAACTAAGTCCTGAGAAGGCACGAATCACGCTCGGCAACCATAGGGTGATGCCGTACATGGTGGTCGAGAGTCCGAAGTAGACCATGGAGAGCAGCCAGATTCTTCCGCTGATCAGCACCCTCCAGAAATCCGCTGGATCAACGTGCGGCTCACTTCGCCGCTCCATTTCGAGTTTATCCAGCAGCCAACTGCGCTCCTCTCCCTTCAACCAGTCCGCTTCCTCAGGATTGTCATCCAGAGTGAGGAAGACCACAGCGCCAAGCATGATCGCGGGGAGGCCTTCGATCAGGAACATCCATTGCCAGCCCAGCAACCCTGCCCCGTGGAGGCCAAGCAGGGAGCCGGAAATCGGGCTGCCCACCACGCCGGCCAGCGGATTCGCCGTCATGAACCAAGCCACGGCTCGCGCGCGGGAGTTGGCTGGAAACCAGCGCTTCATGTACAGAATCATGGCGGGGAAAAATCCAGCCTCGGCTGCTCCCAGCAGAAAGCGCATGCTGTAAAAACTGAATGGCCCACGGACAAAAATCATCAAGCAAGAGATGACTCCCCACGCCACCATCAGCGCCGAAATCCATCGCCTGACGCCGACCTTCTCCACGACCAGATTGCTGGGAAGTTGGAAGAAGAAATATCCGATGAAAAACATCCCCCCGGCACGACCGATGACCCGTTCACTTAGATCGAGTTGTCCGCGCATTTGCAGCACGGCGAAGCTCATGTTGATGCGATCGAGATAAGCGACGATGTAGAGCAGGAAAAGGAACGGCATCAGCCGCCACATCAGTCGCGAGACGACAACCGATTCCAGGCGATTTGGCGAGCTTTGCAACAGAGGTTCGGTATGAGTGGACAGATGCATGGAGCACATCAGCAGTGCGACGAATTCTACTCCAAGCTGAGCGCTTTCCGTATCTGATTGACGATTTGCTGTGGCGTGCCCGAAATATCGGCAGTCACCGCATTCTCAGGCTCTTCAAGGTCGGCCAATTGGCTGGCGAGGATTGTTTCTCCAGCAAAGTGCCCATGGCGGGCCTGCAAGCGTTGGGCAATTAGAGCAGCACTTCCTTTCAGAAAAACAAACCGAACTTCCGGTGCGGCCTGAAGCTGCCTCCGATAGCTGCGCTTGAGAGCGGAACATGCCAAGATCGTTGATTGTCCGCGGGCAACCCAGTTAAGAATCGTGCCGCGCAGGCGGTCGAGCCAAGGTTCACGATCGTGGTCGGTCAACGGAATTCCATGGCGGATCTTCTCCACGTTCGCGGCAGGATGAAAGTCATCAGCATCTGCAAACCGCCAGCCCAATTCCGAAGCAAGGAGTCTTCCAACTGTGGTCTTCCCCACCCCGACCACACCCATGACAATCACGATCATCGCTGGAATTGTCTCGCTATTTCGTGGAGTAAGTCTTCTGCGCACCGGTCCGCGCGTTAGTGAGTGTGAACGAACCGTCCGATTGGGCGTCAAGTTTTATGCCCTTCCCTTCGCAGTTTTCCTTCATATTGGCGATGTGATCCGGCTCGACGTTGTGATCTTTATCGGACTCAGCCGCGTAGTGCAGTTGCCAGAGGTCCTCCAAACCTGGCGACTCGCGCACAATCTTCCAAGCAGCAGGACTCGCTCCCTTACGAGCGCCGTTGTCGATGATCGCCACTCGCGGATGCAGTGCCCACACCAGCGGCTTCGGATTGGAAAGGTCGGCTCCATGGTGGGTCACGAGAAAGAGATCGACCGTGCCAATCAGATTGTTTGGACAGGCAAGTTCAAGCTCTTTCTTCTTGGTGAGATCTCCCAGATCCAGAAAGCGGAAGTTCCCGAATGTGACCAGAACGCCAACCGACCGGGCGTTCTCGGTGTCATCGACCGGAGCCGAGGGTTCACCAGCGCAATACGGATTGGCCTCGCCTGTATGGGGCAGCGGATCGGGAATGTGGTCCCCCGCCGCCGAGAGAACCCGAACGTCCAGGCCTTTGATCGGCAGCGACCATCCCGGCTTTACCACGACATGAGCGTGGCCTGCGATCGTCTTTTCGTAGGCCGCATAGTCGGTGCGAGTAACTTCGGAGTTTTCCAGGTTCGGCCCGTGATCAACGAAGGTCCCGATTTTGATGCCATCGGCGAGTTGCGGCACGCCCCCCACGTGATCGCGGTGGTAGTGAGTAATCAGGACATAATCCAGTTGCTTGAGTCCGGCCTGATGAGCAGTCGCAATGATTCGGTCCGCATCTCTGCCTTCGTACCTGGGCCAGCCTGTATCGATCAGAAGGGATTGTCCCGACGGGCTTACCAGAAGCGTAGATTGACCACCCTCGACATCAATGAAGTAAATCTGCAGGGGCTTCGAAGCAGCGGGTGCAGCATAGGAGCCTGCGGCAGCAAGACACGACCATACGACTGCACTCAGAAATCGACGCATGTTGGCACCGGTTGTGGAGTTTGGGAGATTATGCCATGGCAAAAGCCCAGCGGCGGATGTTCTTGAGCTATTTCTCCATTTGCGCTTTTGGCCTTCACGATCCTCTCTGCGCTCTTGGCGAAGTCTCCGCGCCCTCTGCGGTAAACTTTTTTACCGTAAGATGGCCGAGAACAGCCGCAGAATTTCGCCGCGTATACGCGTGGCTCAGCTCGCCTGCTGACTCGCTGCTGCCGCTCGTTTCACCCTTTTGTGTTAGCCTGAATGGTCACATTTTTCCTTGACTTCGGGATGCTATCGGAGTACCTATGCATTCCTTGAGTGCGGCGCGGTTGTGGGGCCGTGCCTGCTCTGCCGGAAAGGGTTTCCCCGTTCGGAACAACTGAGCTGATGAGCACAATACCTCTGGCTTTTCCCGATCTACGCGCGCGGGTCATCTCGTTGCTGTGCGACTATGCAGAACTCACAAAACTAAGAGTCACCACCTTGATCGTGATGACGGCATGGTGCGGCTATTTCTTCGGCGCACACACAGAAGGGGTCTCGTGGCTCAACGTCGGCCTTTTCCATGCCTTGCTGGGAATTGGGCTGGCTTCGAGCGGCACTGCTGCTCTCAATGAAGTGATGGAGCAAGACGTAGATGCCCAGATGCGGAGGACGGCGCGCCGACCGCTACCTGCCAGGCGCATGAGCGTAGGGCACGCGACAGCTGTCGGATTACTGGCCACACTCGGGGGATCCGTATATCTCGCGTTAACGACAAATTTCCTTACCGGGATCCTGACGCTGCTGACATCAGTTGTTTACTTGGCGGCGTACACGCCGCTTAAACGGATTTCCCCGATTTGCACGTTCGTGGGAGCGTTTCCAGGCGCAATGCCCGGCGTCCTCGGCTGGACAGCTGCCAGCGGGCAGGTTGACCTCGGCACACTCGTGTTGTTTGCGATTCTGTTTGTCTGGCAGTTCCCCCATTTTTTCTCGATTGCGTGGTTGTATCGCGATGACTATGCGAAGGGTGGAGTCAAGATGCTGCCAGTTGTGGAAGAGGACGGCCGGTCAACCGGGCGTCGCATTCTGGCCTACTCGATTGCACTAATCCCGATTAGCGTTTTGCCCAGCGTCCTGGGTATGGCTGGCAAGATCTATCTTGTGGGCGCGATTGCTTTGGGACTTGCCTTGCTGTATTTCGGTGTGCGGCTCGCATTCCTGAATTTGCCTCTGAACACAGCGGCCTCCAGGACGCGTGCTCGTCACGTTCTGCAGGCCACAGTGATCTACCTGCCACTGCTGTTTGTGTTGATGACAGTCAACTCCCCGCACATTTAACTTGGCCTTTGCCAAGACACTGCGTTATTTCTGATCCGTTTGCTTCGCTGCCAAATCCGGCGGTGGGCCCAAATTGTCGGGCAATGGCGCAGTCAGAGCGTCTTTGCCGACCGTATGACACACTTCGCAATTTGCCTTCCTGGGATCCATAAACAGCTGAGCCCGCGCTGTGCGGCTGGCGACAGTGCCGTTTTGTCGTGGCCGTAATAGAAACGGGTCGAATGGAGAATTTCCACTCAATACTGTCCGCTCAAATGCAGCAACAGACTTGGCTACTAGATCGATCGTGACCTGCTTCGTGCCCCAAGCCTGCTTGAATAACGCCACGTATTTTGGATCCGCTTGCAAGCGCTTCACAACATCGGCATGAGTCGAGGCCATTTCTACAGGATTCGCGATCGGACCTTTTGCTTGCTCCTCGAGGCTCGGAGCGCGTCCATCCCAGAATTGCATCGTGTTATACGCAGAATTCATGACTGTTGGAGAGTGGCGCGTCCCCGTCTTCCCGCCTACGCCAATCGAGACAGGGCGCGTATTGGTAAAGCCCATCTGTGGGCCGTGGCACGATGCGCAAGAAATTGTATTGTCCGCAGAAAGAGCCGGGTCATAGTAAAGCCGGCGGCCCAACGCAACCGTATCAGCCGTCGGAGGATCGTCTGCCGGTATCGGAACAGCCGGCAATCCCAGCGGTGCTTTGATCTCAAACGGCTTACCCACCGGAACATTCGCGTTGCCCTCGGTCGTCCGGCTCAGCGCGCTTGTTGGACGGTACAAAACGGAGCTATAAGCGCGGCAAGGAAAACAAAGAATGCGATGACACGAGTTTTGTCAGGAGAACTCATGGCGACTCCTTCTCTACGGACCAACAAAAAATGTTCGCCCTCGCAAAAGTCACTGAATGTGCTCCCCATCACATATGACGCGCCTTTACAATCGTTCCTCCTCGTCTGACGATCGCTCGGTCAACGGCATCGCGCACGCTAAGCCGACATCGTAAAATGCAGCGGGGACAAAACTTGAAACTCACGGAAGATCCGCACCGAAGGCTGAATCCTCTAACCGGCGAGTGGGTTCTCGTATCGCCGCACCGGGCTACGCGGCCATGGCAGGGAGAAGTCGCCCGCGTACAGACCGCCCTCGAGCCAGCCTACGACCCGAATTGTTACCTATGTCCCGGAAATGCGCGTGCCGGGGGCGTGCGGAATCCAACTTACGGGTCAACTTTTGTATTCGACAACGATTTCGCGGCGCTCAGGCCAAATAGCGACCGCACACGGCTCGACATCGACAAGCAACGCTTAATCGTCGCCGAAGGTGAGCCTGGAATCTGTCGTGTCATCTGCTTTTCTCCGCGTCACGATCTCACCCTCGCGACAATGGAGGTCGGCGAGATTGAAGGCGTCGTACAAACATGGATTG
>Ga0126371_10000626_pt1 | contig 29381 bp, 23 predicted proteins | sample PanSoiMetaPlot_4_FD_110145 | JGI IMG/M metagenome (GOLD analysis project Ga0126371, IMG submission 110145) | Tropical forest soil microbial communities from Panama - MetaG Plot_4 | ecosystem: Environmental > Terrestrial > Soil > Tropical forest > Bulk soil | place: Panama | collected 2016-02-17 | reverse complement strand
GTAACACCTCTTTCGCAAATCGGCCGCTCTAGTTACCATTTTAGCTACAGTGACGGATCGATTTGCGAAGTAAGATATAAGCGAGTTAAGGCGCGTAAACAAGCGCCAAGCGAACGCTTACAGTCGTGTTTAGGTGCGTATAGGTGAGCCAATAATTGCTAATGTCACATCATATATTGCTGAAAACTAATTCCCGATTAGGGGCGAAAAAATTCCCGTTTAGCCGGCAACGGGAATTGACCCGTAAGCGACTGATTTCGCTTCTGGTTTGCGGTGCTGAAACGGCACTTTTGACGCAGAATCGAAAAAATTCCCGGTTCCACGGGAATAACCAGGAAACGCATTCGGGGCCACCATCGCCCCCCTGGCCGCGGCTGTGTTATGAATGCGCTCAGGGCACAAGGCACTCCGAGGAGGCAACGCGATGCAGCCGCGCGATTACGGCCTGTTTCCTTATGTTCCGATCAAAGACCGGCCGAAGCTCGAATGGCCGGGCGGCGCCCGGCTGGCGGTCTGGGTCATCCCCAATATCGAATTCTTCCCGCTCAGCCGCGGCATTGCCCCGCAACCCGGCCAGCCTCCTGGCAACCCGCCCTCGGTGCGCGCCTGGGCGCAGCGCGACTACGGCAACCGGGTCGGGATCTGGCGGCTGATGGATGTGCTGAGCAAACACGGCATCCGCGCCAGCCCGACACTCAACAGCGACATCTGCGACCATCACCCGCAGATCGTGCGCGCCGCGATCGAGCTCGGCTGGGAGATCCTCGGGCACAACCGCACCAACAGCATCTGGCTCGACCAATTGACCCCCGAGGAGGAGCGCCAGACGATTGCGCACACACTCTCCCGCATCGCCGAGATGACCGGCAAAAAGCCGGTCGGGTGGCTCGGCTCCGGTCTCGCGGAGACCTGGCACACGCTCGATTTCCTCGCCGAGGAAGGCTGTCTCTATGTCGCCGACTGGGTCAATGACGAGCAGCCCTATTTCATGGACGTCGACGGCAGGCGGCTGGTCTCGATCCCCTATTCATACGAGATCAACGACTCGCCGCACTTCCAGAACCGCAACGGCACGATCGATGAATTCGAAAAGATGATCCGCCGCCAGTTCGACACGCTTTATGCCGAAGGCGCGCAGTCGGGGCGGGTCATGGCAATCTGTCTGCACCCCTATCTGATCGGCGTGCCGCACCGCATCGCCGGCCTCGACGCGGCGCTAGGGCATATTCGCTCGCACGCCGGCGTGTGGTTCGCGACCGGCGAGGAGATCGTGCGGCATTGGCTACAATCGGGCGCGACGTTCTAAGCGCCGCGCCTCGTCCTCACCTGCCGGGCGCGCGGTAGTTGACGGTCTTTTCGAGCGCGCGGTCGGTCTCCTCCACGGTCAGCAGCGCCGTGGTGCGCGTGCGAACCAAACCTGCCGCCGACACGGCGATGCCGAGGGCGGCGGCGGTGCTGTTATCCGGCAAATCCGCGATCACATACGCATCATCTGCGCCGAGGGCGTTGTAGAACCCCTCGACCTTGCCGCCGAGGCCCTCGATTGCCGCGGTGACCGCCTGGCGGCGGCCGGACGCCTTGTCCCTTTGCAAGCCTCTCAGACCTTCGGCGCTCTAGGATGCGGAGATCAAATATTTGGGCATTGCGTACCCTCCCGGAAATCGTCCCCGTCGCTTAGGAACGCGGATTTAATTTACCACAGCGCGGCCAAACCGAACAGCGCCCCTGCGGCGGCGAACAACGGCAGCGGATGCAGCCCCGGCCAGCGCAGAATCAGCGCTGTCGAGCCGATCGCGGCTGCCCACACTGCCGGGCCACCGGGCGACACCCGCAGCACGGCGATGCCCCCTGACAGGATAAGCCCGGCGGCAATCGGCGCGAAGCCGCGCTCAACGGCCGTGTGCCAGACCGAGCCGCGCCAGCGGCCCCACAGCCGGGCCGCGCCGTAGACCAGAAGCGAAGACGGCAAATAGAGCGCGACAGTCGCGGTCAGGGCGCCCGGGATCCCGGCGACCTTCCAGCCGATCAAGGTCGACAGCATCGTTCCCGGTCCGGGCGCCGCGCGCGATATCGCGAACAGATCAGCGAACTCGCGCTGCGTGGTCCAACCATGGACCGCAACGGATTGGTGCTCGATTTCGGCGAGGAGCGAGGCGCCCCCGCCTATCGAGAGCAAAGATAGCGGCGCGAAAACCACCGCCAGCCCGAGGAGCGTCCTCGCGTAATCGGCCATCACGCCTGCCGGGTAACCAGGGCCAGGACGATGCTGACTGGCGCGAGGCAGAGAACGACCGGTATCATCGGCCAGCGCAACACACCAACGGCGAGCACCGTCGCAATCGTGATTGCGAGAGGCCCGGCGCTCGCTACCCGGAGCCGCACGAGCTTCAGCCCGGTCGCGAACGTCAACCCGATCGCGGCGGCTGCCACACCGTCGAAGATGGCATGAACCGCGAAGCTCTGGCTGATCCTCTCGTAGCCCGCCGCAAAGGCCAGCACGACGATGAGCGGCCCCCACAACAGACCGAGCACAGCCGTGACCGCGCCGGCGCCACCGCGCAAGCGTTGCCCCACCTGGACTGTGAGATTGACCCCTCCCGAGCCGGGCACAAATCGCCCGAGAGCGGCTCCCGAGAGAAACTCTGCATCAGTAATCCAATGCCGGCGCTCGACGATTTCGCGATAGAGCCAGCCCGCCGTGCCGCCGCCAAAGCTTGTCACCCCCAGCCAGAAAAACGCAGCAAAAATCCCCGGCAATCCGACCCGCTCAACCCTCTGGCCAGCGGGCGGGCGGGACGCCCGCGCTCCATCCTCAGCCTCTGCCAACGAGCTCTCCTCGCCATCTCGTTCTCCCGAGGCTAAACCCAGTCGCCAGGGATTTCCATCGGTGGAGACGAGGGATAGTCTGCCGGACCCAGCTGTTTGCAGGTGACTATGCTTGACGTTTCTCCGGATGTTTCCCCGCCTCAGCCGATAAGGCTCACCGACTACCGACCGCCTAGCTTTTTCATTGATAGCGTCGAGCTGGTATTCGAACTCGCGGACACCGATACGAGGGTGAAGTCACGTCTGCGGATCGGGCGTAATGCGGAAGCTTCCGATCCCGCAGCGCCGCTGCAGCTCGATGGTGAGGAGCTCGAGCTCGTTTCGCTAGTGCTCGACGGCGAGCTGCTCGGGCCCAACCGCTACCAGCGCCTAGCCGAAGGCGGTCTGCTGCTTGCGGATGTGCCCGATACCTTCGTTCTTGATGTCGAAACCAGCATCGCGCCGGCAAGCAATACCGCGCTCTCGGGCCTCTACATGTCGGGCGGCAATTTCTGCACGCAGTGCGAGCCGGAAGGCTTTCGCCGCATCACCTATTTCATCGACCGGCCCGACGTGATGGCCCGCTACACGACAACAATCATCGCCGATAAGGCCATGTTCCCAGTGCTGCTGTCGAACGGCAACCCGGTGGAGCGCGGCGAATTCGGCGACGGCCGGCACTGGACGAAGTGGGTCGATCCGCATCCCAAGCCTTCCTACCTCTTTGCCCTCGTCGCCGGCGATTTGATCCCCGTCCGCGACCGCTTCACGACATGCTCGGGCAAGGAGGTGGCGCTCGCTATCTGGGTACGCCGGGGCGACGAAGACAAATGCGGTCACGCGATGGCCTCGCTCAAAAAAGCGATGCGCTGGGACGAGGAGGTGTTCGGGCTCGAATACGATCTCGACGTCTTCAATATCGTCGCCGTCAGCGACTTCAACATGGGGGCGATGGAGAACAAGGGCCTCAACATCTTCAATACGCGCTACGTACTGGCGAAACCCGAGACGGCGACCGACACCGACTACCAGAACATCGAGGCGGTTATCGCGCACGAATATTTCCACAACTGGACCGGCAACCGCGTGACGTGCCGCGACTGGTTCCAGCTGTCGTTGAAGGAGGGGCTGACCGTCTTTCGTGACCAGGAATTCTCGGCCGACCAGGGCAGCCGTACCGTGCGGCGCATTGCCGAGGTGCGCACGTTGCGGGCGATCCAATTCCCCGAGGATGACGGGCCGCTCGCCCACCCGGTGCGGCCCGACAGCTATATCAGGATCGACAATTTCTATACGCCGACGGTTTACAACAAAGGCGCTGAGCTGGTGCGCATGATCCAAACGCTGATCGGCGAGGAGGCGTTTCGCCGCGGCATGGCTCTCTATATCCGCCGGCACGACAATTACGCCGTCACAATCGAAGATTTTGTCGCCGCAATGGAAGATGCGGGCGGCGTCGATCTCCGCCCGTTCAAGCGCTGGTATCAACAGGCCGGGACGCCCGAGATCACAGTAGAGGATTATTGGGATGAGGCGAGCGGCAGCTATGAACTGATGGTAGCGCAGAAAGTGCCGCCGACCCCGGGCCAGCCGAACAAACTGCCGATGCTAGTCCCGCTAGCGATGGGATTGATCGGGCCGGACGGCACGGAATTCTCAACGCGGCTTGAAGGTGAGACGGTGAGCTTGACAGGTACGCGTGTCCTCCCCCTCACACAGCTGCGCCAGAGCTTTCGCTTTGTAGACGTGTCGGCGCCGCCGGTGCCGTCGCTGCTGCGCGGCTTCTCGGCTCCGGTCAAATTGAAGGGCGTGCCGCTCGACCGCCTGAAATTTCTCGCCGTACATGATCCCGAACCGTTCGCGCGCTGGGAAGCCGGCCAGCAGGTCGCGACGAAATTGTTGCTCGACGGGATTGCCGCCCTTCAGCGGCGAGAGACGCCGACGCCACTCGATCCGGACCTTGTCGCGGCTATGGCGCGCACCCTCGCCGACGCTGATACCGACCCCGCCTTTGCGGCCGAAGCTCTAACCCTGCCGAGCGAGACCTTTCTCGCCGACCAGCTCGAGATAGTGGACGTCGAGGCGATTCACACGGCCCGAGAGACGCTCCGCGCGGCGCTCGGCGCGGCCCTGAAGCCAGAATTCGTCTCGACCTATCATGCGCTTACGGGCCGCGGGCATTACAACATCGATGGCCGATCGATTGGCCGACGTGCGTTGCGCAATGCGAGCCTCGCTAATCTCGCGGCTGCCGATCCCGAGGAGGGTGCGGCACTTGCCTTCGCGCAGTTCGAGGCCGGCCGCAATATGACAGACGTGTTGGCGGCGCTAACAGTACTTGCCGACCTCGATCGTCCCGAGCGTGCCGTTGCGCTCGCGCGTTTTTACGAGCGCTGGTCGCAGGACGAGCTGGTCATCGACAAGTGGTTCGCGCTGCAAGCCCGCTCTAGTTCGCCGCAAACCCCGGAACGCGTCCGCGAGCTGACCTGCCATCCCGCCTTCGAGCGCAAGAACCCGAACCGCGCGCGCGCGCTGATCGGCACCTTCTCGCAGACCAACCAATTGCGTTTCCACAATGCGAGCGGCGCCGGCTACGTTCTGCTCGCCGACGAGGTCATCGCACTCGACCCGATCAACCCGACGACGGCGGCCCGTCTCGTCCAGCCGCTCGGCTCGTGGCGGCGTCATGACGAGACGCGCCAAGCGCTGATGCGTCAGCAGCTCGAACGCGTGCTCGCCACGTCTAATATCAGCAAGAATACGTACGAGATGGTGTCAAAAAGCTTAGCTTAGCGATGCTGGGCAGCAACTAGGCGCGGCCGCCCGAGCGCTGTCATCAGATCGCTGACGGCGGCAGGGCGTGCTCGAGCGGTCAGCGGCTAGAGCACCCGCGAAAGCGACGATCGCTTGCCGTTCTCCGCCGCTTCGCGGCGGACGCCTTTTAGCGTGGGCCTGCGCTAATGCAGGCCATAGAATCCCATTGCGCCGCCAGCCAGTACCTGATGCTTTGCTTCGGGAGACAATGGCTCGAGCCGTTCGCGGAGCATCTGCGGCGCCCCGGGAAAAAAGCCATCCTGGTGCGGATAATCGGTCGCCCACATGATCTTGTGTGGTCCGATATAGTCCGCCAATACGGCAACGCCGCCCTCAACCGGCTCGAACGAGATCCAGCAATTGCGCCGGAACAACTCGCTGGGCCGTGTCTTGGGTGCGGTTTCGTTGAAGCCGTGGTCGTCAAAATGCCGGTCCATGCGGTCGAGCCAGGGCGCAATCCAGCCGCCACCCGACTCCAGGAACGCGACGCGCAATCGCGGGTGACGGTCGACGACGCCGCCCCAGATCACCGCCATCGCCGCCAACATCATTTCCATCGTGTGCGAGATCATGTGGCGCGCCGCGCGATCCCCTTCGAAGCGGTCGACACCGACGGTGGGCATCGCGTTGGTCGAGCCCTCGTGAAAGCCGATCGAGAAGTCGAGCTCTTCGGCCATTGTCCAGAATGGCTCGTATATCGGGTCGCTGATCATCTTGTTGCCGTGATACGGGTTCGGCCGCAGGAAGCCGCCACGCATTCCGAGCTTTTCGCGAGCGTGGCGCATCTCCTCCATCGCCAGCTCGACCGACTGCATCGGAAGCATCGCGACGCCGAACAGGCGGTCCGGGTAAGGCTTGCAATAATCGGCGAGCCAGCGGTTGTAGGCACGGCACATCGCGGCGGCGAGCCCTGGGTCCTCCACCGCGCCGGCGAACAAACCGAGGCTCGGGTAGAGGAACGCGGCGTCGATACCGTCTAGGTCCATATCAGCGATGCGGGCGTGCGGGTCGAACCCACCCTTGCGCCCTTCGGCGTACCTGAGGCTGTCGGGTTTGACGGCGCCCTGCCGGACACCGACAGCGCCTAGGCTGCCGATCCCGCGCGGGTTGCCGAGCAATTTGCCCTCGACGCTGAGGCGCTCCTTGCCGTTCTCGTCGATGATCAGCCGCGGCCGGCGCTGACGGAAGTCCGGGTCGATATATTCCTCCCACAGGGAAAATGGCTCCAGCACGTGGCCGTCAGCGTCGATGGCGTTGTACGTAACAACCATGGCAGGTCCTCCTTGGGATATCGTCGCGCCCCGTTCGCCCGGAACATGGCGATAGTAGAGCCCTTACGGGCGCTGGGCGAGGCGGATGTGAAAACGATTGACGGCCGGCGCTATCGAGGTGGCGGTGGTGCGACTCACCTCCGACCAGATTTTCATGCCAACTGGGCGCGCCAGTCCAGCCGTTTGACGCAGCAATGCGCCGGTTTATATTACCTGACGCTCGTAGTGGCGGGTGCACATGATGCAATTGGTACAACAGCTCGCCCCTAGCCAGCGGGTCTCCGGTGCGCCAGCCTTGGGCGCGGCCCGATCGATCGTATGCCCGCCAGGCGGACCGGCGCCAAGCAGGATCTGACGATCGCACCCCGACACTTGCTCCGCTCCGTGTTCGACGCCGCTGTAGCAGCCGCGCTGCCACGGCCAGCCGGACCGGACTACAGACGGTCTCCGCCGAGCTGACGGAGAGCGCCGAGACGGCTGTCGAGCGCTGGCGTGCCGAGGTCGACCATTATCGGCCGTTGATCGCGCGCGCGCCTCATCGCCCAGATGCAGACGGTGTCGGCGGGCGAGAAACTGATCAGCCTGTTCGAGCCGCAGGCCGAGACAATCAAAGGCGGTCGAGTACGGCCGCAAAGTCAACCTGGCGACTGGCAGGAGCGAGCTGACCCTCGATGTCGTCGTCGAATCCGGCAATCCCGCCGACGCTGAGTGCTTCCCGTCGATGCTCGATCGCCACATCGCCCGCCGTGGTGCGCCGCCGGGGCAGACTGCCGCCGATGGACCCTACGCCAGCCGTGCCAACCTCGTCCCAGCCGAGGCCCGCGACGTCACCGATGTCGCCTTTCACGAGAAATGCAGCCGTCGCCGACATGGTCAAGAGCCCTTTGTGTCTGCCATAGCCTGCGCCACTTCCGCGCCGGCGTCGAGGCTGTTCTCCTGCTTCAAGCGCGCCCACTGCTCCTGGCGCGGTCTCGAACATTTCGAGGCCTACATCTGGTCCGCCGTGGTGGCCCACAGTCTGGTGCTATTCGCCCGCCTGAAAACTGGCTTAGCTCAACCCAGCCTGCCCCACACGGCGGCCGCCGGCCAAATCAGACCGGCCCGAGCTGCCCATAACGCGATCGTGGATGATTGCTGCTACCAAAACACGAAAGGTCGGCTGCCTCTCACCGCAACCCCGCTTGCGACGCCGTCCAAAAAGCGCCTTTATGGATGCGCACCAGCTAGGCTGCGGAGCCGTCGCGGCGCATTCACTAACGGTTAGTCAGTCTCGGGCTTCGTCTCAGGCATCGCGCGCCAGACGAGCAGCGCTGCAACCAGTCCCACGCCCGCCAAGCTGGCGAATGCCGCCGGCGTTCCGAACCAATCAGCGACCCAGCCGGCGAAACCGGTGCTGGCCGCCGCACCAACGCCGATTGCGAGACCGACGAAACCCAGTGACAGGTTGAAGTGGCCAGATCGACCGGCGACATCGGCCGTCACCAGCGGCACCATGACCCCAAAACATGTGGCGGCGATCCCGTCCAGCGCTTGGATCAATACAACGGCAACGGGATTAGCCAGGAAGGCAAACAGAAGACCGCGCACCGGCAGCATGAAAAATCCGAGGAGCAGGACCAATCGCCGGCCGCGCGCGACGGCGAGCTGCCCAACCGTTGGAGAGACCGCAGCGACGATGAATTGCGGCAATACGATGCAGGCGGCGATCAGCAGATTGGCTGCACTGCCGGCCCGCTTTGTCAGCGCATTTCCGGCTAGCGGCAGCATGGCTGCGTTGGCCAATGTGAAGAGCATGGCACAGAGGGCGAAAGTCAGAAGGGTGCGGTTCGTTAGCAGGCGGGCAATCCGTTCGCGTCCCGCCGGCGGGCTTGCTTCTCCTCGACGCGTTGGCGATCTCGCTTCACCGACCCCCGCCAGCGGCAACAATGAAATTATCGCCGGAGCTGTCATCGCCGCCGTCAAAAAAAACACAGCGCGCTCTGATACATAGTACCCGAAAGCGCCCATCAACGCCGCACCGATGGCGGTCCCGATCGCGGCGAATCGGGCATTGCGACCGAGTCTCAGGCCTAGCATCGCCGGTCCAGCGATCGCCAAGCTCATCGCCGCGATCGCCGGACCCAACGTGCAGCTCGAAAAGCCATGCAGCACCTCGGCTGCATAGACACCAAGGGGCACCGGCCACACCGCGAAGAGCAAAGCGCTGATACTGAAAGCCAGCACGCTCAATAGCGCGGCACTGGCTTTGTTGGGGATCGCATCTATCAAGGCGCCGGCGGGTACCTGGCTCGCCATCGCGGCGATCGTGCCCAGGCTTAGCGCCAAGCCAATTGCCGTCTGCGTCCAACCCTGAGTTGTCAGATAGACCGCAACAAACGGCCCGAACCCGGTCTGGACATTGGCGACGAAGAAATTGAGCCAATCGAGCCCGCGTTCGGCCGATGATCTCCGCCAGGCGCAGCTCTTTCGCACCCGAGCCATGACACCGGCAGTATCATCTATCGGCATCGGTAGATGCCGGCGTCTCGGGCGGCCCGACCATAGCGGCGGAAGTCGAGTCCGGCTTGTATTCTGGGGCAGCTTGAATTTCAGGGCGGCCGAGGCTCAGCGAGACTGGATGGTCACGGTTCCCGGGCGAAAAGCGCAACAGCCGCCAATCGACGGCGATTTTGCGGCTTCCGACACCAAGAAATCCGCCGAAATCGATGACCGCGGCCCGAGGGTTACCCTCGGCATCGACGACAACATCTACTACGAGACCTAAATCTTCGTTGTTAGTTCCCCTGACCTTCTTACCGAGAATGTTAATGACGTCCGTGGGCGGCAACGGCTCGAGGTTTTTCGGTGCATTCGGTTCCGGCTTGCCGCTTTCTTGCGGCGCGGCGGTTGGAGTCGGCGATGCCGGAGACTGCGCTTGCGCAAGAATATTGTTCGGGGCGCAACCACGGCAAAGCTCAGCTACAGTATCGGGCGCGACCGCCGCGGTAGCAAAAACGGCAGTGACCAGAGCCAGCAAAACTCGGGGTCCATGAGTTGAACTCATTCGCCGCCGATGGCATAGCGCTGGCGGTGCAGCATCATGCTGTAAACACCGTTTCGCCGCAGCAACTCCGGCAACGTTCCGTCTTCCACAATGCGACCGCGCTCCAGAACGACGATGCGATCGTAATTGTTTAGTGTCGAAAGCCGGTGGGCGACTGCAATCACCGTGCGGCCGTTGATCAGCCGGGCGAGTGCATCTTGCACGAGTTGCTCGGATTCGGTGTCGAGAGCAGAAGTGGCCTCATCCAGGAGAATGATCGGCGCGTCATACAAAAACGCCCGGGCGATCGCGATGCGTTGTCGTTGGCCGCCCGAGAGCTTCAACCCGCGTTCGCCGACGATCGTCTCGTAACCCTGGGGCATCCGGCTGATGAACTCGTCGCAATGCGCTGCCTCTGCGGCACGGCGCACCTCGGCATCGGAGGCGTCCGGTACGCCGTATCGCAGGTTCTCCATCACCGACCTGTGGAACAGCGCAACGTCCTGGTGGACGACCGCGATCGAGCGGTGCAGGCTTTCCTGCGTAACCTCTGCAATGTTTTGTTCGTCGATCAGTATCGTTCCGCGCTCGGGATCATAGAGCCTTTGCAATAGGGCGAGAACAGTTGATTTTCCGGCCCCCGATCTGCCGACCAATCCGACTTTCTGACCTGCAGGAATATGCAAGGTGAAATCTTGCAAAACCCGCTCTCCTTGCGGGTAGCTGAAACACACCCCCAGGAACGAAACCGAACCACCCAGGTCGATCAGCGGCTTGGCATCAGGCGAATCATGCATTTCGTGCGGCTGACCGAGTACTCGCACGGCTTCGCCGAGCTTGGCGAATTGCTGCAGCAGATCCACCATGGCCATAGCGAAATCGCGCGATGCGTGCAGCACGGTGAAGCCTAGCGTGGTTGCCAGCACCACATCGCCAGTGGTGATCCTGTGCGCGCTCCACAGCACAACCGACCAGGTCAGCACGCCTGCCGTAACAATAAAGACGGAGACGGCATGCAAAATCCGCAGACGCTCCAGGGAGCGCAAGCTTTGGCTCTGCGCTTCCATTTCATGCCCGATGATCCGCGACAGCCGCTGGCACTCGCGGTTTCGGGCCGCGAAGGCGCGTACCAAGCTGATATTGTTTGCGACGTCTATTAGGTCGCCGGCGACCCTCGCCGCACGAGAAGCAAAGCGATCATGCAGATGCTTGCCCCGCGCGGCAAACCGCCGCACTAACGTTCCTATAGCGAGGGCGATGAAAGACAGTACGACGGTAAGATGCCAGTTGACGATGCCGAGGACAGCGATGCTGCTGGCCACCGCTGCGGCCGGCGGGATTGTCGTCCAAGTGAGCGAATTTTCTATCGTGAGCGCTGCATTCGCTGCCGTGATGATGCGGCCCGCAAGTGCTCCAGGAAAGCGGTCGACAAAATAGTTAGGGGAATGCCCCGTAAGGTGTTCGAACAGCTCCATACGCAGATCGCCGCCTAGCGCCACGAAGGCGCGCGCCGCGACCCAGCCCGCCAACCGCCACAGCAGGTTGTCACCCGCGACGACCCCTAAAAGAAGAGCGACCGCGGACCAGAGTTCCAGAGGCGTAGGATTTTGCGATCCGAGGACATCGACAAGATTCTTGATCCCGTATTGCGAGCCGATCGCGCAACCGACCGCGGCGAGTACCGCCGTGAGGACGACAAGGTGGCTGCCTAGATGTCGGCGGACATAGTGGAGAAGGAATATGCCGGGTCCGCGGGTCGCGAAATTCGGCAACGACATGCTTGCATTCCTTCCGACTGATACGGGCTTTGTCGCCGCCAGCTAGCCAGCGGGATCTCGACCGGCTCGATGCGACGAATGAGGTCGAGCGGCATAACGCGATGAAAGCTGGTGAAATTCCCGAGCCTCAATGTCGCGCCGGGCGACGCGAGGGCCAAGGGCGAGTACCCGACCCTCTGCCCGGCCGAATTGCCGGCCACTGCACCTTTCTCAGACTGCCTGCCGCCAAGGCCGACGGCGCGCGATAACGCGCCGATAGACGTTGAGATAATCCTCAGCCATTCGGCGCGACGTGAAACGCTCTTCGAAAACTCGACGCACACGGGCGCGGTCGAGGCTGCGCAAGTTTTTTGTCGCCGCCGCAGCCTGTTCTTCGGTGTCGACGATGAACCCCGTGATGCCGTCCTCAATAACTTCTGGGACCGAACCCTTGCGAAAGGCGATCACGGGAGTGCCGCAAGCCATCGCTTCGATCATCGCGAGCCCAAAGGGCTCCCGCCATGCGATCGGAAACAGCAGCGCGGCCGCATTTCCGAGAAACGCAGCCTTTGCTTCATCGTCAATCTCACCGATGAATTCGACATGCGGCTGGCGCAACAGCGGCTCGATGCACTCGGCGAAATATTCCTGATCGACCCGGTCGACCTTAGCCGCGATTTTAAGCGGCATCTCGGCAAGAGCAGCGATGCGGATCGCCGCGTCAGGCGCCTTTTCCGGCGAGATCCGGCCGAGGAACGCAAGATAACCGCCGGCCCCGAAGCCCGGCAGCAGCGAGCGTTCCGGGATGCCATGCTGTATGGTCGCTATATAACCCGCTTGCGGAAGCGGCTCGCGCTGTGCCTCGGAAATTGACACGACGGGCACATCGTCGAAGGTATCGTAAATCCGGCCGAGCTCGGGCAGATCCAAGCGCCCGTGCAAGGTCGCGAGAAAAGGAGTGCTGGTCCGCCGCAGAACAGGGTAGCCGAGGTAATCGACATGGAGATGAACGATATCGAACTCCTCGGCACGTCGCGCGACCGCTTCCAACTGCACGATATGGGGAGCGAGATAGTCGCGCATCGCCTTGTCGAGACGAAGCGCACATGGCCAAACCGGCTCGAGTCGCGCCTGGGTTATGCTATCGCCGCTCGCAAACAGCGTCACGTCATGGCCAAGCCCGGCAAGCTCGTCGGCCAGATAAGCGACGATCCGCTCGGTACCGCCGTAAAGTTTGGGTGGCACGGCTTCCATCAGCGGGGAAACTTGCGCGATCTTCATCGAAATGTCCGATCTGGTTGTCTGCCTGATCGACAACGGGAACGGCTGTGTCCGCCATCCCTCTACAAGCCGCGACATTGTGCGCGTCTTAGAGCCGAAAACCCCCCGGCCTCGGGATGGTTGCTCTGCGCCCGTGATTGCGGCGAGTCGCCGCAACTCGCCCGACGAGCCTAATTTCTGCCTCACGGCGACGCGAAAAATGAAATCACAGGTGACAGACTTGCCAGAAGGGACGCGACCGGAGTACCTGACGAGCCATCAACCTGGGAGTGCTGCGATGAGCGATAGAATTTCCGATGTTCTGGACGCCCCGGCCGAAGCAGTAAGTCCCTCGGGCATCAACCACTTGGTGCTCAACGTCCGCGACATCGAAGAGTCGCACAAATTTTGGACGGAAATCGTCGGGCTGAAGCAGGTGGCCGAATTGCATCCGCGCGCCGATCGGCCGACGCCGCCAAAGATGCGCTTTTACAGCGCGGTTAGCAACGGCAAGGTCACTCACCACACCGTTGCGCTCGTCGAGAGCCCGAACCTGCCGCCGCCCGCTGACTGGGTACTTTCCGGCAGCCAAGTTGCCATCAATCATGTCGCACTGACGATGCCGACCCGCGAGGCGTGGCTGAAGCAGCTCGCCTTCCTGCAGAGCAACGGCGTCAAGTTCAACTGGCGGGTCAACCACGGCGTGACCCACAGCGTCTATGTCAACGATCCCAACGGCTACGGCGTCGAGTTCCTCTACGAGCTGCCGCGCGAGATGTGGGAGAACGACATCGACGCCGCGGTCAACTGGCTCGAGCCCCTGCCAAACGAAGGCCCCGAGGCGCTGGTCGACCGCACCGACACCCCGAGCTTCGGCCAAAAAGAACCCGCAACGGCGGCGGCAGAATGACTTAGTATTTCACCATAGAGGCACAGAGAACACCGAGAGGGGATCTCCCCTTATTTGGTCTGTGTCTCTGTGGTGAACTCCGGTTTGAGGACACCGCGGCGGATCTGGTCGCGCTCGATCGACTCAAAGAGGGCGCGGAAATTGCCCTCGCCGAAGCCTTCGTTGCCCTTGCGATCTATGATTTCGAAAAAGATCGGGCCGATCACGGTTTCGGTAAAAATCTGCAGCAGCAGGCCCTGGCCGGCGCTGGGCGCCCCGTCGATCAGGATGCGGTCGCGCCGCAGGCGGGCGAGGTCCTCGCCATGCCCCGGCACCCTTGTGTCGACCGCTTCGTAATAGGTGTCCGGGACCGACATGAACGATATGCCGCGCGCCTGCAACGCTTCGACGGTCCGGTAAATGTCTGCGGTCGCCAGCGCGATGTGCTGGATGCCTTCGCCGTGATAGGCCTCGAGGTATTCGGCGATTTGTGACTTGTCGTCGGCGCTCTCGTTGATCGGAATGCGTATGCGCCCGTCGGGGCTCGTCATCGCCTTCGATTTGAGACCCGTCAGTTTGCCTTCGATGTCGAAATAACGGATCTCGCGGAAATTGAACAGTCGCTCGTAAAACTCGGCCCACAGCTCCATCCGCCGCGATGGACATTGTGCGTCAGATGGTCGACCGCGGTGAGCTGAACCCCGAGCGGTGCGGGATCCGCTGCCAGCGGCGTGAAGTCGACATCGTAAATGGTGCGGTCGCCATAGCGGTCGACAAGATAAATGAGGCTCCCGCCGATCCCTTCGATTGCCGGAATGTTGAGTTCCATCGGCCCGATTTTTCCGTGCACCGGCTTGGCGCCCAGCGCGATCGCGCGCTCGTAAGCCTTGGCGGCGTCGGCAACGCGGAATGCGATCGCGCAAACGGAGGGGCCATGCAGCCGCGCGAAAGCCTGCGCGAAGCTCTCGGGCTCGGCATTCACGATGAAATTAGCGTCACCTTGCTTGTAGAGAGTGACGTTCTTCGAGCGGTGGCGCGCCGCCGCGACGAACCCCATCCGCTCGAACAGTATCGCCAGGGCCTGCGGGTCGGGACCGGTATATTCGACGAACTCGAAGCCGTCCGTGCCCATCGGGTTGTCCCAAAGATCGCGCCTTGGCGTTCTCGTCATCGGGATCTCCACTCACTTCGTGGGAAGGATGTGGTCGCCCGGCGTCCGATCGCCAAGCCGCACCGGGACGCCGAACGCCTTAACCGCGTTTGCCTATCGGAAGTAGCGGGATACGCGAGCTGGGGTTGGACCTCACGAGCATTCTGATCGGGCGACGGCCAGCGAACCGGGAAGGCCAGGGGCGCGAGATCACGGCGATCGAAGGCGTTCCGGGCGATGGGCCTTGACGGGCTCGGCTCCTCGGCCTACGGCCCCGAGGCAGCGCTGACAATTCTGATCCCGCTCGGCGCGCAGCGCCTGCACCTGATCCGTCCGGTCATGTGCCGCCATCCTTGTACTTCTGGCCCTGCTCTACCTCTCATACCGGCAAACGATCGAGGCTTATCCGAGCAACGGGAGCTCTTACACCATTGCGAAAGGGGCACGCTCGAGGCGGGGCTAGTCTTTTCGGTTCCAACGTAAGTCGTCGTTGCGAGCTTCGGTGGGCTGCTGGTGTGCGCGGTTGCCCAAGCGATCGCCGCCGGCGGGAGCCCAGCGCCGATCGTGCCGCCGCCGCAGCCGGCCGCGACGGAGGGAGCGGCCCTCTGGCTGCTGCTGCGCGCCTTTGCCAGCGGCTGCACAGCGATGACCGGCGTCGAGGCAGTCAGTAACGGCGTGAGCGCCTTCCGCGATCCCACCGTCAAGCACGCTCATCGGACCCTGACGGGATCGTGCTGATCCTCGGCTTGCTGCTCGCGGTAATCTCCTATCTGGCGCCGGCCTAACACGTCGGCTCAATGGATCAGACCCGGCCTGATTACCAGAATGTGCTGTCCCAACTCGCCGGCGCAATCGTCGGACACGGCGTCATCTATTTCATCGCGATCGGCAGCCTGGTCGCGATCCTGCGCCTGTTAGCCAATACGAGCTTTGTCGATTGTCCGTGGCTCTGCCGTCGCGTGGCCGAGGACGGGTATCTGCCGGGCACTTTTTGCGACCCCGGACCGCCGTCTCGTCTTCTCTGTCGGGATTGTGTGGTTGGCGGCCATGGCCGGATTGCTGTAGACGGTGTTTGGCGGGATTACCGACCGGCTGATCCCGCTATTCGCGGTGGGCGCGTTTATGGCCTTCACGTTCTCACAACTCGGCATGGCGCTCCACTGGCGGCGGCGACGCGAGGGCAATCGAATGCGCCTGCTCATCAGCGGCACTGGCGCCACGGGGACCGGACGATCGACGGTCAGCTTCGCGACGAAGGCGCGGTGGCGCTGGGCGGGTTGCAGGCCCCGATCGCGGTAATCCCGCTGCAGCGCTGGCATCGACTTGCCGACAAGGCGGTAAGGTACGCACTGACACTGCCACAGAAGCTAATCGCGATTCATCTGACAAAACTCGAGGGGGCCGAAGGCGAGGAGCATGTCGGCAGATTGCGGCGGCAATGGCGAGACGATGTCGAGCGGCCTTCGCAAGCTGCGGGCCTCCCGCGCCCGCGGCTAATCATTCCCCCTTCTCCCTATCGAAGCTTTGCCGGGCGCTTGCTCAAGCATATCTCCGAGATTGAAGCGCAACATCCCGGCCGCCCGGTCCTTGTCGAGATACCCGAGGTCGTAAGGGAGCATTGGTGGGATTACGTGCTGCTCGACAGCTTGCGGGTGCGGAAACTGCGGACCGCGTTGTTGCGGCACGGCGGCCCGAATCTGCTGGTCGTCACGGTGCCCTGGGCGCGCGAGGAACCGCATCCCGAGGAAGTCATTGAAGCGGAGGAGCCGCAGTTGGAGGCGCCAGCCACGGCCGAAGCTGAGCAGGTCTAAGGAAACGCGCCGCGACTTAGGGCTCCTGACCAGATGGCGGGATGACAGTGCGGCGCATTGGCGGCGCCGCCGCCGGAATGCTGCTCAGATCAATCTCCGGCATCGGCAGATCGATCGCGCGCACAACCGCATTGGCCAGCTCATTGTAATCCCTGAAGTTGCGGCGCAGCCAGCTGCGCCAATTTTGCATGCCGCCGCTGGCGTGCTGTTCGAAGGCCGATTCGCGGGCATCGAGTGCCGAGGAAACGTGATCCCAGGCTAGCTGCAACAGCGCCGAGCGCTGCAATGCGGTATACCCGCCGCCGCCGAACGACTCTTCGAGCCCCGCCGCCATCTCGGGCGCGGTAAGGTCGCGCTCGGATGGGGCGACAACGAGCGAGGAGCCTGGAACGATCCGCAGGATCTCGGACATGCGCTGACGCGCCTTGAATAGCGCGATGCCGCCGGCGGCGAGATGCCTATGTGCGGGGACGCAATAGCCTGTCGGTGTGAAGTCGGGGTCGCGCTCGGCGGCGGTCAGGCAGCTGCGAACGGTCTGCACCGGCTCCAGCAGGTCGATCAGATACTCGATCGTTTGCTGGTGCTCCTTGAGACCCATCGCATCGGTCAGGGCCAGCGCGAGGCCCAAAGTGAACTCCGCCTTCGCCAGCCAGCCGTAGAGGTGATGCCAACGCAGCCAGCGCGGGATCGCTTCGGGCGACGGATCGACGAGGAACACGCGCTCCCACGGCACGAATACGTTGTCCAGCCACATTTGGCCGTCGAGTTCGTCGTAACGGCTGCTGAGCGGCGAGACGAAGGGGTTGATGTCGCGCGTGGCGATCTTGCGGCATAGGGTCGTGACGCCCGGCGCGCCTACCGGCACGATAAAGCTTGCGGGGTGCCCGCCGATTTCGATCCGGGTCATCGCGCCGATATAGACGTCCTCGGCATAGGCCGGGCTCGTATGCATGCCGAGTTTGCCGCGGAGGACGACCCCCGCATCGGTTTCCCGCACCAGCTTCAACGAGACGCGGTCGTTGGGGTCCGGGCGCATCCGCTGGCCGATGATCGGCGCGCCGCCGCAATAAGTGAGAAACCGGCCGGTGTGGGCGATCAATTCGCGGTAAGCGGCTGCCTGTGCGATTTGCTGCTCGGATGAATGGCGCATCTCGACGGCGGTCAGAACGCCCATCGCGATCAGATTGCCGTAGGCCGGCGTGTGCGTGATGTTGCCGGCGCTCAAAAACGTCGTCTTCGCAAAAGACCGGCCCATACCGATCAGCTCGTCGACGCTCCTCGGCAGCACGAAGGCCCACGGGATCCGCTTTCCACGGCCACTCGGAGGCGCCAGCAGCACCTCCTGCCAAGCGGGATCCAGATGGCGGTCATACCAAAGGGCGTATTCCTCGACCATCGCGCGCGTCGCGCGGTGCGTCGTTACGTCTTCGACCCAGCCGTCGCCCATCACCCAAACCCTGCGCCCGTCCCGCAGAGCTTCGCGGTACTCGGCCCCAGTTCGCATATAGCCCTCCGACAGGTTTCAACATGCCGCGCCGCCGATCGGCAATGGGGTCCTGGTTAACACCTGTTTTTGCAGGGAATCTACAGGCGTTAACACTCCGCGCCGGCCGCGCGTGGCCTACCGAACACCGGCCAAGGCCGCCAGCTCGAACTCGAAAAGGGGTTATCACAAAACGAAAGGACTTCAAATTAGTCCACAAATCGCAACAGTATACGAGATCATAATTAAAATCACAATCATCAAGAATGATATAGGCACAACGACTGGTAGTCTCGCGAAGCGCAGCCGTGCTCGGCAGAGGCATGCTCGTCGGTGGCGGCGGGTAGCGGGTCGACGAGTGCCTTCTTTGTTTACATTCCCTTATTGTCTATGTAAATTACAGTTACAGTCCGTTACGATTGGTTACCAAGCACCGCAGAGACGGTGAGCTGGTGACAGGGAGACTTTGCTGAATGCTGCCTCGTACAGCCATCCGAGGGCCAGTGCCGTGCAGGCGCCAGCGCGCGATTGGCCGGCATCGCCCGGCGGGTCCGTTCTCCACTATCGCCATGCTGCTCTTCTTTTGTTCCAGCGCTGCGGCTCATTCTCCCTGGGACGAGTTTGCCGAGTGGTACCGCAGCCTCAAGGAGCCAGGCACAGAGGGAATGATGGATCGTCCTACAGCCTGTTGCTCACCGGAGCGAGATTGTCAAACGACCGATTACAAGACGGATGCCGACGGTCGCTATTGGATCACCGCTGGGGGCGAGCGCGTCCCGGTCCCGTCCGATAAAATCCTGCAACGCACCGATAACCCGACCGGGCGTGCGGTCGTGTGCTTGCATTACTTGAACGGGCATCCGATCGTGCGCTGCTTTGTCAGACCCCCTGAGGGCTGAGGGCGCGCTTTTGGGACCCGCCGTCAATAAACCGCGCCGCGGGCGGTGATGGGCCAGAGCTGCTCGACGCGGCCCCCGCGGACGCAGACATACCAGTCGTAGAGGTTGACGGTCGGGTCGCAATGGCCGGGGATGAGACGCACCTTGTCGCCGATGTTGAGCCGGTTCGTCGCGCCCGAAATGCCGAGGCGGCCGTGCTCGTCGGAGGCGCGCTCGTAGCTGGCGGCAGGCTCGTCGGGAACGAGGGGCGGGCCGGAGTCGAAGGCCAGCGCCTTCAGACCGGCATCAACGATCGCGCGGTCCTGCGCCGGGCGGCTCATCACCGTCGCCCACACGAAAAGGCTCGGCTCGAAGGCCTTTGTCGGGGCGCCGTCGCGGTCGAGGTTGCGGCCGTAATCGGCGTCCATGAAGATATACGAGCCGCACTGCAATTCGGTGTAGACGCCGCTCGCGGCCTCGAACTCGAAGGTGCCGGTCCCGGCCCCGGTGATCGTCGGGCACCCGATCCTGTGGCGCGCCAGGAGGTCGCGTGTCTTCCTGGCTTTTTTTGTCGCCTCGCCGATCGCGTGCTGGCGCTCCTCCCAGCCGCGCAGATGCTGCGCCGAGCCGTGATAGGCCTGCAGCCCGGCAAAGGCGAGGTGCGGCGCTTGCGTCACCTGTTGCGCGAGCGCGACCGCCGGCTCGCCCGGCTCGACGCCGCAACGGTTGCCGCCCATATTGATCTCGACATAGACCGGCAGCGTGATCCCGGCCTCGCGCGCCGCCGCGTCGAGCGCGCTCACCTGCCCCGCATCGTCGACGCAGACGCCGATCCGCGCATTGTGCGCGAGCGCAGTCAGCCGCGTGAGTTTCTGCCGGCCGACGACCTCGTTGGTGACGAGCACGTCCTTGACGCCGCCATAGACCAGCGCCTCGGCCTCGCTGACCTTCTGGCAGCACACGCCGACCGCGCCCAATTCCATCTGCTTCAGCGCGATGACCGGGCATTTGTGGGTCTTGGCGTGCGGCCGCATGGCGACGCCGCTGCCAGCGACGCGGTCGCCTAAGCGGCGCAGATTGCGCTCGAACGCGTCGAGGTCGATAACGAGGGAGGGGGTGTCGATCTCGTCGAGGGTCATGCCGATCTCGGCCGGTGGACGGGTGATCATGCAGCGCCTCCTGAGGTTCGGATCGAGGCTCGCGCAGCCGCCGGGAAATTGCAACAGCCCCCGGACGGCCGCCCGCTAGGGGCGGGCGTTCCGGGGGTACGCCAATTTTGCCCTCAGGGATCGTGCGTCGAACGGCGCCCGCACCTTCGCATCATTGTCGAAATACACGAAGACGTCGCGCTCCGTGCGCCGGGGCAGTTTCTTGTCGGGCGCGATCCGGCGCGCATCGTTGGGCTCGAGACCCTGCGCCCATAGCTTGATCCGCGCCGCCCACCAATCGAGCGCCTCGTCAGAATAGCCGCTAGCGTAGAGCTCTTCGGAGCCGTGCAGGCGCAGATAGACGAAGTCGGCGGTGAGGTCTTCGGCATACGGCCATTCCACAGAATCGGCGAAGACGAGCGCTATGTTGTGCCGGCGCAAGAATTCGACGAAAGGCGGGTCGAGAAAGCTGGGGTGACGGATCTCGACGGCATGGCGCAATTCCCACCGGTTCTCGGTGCGGGCCCAGGCGCGGCCGCTGAGGCGGCGATCGTGAGCTTTGGCGAGCCTCGCCGCGGCTTCACTGTCTCGCGGCAATAGCGAGAAGAATGGCTCGAGCCGTGAGGGCTCGAATTTGAACCGCGGTGAGAATTGCCACAGAAACGGGCCGAGCTTGTCCTCAAGCCGCAAAACGCCGGAAGCGAAGAAATTGGCAAGCGGAGTCTCTATATCCTTCAGCTGTTTGAGATGTGTGATGTAGCGGCTGCCCTTCACCGCGAAGACGAAGCCTTCAGGCGTCTCGTCATACCATCGGGCAAACGATTCGGGGCGCTGCAGGGAGTAATGCGTGCCGTTGATCTCGATCGTGTCGACCTGCCGGCTCGCGTAGCAGAGCTCGTCGGAATGACGCAATCCGCGCGGGTAGAACGTGCCGCGCCAGCCGCCGTAGTTCCAGCCGGAAATGCCAATCCTCACTGCACCCGTGGGGCTCATCAGTCGGCTCCGCTGGCCTGCGGTAGGAGCGGCCGATGCTGACCCTCTCTGCCGTGACTTACCGGATCGGTGGGCGGGCTTTGCTTGACGAGGTGAGCGCGCAGATCGCAGAGGGCAGTAAGGTCGGTCTCGTCGGGCGCAACGGCGCCGGCAAATCGACGCTTCTCGACCTGATCCGCGGCGCCTTGCAGCCGGACGGCGGCTCGATCGAGTTGCCGCGTGGCTGTCGCATTGGTTTTCTGGCACAGGAAGCGCCCGGCAGTGAGGCGAGGCCGCTTGAAGCGGTGCTCGCAACCGATACCGAACGTGACGGCCTCTTGACCGAGAGGGAGGCGGGCGCCGATCCGGTGCGGGCCGCCGAGATCGAGGCGCGGCTGCTCGAGATCGATGCCCATTCGGCGCCGAGCCGGGCCGCGCGCATTCTCGCCGGACTCGGGCTCGACGAGGCGATACAGCGCCGCCCGCTCTCCGACCTGTCGGGCGGTTGGCGGATGCGCGTCGCGCTCGCAGCGTTGCTGTTTGCGGAACCCGATCTGCTGCTGCTCGACGAGCCCACCAATCACCTCGACCTCGAGGCGGCATTCTGGCTCGAGCGCTTTCTGCGCAGTTATCGCCGCACACTGATCCTGGTCAGCCACGATCGCCGCTTCCTCAACGCGGTGACAACGGTAACCCTGCATCTCCAACACGGGAAGCTGGCCGTCTACGCCGGCGGCTTCGATGCCTATCTGCGAGCGCGAAGCGAGGCGGCGCACCGTTTGGAGGCATTGGCACGACAACAGAAATCGGAGCGGGCGCGGCTGCAGGCGTTCATCGACCGCTTTCGCTACAAAGCGTCAAAGGCGCGCCAGGCGCAGAGCCGGCTGAAGGCGCTAGCGAGATTGGAGCCGGTCGTGCTGCCGGCCGAGGAGCCGCCGCCACGCCTCTCTTTCCCGGAGCCACCGCAGCTCGCGCCGCCGCTGATCGCGCTCGACCGGGTGGGCGTCGGTTATGTACCCGGAAGACCAGTTCTGTCGCGCCTCAATCTGCGGCTCGATCCCGACGACCGGATCGCACTGCTCGGCGCCAATGGTAACGGCAAGACGACCCTGGCCCGCCTGCTCGCTGGTCGCCTCACGCTGATTGCGGGACAGGTGACCCGCTCGCCCAGGCTCAGCTGCGGGTTTTTCGCGCAGCACCAGATCGAGGATATGCAGCCGGACGCTTCGGCCTACGATCACTTGGCTGCGCTGATGCCGGACGTCGCACCGGAGGCGGTTCGCTCCCGGCTTGGCCGATTCGGCTTCAGCCAGGACCAAGCCTTTGTGCCGGTCAGGGATCTCTCGGGCGGCGAGCGGTCACGGCTGAACTTCGCACTCATTACACATGACGCTCCGGCCCTGCTTATCTTCGACGAACCGACCAACCATCTCGATCTCGAGACCCGCGAAGCGCTGGTTCAAGCAATCAACGAGTTTCCTGGTGCAGTGGTTTTGGTGAGCCACGATCGGCACCTGATCGAGCTTGTTTCCGACCGGTTGTGGCTCGTCGCGGACGGAACGGTGCGTCCCTTTGATGGCGACCTCGAGGAATACGAGCGCCGAGTGCTCGATGCCAGCGCGTCGGATAATCGTGTGCGCGCGACGGAGGCGACTACGAGTCGCCGTGCCGCCAGGCGCTTAGCCGCCGAGCGACGGCGCGAGCTTGAGCCGCTGCGCCAACGTGCCCGCCGGGCCGAGGAAGCGCTCGCGAGGCTGACGAAAGAACGAGATTCGCTCGATCGCGCTCTGGCGGAGCCGCAAGCCGCCGGAACCGACGGCATTGCGGTTGCCGAAGTTCTCAAACGGCGTGCCGAGATTGTGAGGCTGATTGAACGGGCGGAGAGAGATTGGCTGGCGGCCGAGGAAGCGATGGAGCGAAACGCCGGGTGAAGAATTAACGCATTCTCCGTATTTCATCAGGAGTGGTTGGCCAGGAGTGGTTGGCCCGGGGGCTGCAACCGACCGCCGGTCCAGACTGATCGGTTGCGGATTCGCCGAATCGCTTTATTGAAATTGCTATTCTCGTCCCAATCATTCGGCGTTCTTGACTGCTTGCGAGACTACCCCACCGTCGATTAAGGCAAAGGAATGGAAATTTGAAGGAAAGACCATGGCTAAAGACGGGCCCCGCCCGAGGCTCGCGGCCAATAGCCGCAGATTGCAGAGGAAACCCTGTTTCACTTTGACAAACTCGGTAATATGGGATTATCGACTTAGCATCCGAACGGCAGTACTCTGGTGGCCGGGGCTGCTCAAGAGATACGGGACCGTTACTCGATAGATTCCCGCCCCGAACTGGGTTTCGCCATGGCCGACACTCCCGCGATCACCGACCGGAACCTCGAGGCAACCACCAACATTTCACTAAAACGGGAGCCAGCGTGTTTTGCGTTCCTTTCCCCGCGGTCCGTTTCGCCGCCGATGCCAATCGATTCGATAAATCTCGACCTCGCCTCGGCCGATTACTTTGAAGGGCGGGCGTCGCTATGGACGGCGCTCGAGATCCGTTCCGCGGTCAGCGACGAGCACCCGACGGCTATTCTCGGTTTTGATGAGACGTTTCTTCGCCCCTTCGCCCGGGCCTTGATTGAAGCTGCAACAACGCGCGCCGCCTATCGAATGACAATATTGGCAGAAGCGCGGGCCGGGGAGCGCTGTCGCGTCGTCGAATATGTCACCGGCGCCGGCAAGACGCTTGAGGAATTGCTGCTTCAGCCTTTCGACAACGTTGTCCTGATCAGTGCTGTTAAGGGAAAAGACGGCGACGAGACGCTTTTCCAACTGCCCCGTACCGACAGTTTCCTGCGCGCTTTCGCCAAAGTGGCTTACATAGCCGATCAAGCACTGCACGATCTACTGAGGGATATGGAGCGTTTGGCTCGGACCCGCAAACCCCTCGCGCACACCTGACCACCGCTAGAGCTTCCCGCGCTAATTTGCAAACTTTGCGGGGCCTCCCGCGAGCGTTCCAACGGGGAGCAAGCAGGGGGGCTCCCGAGCCCCCCTTGCTGTGTTGCGTATTATCTCTGCACGGTACCGCCTGGTCTCGGCCCTGTCGAAGGCATCGTGCCACCAGGAGGAGGCGGCGGTGCCGTGCCGGGAGGAACCGGCGGGTTCGAGTAGTTGCCCGCTTGCAGCCGAGCCAGCTCCTCCTGGTTCAGTTGGTTAGCAGTGCCACCAGTCAATTGCGCTCCCTTGCCGTGATAGTGCCCCGCCATGTTGCCATGAGAGGGATGTCGGGTATAGCGGTGCTTTGGCGGCGTCGCCGAGGTGCTCGCCGATGTCGAAGGGGGCGGCGAGGGAGCGGTTGCCGATGGCGCAGAAGCTCCTGATGCAGGAGCCGCGGCCGGGCGACTTGGACCGGTACTATACGGCGTCAAGCCCGGCCCGCCGGGATTGGGACCTGGCAGGCCCAGCGCGTTTCCACCCGACGGACTGGCTTGTTGCGCCCCTGCGGGCGCAACAAATGCTAGCGCGGCGAGTACCGCCACGCCCGTCAACCGATGCTTCATCTCTCGATCCTCCTTGTGGGCATTTGGAACGACTCGTCACTCGATTTTTAGCGCGCTCTTTTCGGGGCTCCCTTTCCCGCGTGTAGCGCGACGAGAGCGGGGATGGCTCACCCGGGGCATCTCCTAGGCGCGGGCGCCCTTATGATACCCGGCTTCACACCCTACTACATCGATATTGCCTAATATGGCGTGAACAGTTCGTTCAACCGCTGAAGTAGCGCAAATCGCGGCAGTCGAACGGAACAAGCGAGAGCGACATCGTATCGAGAGCTGCAGTGCGCCTCGCACTGCAACTGCAAAAGCCCCGCGGCAATAGCAGCGCAGGATGCAAGAGCTACCCGACCACTCCAGCCGAAGCTACACCTCAACCCGGAGCGTGGCCCGAGCGCCCTTGTCTCATCGAGCTAGTTTGGCTCGCAGGAGATTTTTTGGACTTTTTCTTTGCGTGATGAGATTTGGAGGATCTCTTTTTCTTCGTGCTAGCGGTCGGAGCAGACGGAGTTCCCGTGTCCGGAGACGCTGTCTGTCCACCACCACTTGTCGTGGCCTGAGCATGAGATTGGATAGGTAATACGATGCCTGCGACGAAGGTGAGCAATGCGAACGCGGAGACAAGCGCCTTCATGTGGGAACTCCTCGATCAAAACAACGCTTCGTTTTTTTCGCATCTGTAAGAGGTACAACCAGGCAATACCATCGCATTAGTTGCGCTCCCAAGCTGCATCGTAACATTATCACGATTGCTGGCGTAGGATGTAAGAAATATGGAAAAAGCTGACTAAAACAGGCGATTCGAGCCATCCTGCGGCTGCTCAATTCCCGCTCGAGCGCGCAGCTCGCGGCAAGCTCCCACCAACGGAGGCTCGACGCAAAAGAAAGCCCGCCGCGGCGAACCGGGCGGGCTGACGGGGGCCGTTACGGTCCCCCGGCTGGACCGAGAGGTATTATGGGAAGACGATTTCGACCCGCCGGTTTTGCGGTTCGCGAACACCCGGTGCCGTCGGGACACGAGGATCGTTCATGCCGCGGCCGGTAACGACCATATCGCTGCGCGGTACGCCGAGGCGTTCAAGGGCGGTCGCAACAGCATTGGCGCGCCGTTCGGAAAGCCGCTGATTGTAGCCCGCCGAACCGGAAAGGTCGGTGTAGCCGGTGACCTGGATCTGCACGCGGCCGCCCGACTTGTAGTGGTCCGCCGCAAGCGCGATGATCCGCTGGCCCTCCGGCGTGATGTTGTACTTATCCCAGTCGAAGAACACGAGATAGACCTGATGGACCGGCGGCGGCGGCGGGGCCGGCGGAGCGGGCGGCGGCGGCGCGGGCGGCGGCGCGCCGAATTTCATCGTCAGGCTGGCCACGATATTCTGCGTCTGGTAGCCCGTCTTGTATCGCGTCGTGCTCCCCGGGAAGCCGGCGTTCGGGGGATTGCCGGGCAATGGAAATACGCCCTTGTTTGTGAGGGTCTGCGAAGTGTTCGACAGATACCGGTAGTCTATATCGAAGGCGAGCAACGGGTTGATGTCGTACCGGACACCGACGATCGCTTGATAGCCGAAGTTCCAGGTGTTGCCCTTCAGGAATGTGCCGCCAAAAGTCGTCCCTGCCGGAACGCGCAACGGCCCTATCGTACCGGGGAAGTTGACGTTGAACGGTCCGATCGGCCCGACTGGGCTCAGCGAGATGCTGTCGACAGTATTCACGGCGCCTATGCCGAACCCGAGATGCGGGCTAACCGGCCAACCGAGTGTGAAATCATAAATGAAATTCGTCATTATAGAGTTGGTGTTGCGGTTCCCGCTGAACAACGTATTGATATTGGGGCCGCCAAATATGCCAAAGCTCGACAAGCCGTTGTGCCGGTAACTGTATTCTTCTTCGATCCGGATCGGGCCCCACTGGACACCGCCGCGGACGCCGGCGTTGAACCCGCTATTGTAGCGCGCGCTCCCTTGGAAACTATTGAAGAAGGGACCTGCGTTATTAACAACACCCGCGCTGTCGACTCTGAACGGCGGTGTGGTGACCGTGTCCTTCTGGTTATTGAGACTGGTCCACCCGCCCTCCGGTCCGATGTAGTAGGCTATCGGATAGGGGCCCCCCAGGAAAGCGAACTGGGCGTTCGCCTCGGCACAGCCAAACGCCACGGCAAGCGCTGCGCCAGCGCTTAGCAGATAGCGAGTTTTCATCCCTTACCTCCGGCCGCAAATACGCGTGTGACGATGGTCGTCGCGCCACCGTTGAACCGATCTTCACCATCTACCCCGCCGATGGCAAACGGTTTTTGTCTCAACGAGACGGCTTATCGCGGGATTCGTGCAGAACGCCGCCTACCGCGGCATTCTCGCAACAGTTTGGCCGTAACCCGACCAATTCCGCACGTTGGCGCCGCGTCTTTTCCGCAACACCGGCGAACCAATCACGCTTTGTGCGAGATTCCTCGAGCCCGCCTCCGGAACCAAGCCAGCTCCCGGCGCGGTGCCTGCGACGCGGTGTCCGACGCCGCCCGGCGCCCGCGGCTTGTTCAACCGTGCGGTAAAGCGCCTGCCAGCCTCAAGAAGGCCAAATCAGGCGTTTCGATCAGGGATCGATTAGGACGCCCGGGTTCAGCACGCCCTGCGGATCGACCGCTTGCTTCGCCGCGCGCAGCGCCGCGGCGAAGAGCGCCGGCCGCTGCCGGTCGTACCACGGCCGGTGATCGCGGCCGACCGCATGGTGGTGCGTGATCGTGCCGCCCGCCGCGATCAGCGCGTCGCTGGCGGCGCTCTTGATCGTCCGCCATTGCGACAACAGTTCGCCATGCCGGCCGAGCGCGTGGAACGTGAAATACGGCGCCGGCCCGTCTGGATAGACGTGCGTGAAGCGGCACGTCACCTGGCCTGGCCATCCGGTGGCGTCATGGATCGCCGCTTCCGTCGCCTCTTTCACTTTATCGTGAAGCGCCTCAAAGCGTTCCCAGGTGATTGCCGTCTCGAACGTGTCAGCGATGATCGCGCGCCGCACCAGGTGTTCGCGCGCAAACGGCATGCGGATGAAGGCGTGCCGCCATTGTTCTGCCGCCCCCTCGCGATGCGCATCCGGCTTGTCCGAGTGTTCTGGAATGCCGCCGTTGTCGGCGCAGCATTCTAAAGCCCGCCCCATCCACGCATCGAGCGGGTGATCCGCGGATTCGAAGGCCAGCACCAGGATCGCCGAGCGGCCGTCCCCAGCGGCGGTATTCTGCGCCTCTTGCGGGTCGAGGATGCGGCAGTTCGCCGGGTAGAGCCCGGCCTGCGCGATCGCTCTAACGGCGCGGGCGGCGGCAAGGAAATCCGCGAAGCCGACGGCGCCGCCGGCGCGGAAGTGCGGACGGTGCTGCAGCCGCATCCAGGCCTCGGTGATGACCCCGAGAATGCCCTCCGAGCCGATGAACAGGCGGTCGGGGCTCGGTCCAGCCCCCGATCCCGGCAGGCGCCGCGTCTCGATGATGCCGCGCGGCGTCACGACCCGCAGGTTCTCGACAAAATCGTCGATATGCGTGTAGAGGCTCGCAAAATGGCCGCCCGAGCGGGTCGCGATCCAGCCCCCGAGTGTCGAGTATTCGAAGCTCTGCGGAAAATGGCGCAAGGTCAGCGAATGCGGCCGCAATTGCGCTTCCAGCGCCGGGCCAAAGACGCCCGCCTCTATGCGCGCCGCGCGCGAGGTGTGGTCGATCTCGACGACGCGATCGAGGCGGCGCAGGTCGAGCGAGATCGCCGCCCGGCACGACGTGCCGTTGATCCTCGGTTCAACCCCGCCGACGACGCTGCTGCCGGCGCCGAACGGGATCAGCGCCGCCTGCGCGCCGCCCGCCCAATCGACGACGGCCGCTACTTCGGCTTCATTGCGCGGATAGGCGACGACATCGGGCGCGCTCTCGTATTGTCCGGCAAGACCGCGCGCATAGTCGCAGAAGGATTTGCCATAGGCGTGGGCGGCGCGGTCGTAGGTCTGGCTCGAGCAGCAGGCCGCAAGCGCCGCAGGCGGCGTAATCCGCGGCGCCTTGAGCGCGATCTCCGAAAGGGCGGGCGGCGCTCTCTCGTCGAAGCCGGTGACGCCGAACAGGCCGCGGTAGCGGTCGAGTGCGGCATTCACCTCCTCGGCAGCCAGCCCCTCGCCCTCGCGGCCCCAGCCGAAATGTTTCAGCCGCGCTTCGCTCATCGTGTCGGCTCCAGCGGTTAACGACGCCACTATCGCCGCGACGGGCTGCCGAGACAAGCCGGGCCGATTTCCCGTTCGACGGGAAAATAGCCGGGAATTTTTTCGAATTCCCGTCTCTCCAGTCTCGAAGCGGCGCAAAAAAGCGAGCCAAATCCGAGGCTTGCGCGCCAATTCCCGTAGTCCTCCTAATCGGGAATTTTTGCCGGCCTAATCGGGAATTAGTTTTCAGCAATATATGATGTGACATTAGCAATTATTAGCTCACCTACACGCACCTAAACACGACGGTAAGCCCGCGCTTAGCGCTTGTTTACGCACCTTAACTCGCTTATATCTTACTTCGCAAATCGACCCGTCACTGTAGCTAAAATGGTAACTACAGCGGCCGATTT
>Ga0126371_10000625_pt1 | contig 29416 bp, 25 predicted proteins | sample PanSoiMetaPlot_4_FD_110145 | JGI IMG/M metagenome (GOLD analysis project Ga0126371, IMG submission 110145) | Tropical forest soil microbial communities from Panama - MetaG Plot_4 | ecosystem: Environmental > Terrestrial > Soil > Tropical forest > Bulk soil | place: Panama | collected 2016-02-17 | reverse complement strand
TATCCAGCTGAGCTACGGGCGCGCTTCGCGGTGGGACCTCAATAGATTACACCAGCATGACTGGGAGCATGTGCTTGGACCAGGAAACAGATCAACCGATCTTTTCGATCTCGCGTTGTTTGCGCAACTCCTCCATCACGGATGAAACCAGCTCTTTAGCTCCATTGATCGACGAAAGCACGCTCTGAAGGTCCATAGCAGGTTTGCCGGGATTGCGATTACTCGTGCAGTACACGCCGTGTTGACCAACCAAGATGAGGGCGTCGGTAAGGAGGTCCATAGTCACCGCAAGGCGTCCACGGGCTGCACCCATCATGAACTCGTGCTTCTCGATTTCTTGTTTGTGATCTTCGAAGACGGACATAAATTCATTTCACCACGGGGAGACGGAGTCATGGAAAACCGAGACATGAGCTAGATCTCTGGCAATGCAGGCGCTAGATTGCCACACTATCGCGTTTCGACGAGCTCCGGTTTCGGGGCTGCGGCAGCCTGCTCTTTCTGCTCAGGTTTCCAGCGCAAAATCGGCTTGCGCGCTGCGGTAGTTTCATCCATGCGGGCTACGCGTGTGTTGTGTGGGGCGCTGACTACAAGCTGCGGATCCTCCTGCACTTCGTCAGCGATCGACTTCATTGCAGCGATGAATAGGTCGAGTTCTTCCTTCGACTCGCTCTCTGTGGGCTCGATCATGAGCGCGCCGGGAACGATCAGCGGGAATGACGTGGTGTATGGATGGAAGCCATAATCGATCAGGCGCTTGGCGATGTCTCCGGTCCGGACTCCGTTTTGGGTCTGCAGGCGATCGCTGAAGACTACCTCGTGCATGGATCCAGTTTTGTAGGGCAGATCGTATATGCCTTCGAGCTTTTTGCGAATGTAGTTGGCATTCAGCACAGCATCTTCTGTCGTTTGACGCAGACCGTCCGCACCATTGGCAAAGATGTAGGCGAGCGCACGCACGAACATGCCGAAGTTGCCGTAGAAGGCGCGTACGCGTCCGATCGACTGCGGGCGGTTGTACTCGAAGCCGAGCTTGCTATCCGTGCGCGTGGTCAGCACCGGTGTGGGCAAGAACCGTTCGAGAATCTTCTTGCAGGCCACCGGACCCGATCCCGGACCGCCGCCGCCGTGCGGCGTCGAGAAGGTTTTGTGCAGGTTCAGGTGCATCACATCGACGCCGAAATCACCTGGTCGCGTCTTCCCTACGAGCGCATTCATGTTCGCGCCGTCCATGTAAAGAAGCGCGCCCTTGTCGTGCAGGACGTCGGCGATACGGTGAATCTCCTTCTCGAAGACACCGATCGTACTCGGATTGGTGAGCATCATGCCGGCGACGGTTTCCTCGACCACTGATGCCAGCAGACTGGCATCGACCATGCCTTCGGCGTTCGACTTTAGGTTGATGATCTCGTATCCGCAGATCGCCGCCGTGGCGGGGTTGGTGCCGTGTGCTGAATCGGGAATGATAATTTTCTTGCGCGGGTTCCCTCTTGATTCGTGATAGGCGCGCATCAGCAGAATGCCGGTAAACTCGCCGTGCGCTCCGGCCGCAGGCTGGAGCGTGATTGCGTCCATGCCTGTGATCTCGCACAGACATTCTTGGAGTGTCTTGATGATCCGCAGAGCGCCTTGGGAAATCTTCTCTGGCTGGTAGGGATGAGCGTTGCCGATGCCCTCGAGCCTAGCGACAAATTCGTTGACGCGCGCGTTGTACTTCATCGTGCACGAGCCGAGCGGATACATGCCGAGATCGATCGCGTAATTCCAGGTCGAGAGCCGGGTGAAGTGGCGAATGATCTCGATCTCGCTTACCTCCGGCATTAACCCGAGGTCTTCGCGCGCCTGCTCTCCAAGAAGCTTCTCAGGATCGACTTCAGGCACGTCGAGAGGCGGCAACTTATACGCCTTCTTTCCTGCCGAGGATTTCTCGAAGATCAACCCCTCATTCTGATTCACGTGCTGCGACACTTTGCGGATCATGCTTGCACCGCCTGGACTGCGGCATCGATCTGCTCGCGTGTATTCATCTCCGTGCAGCACCAGAGCGAAGCGTTACCCAATTCGGGATAAAACTTCTTCAGCGATAGTCCCCCGACGATCTTCTTTTCCAGGAGGCGGTCATTGATCGCATGCGGATCTTCCTTACTCTGCACCACAAATTCGTTGAAGCGTTTTCCGCGCGGGAACAAGACTTTTGCTTTCTTCCCGAACTCGCCGGCAGCGTAGTGTGCCTTGGACAGATTTTGTTTGGCCAGGTCTTTGAGCCCTTCGCGCCCATAGACGTCCATGTAAATCGTGGACATCAGAGCAACCAGCGCCTGATTCGTGCAGATGTTCGAAGTCGCCTTCTCGCGGCGAATATGTTGCTCACGAGTCGACAGCGTGAGCACGTACCCTCGATTCCCATTTTTGTCTTTGGTCTCGCCTACTAGACGACCTGGCATCTGGCGAACGTACTTCTCTTTGGCAGCGAGAACGCCATCGTAGGGACCACCGAATCCTAGCGGCACTCCGAAGGACTGCGCTTCGATCGAGACGATGTCGGCGTCCGCCGGCGGCTTCACGATTCCGAGCGACAGTGCCTCCGCAATCGAAACTACGAGCAGCGCACCCTTGCGATGCGCGATCTCCGCGATTGCCGCGACATCTTCAATTGAGCCAAAAAAGTTCGGACTCTGAATCAGAACGCACGCGGTCCGATCCGTAACCGCCTTCTCGAGCTCATCGAGCTTGATCTCCCCCCTTTCTTCCTCATAGCCGACGAAGGTCATCGGCATCTCGCGATGATGGAGATAAGTGTGAATCACCTCGCGATATTCGGGATGTACCGTCCGTGCGATTACAGACTCGTGCCGTCCGGTCACGCGCATCGCCATCAGAATGGCTTCGGCTGCACCGGTACTGCCGTCGTACATCGAGGCGTTGGCGATTTCCATTCCTGTCAGTTCGCAGATCATCGTCTGGAACTCGAAGATCGCCTGCAGCGTGCCTTGAGAAATCTCTGCCTGATAAGGCGTGTATGAAGTAAGAAATTCGCCGCGCTGCACCAGAGCATCGATAATCACCGGCCGGTAATGGTGGTACGCGCCGGCACCGAGGAATGCAGCGTAGCCGGCAGCATTCTCCTGGCTGCGTTCGCGGAAGTAGTCAATGATTTCCGACTCCGCCATCTGGCGCGGAACGTTGAGATCGCGATTTAGTCGGTACTCAGCGGGAATGGCTTTAAAGAAATCGTCAACGGAATGGACGCCGATCTCGCGCAGCATCACCTCGCGATCAGCAGGAGACTTGGGAAGATAACGCAACTAGTGCCCACCCTCTTCTTTCACGAATTTGTCGTAATCGTCTGCGGACAGCAGTTTGTTGACCTCGCCGGAGTCCTTGAGCTGAATGCGCAGCATCCAGGAGCCGTGCGCGTCGGAGTTTATCTTCTCTGGAGCCGTCTCCAGAGTATCGTTGACGGCGACAACTTTGCCCGACGCAGGCGCGTAGAGGTCAGAAACCGCCTTCACCGACTCCACGCTGCCGAAGGTCTTGCCGGCAGTGAGTTCGTCTCCCACTTTGGGCAATTCCACGAAGACGATGTCGCCGAGGGAGTTCTGAGCGTAATCGGTAATTCCAATCGTGGCTTGATTGCCGTCCACCTTGATCCATTCGTGTTCTTTGGTGTAGCGGTAATCTGCGGGAACAGCCATGCTGTCTTCCTTTGCTATTTCTCTTTCTTTGGACGTTTGTAGAAGGGCGTTGGAACTACCTGCCCCTTTACTTTCTGACTTCGGACCTCAACTAGAACTACTGTTCCGATCTGGGAATACTGCGGAGGCACATACGCCAATGCGATGTTCTTCTTGAGGAACGGCGCCGGAGAGCCGCTGGTGATCTCACCGATCTGCTGGCCTGATTCGCTGAAGACCTTGTAGCAGTCGCGACCGATTCCTCGTTCGATCATTTCTAGGCCAACTAGAATCCGCTTGAGTCCTTCAGCCTTCGCTTTCTCCAGCGCATCGCGGCCGATGAAGTTGCCTTTCTCCATCTTGCAGTAGCGTCCGAGGTCAGCCTCCCAGACATTGATCGTGTCGGAGATTTCGTGGCCGTAGAGCGCCATCTTCGATTCAAGTCGAAGCGTGTTGCGAGCGCCAAGGCCACAGGGCAGGATTCCGAATTCCCTGCCTGCTCCCAGCACCTCGTACCAGACACGGTCGCTGGTCGGCTCGTCGGAGGGAATGTAGATCTCGAAACCATCTTCACCGGTGTAACCGGTGCGGGCGATCATTGTGTTTGGCAGTCCGCAGACTGTGCCGTAGGTGAACCAATAATTCTTGACTGGGGAAAGATCGACGTTCGCCAACTTGCGCAGCACATCGATGGCCTTGGGGCCCTGGATCGCGAGCTGCGTGTAGTAATCGCTGAGATCGTCAGCATGGCAGCGGAAGCCGCGGACGTTCTGGCGGACCCAGTTCACGTCCTTTTCTCGCGTGCCTGCATTGATGACCAGCAGGTAATCGTTCTCGCCGAGCTTGTGGACGATCACATCGTCGACGAACGTACCCTCGGGATACAGCAGCGCAGAATAATGCGCCTGCCCCTGCTGCAGCTTCGAGGCGTCGTTCATGCTGATGTGCTGAACTGCGGCGAGCGCCTGTGGTCCACGAATAAGGATGTCGCCCATGTGGCTGACGTCGAAGACGCCGACGCTGGTCCGAACCGCCATGTGCTCGGCGATCAGCCCGGAGTACTCGACGGGCATATCCCAGCCGCCAAAATCGACCATCTTGGCGCCCATCTTGCGATGCACGGCATTCAAGGCAGTCTTGCGCAATCCGGCTTTTACTTCGGCGGTAGGACTCAACGGTATTCCTTAGTTGCAGAGCGGAAGGTGACGCCCAGAACGTGCTGGGTAACCTTTGAAATTAACACGCGGGTGGGGGAGGGTTCAACGCGATGAGGTGCAGACTCAATCCCTTTTCTAAAGGCACGACGACTTTTAAGAACTAAAGAGAGTTCCTCACATTTGTATTTGATCGCTCTGGGGCTGAGCGCCGTTGACGAGTTGTTACACCGGACTCAAACACAGAGTCTGTCCACGTCGACACTATCCGCTATATGTACGGCCGGGTGCAGCCCCACACCCCGCACTGATTGTACTTGTGAAAATGTGAAAGAAAGGGCAGTACGCAGCTTTCAGGGCATGCTACCGATGGGTCTGTTAACCTAATCTGTTTTCCTCGGACTCCGATTTCATTCAGCATTACCGGCGTCGATAACGGCGTAAAGAGAGATCTGAATGCCTCCGTTTAAGTTCAAGGGCGTTGACTTCATCGAGTTCGATTCCCTGCTCTCGGAAGACGAGCGCCTGGTGCGCGACAACACGCGCAAATTCATCGAAGAAAACCTGATCCCGATCATCGAGGAATGCAACCGCGAAGGACGCTTCCCGCGCGAGTTAGTGAAGCCCATGGGCGAAATGGGACTCTTCGGCGCCAGTCTTAAAGGATACGGATGCGCTGGAATGTCGAACGTCGAGTACGGGCTGGTGATGCAGGAACTCGAGCGCGGAGACAGCGGAGTGCGTTCGTTCGTCAGCGTGCAATCGGCGCTCGTGATGTACCCGATTTATGCCTTCGGCAGCGAGGAACAAAAGCAGCAATGGCTGCCGAAACTCGCGACCGGAGAAAAGCTTGGCTGCTTCGGACTCACGGAGCCCGATTTCGGATCGAATCCTGGCGGGATGCGCACGCGAGCAGTGCGCCAGGACAATGAATATGTACTAAACGGCGAGAAGATGTGGATCACGTCGGGTTCCATCGCCGACGTTGCGGTTGTCTGGGCGAAGAGCGAAGATCATGGCGGCAAAGTCCGCGGCTTCCTTGTGGAAACGAATCGGCCCGGCTTCGCCGCGCAGGACGTACACGGCAAGTGGTCGCTGCGGGCATCGGTAACCTCTGGTCTATCTCTCCAGGATGTTCGCGTGCCCACGTGCAATTTGCTTCCGGAGTCTGACGGTCTGAAGTCGCCGCTCATGTGCCTGAATCAGGCACGGTACGGAATTGCCTGGGGAGCGATCGGCGCGGCGATGTCGTGTTACGACACTGCGCTTCAATACTCGCTCCTGCGAAAGCAGTTCCGCGACCAGCCCATCGCCTCGCATCAGCTTGTTCAGCAAAAGCTCGCGTGGATGATTTCTGAAATCACGAAAGCGCAACTCCTGGTACTCCAAGTCGGTCGCCTGAAAGACGCCGACAAGGTACAGCACCAGCACATCTCAATGGCCAAGCGAAACAACGTCTGGATGGCGCTTGAGAGCGCACGCATGGCTCGAGACATCCTCGGCGCGAACGGCATTGCTGACGACTATCCCATCATGCGCCACATGATGAACCTGGAATCGGTAAAGACCTACGAAGGCACTCACGACATCCATACGCTTATCATTGGAGCGAACGTAACCGGGATTGACGCGTTCTAACCAACGGAGGACCGATGTCTGATTCCTGCAAACATCTCAAGGATGCGCAAGACGCGAAACCAAATTCGAAAGGGTGCGAAGAGTGCCTGAAAATGGGAGACACCTGGGTCCATTTGCGACTATGCCTCTCGTGCGGGCATGTAGGCTGCTGTGATTCGTCGAAGAACAAGCATGCGACAAAGCACTACCATTCAACTAAGCATCCCGTGATTCGTTCTTTCGAACCTGGGGAGCAGTGGCGATATTGCTATGTCGATGAACTGTTCGTGGGGTGAGGACGTGCTTAGGTCGAGATGGGCTCATGTCAGGGCATTGACTTTAGTCGTGCCGAAAGAAGCTGGCCGGGAACAATCCTCTTTGCCGAAGGCTCACGCGAAGCGAAGCGTAGCCCTTAGAGGGAATACGACGCCCAGTTGCGGCACTACTGAAGTCGATACCCTGATACGAACATGGCAACGGCTGAGTCGGGCTGCCTTCCTCACTCATGGAGCCGTTCTCTAAGGACATGAAGCAAATTTGCTGGATAATCTTTTTGGTAATCCCCTCTTCGGCATTCGCACAACGTCTTCCCCAAACTACCATCCCAAACCACTACTCGCTCTATCTCGATCCGCTCATTGCGCAAAAGGCCTTCAGAGGAGAAGAAACGATCGACGTTTATGTGAGCACCGCAACAAAGGAAATCGTTCTGAACTCGCTCGACCTAGGCATCTCCGAAGCTGAGGTCAAATCTGGCGGGAAAACCCAGAAGGCTGCGGTGACCTACGACAAACCGCAAGAGATTGCACAACTTTCCCTTCCAGAGCCTGTGCCCGCCGGCGAAGCCCAGATTCACCTGAAATTTTCCGGCAAGCTGACAGAAGGCCTGCGCGGTCTGTACCTCAGCAAGGGTGCCCGTCGGCAATACGCTGTCACTCAGTTCGAAGGCACATACGCGCGCATGATGCTTCCCTGTTTTGACGAGCCGGCTTTCAAGGCCACGTTCGATCTCACAGTCATGGCCGACAACGGCGACACCGCAATTTCAAACGGACGAATTGCGAAAGACGAGCCGGCGGGTGGTAATCGGCACAAGATCACCTTCTCGACCTCACCGAAGATGTCTACCTATCTGGTAGCTCTCGCGATCGGTGACTGGCAATGTTTGTCGCGCACGGTTGATAACGTGCCTATTCGAGTTTGCGCTGAACCAGACAAAAAGCAGTATGGAGCTTTCGCACTCGATGTAGCTTCACATTCCATCGAGTTCTACAATCAGTGGTACGGCATCAAGTACCCATTTGGGAAACTCGATATGGTCGCAATCCCCGACTATGAGTGGGGAGGGATGGAGAATACGGCGTCGATCTTTTATCGCGACACGGCGCTACTCCTAGGTGGAAACAATGCCTCGGTCTTTCGCAAACGTGCGCAAGCGGTGACTATCGCTCATGAAATCGCTCATCAGTGGTTCGGGGATTTGGTTACGGCTGCGTGGTGGGACGACATCTGGCTCAACGAGGGCTTTGCCACATGGATGTCTCGAAAACCGATCGCGGTATGGCATCCCGAATGGCATCTCGAGGACGATGCCGCCGAAGATGCACAACAGATCATTGGCGTCGATTCTCTTGCTACGGCACGCGCGATTCACGGAAATCCCAGTACGCCCTCCGAAATTAAAGAGATGTTCGATGGCATCACGTACGAAAAGGGTGGCGCGGTGCTGCGAATGCTGGAGTCCTATGTTGGGGCCCAGACATTTCGGAAAGGCGTAAACGCCTATCTTGCAGCTCATGCTAATGGGAACGCGACCTCTACGGATTTCTGGCGGGCCGAGGCTCAGGCTTCTGGCAAGCCGATCGACAAGATCATGCCGACGTTCGTTCTTCAACCTGGGGTTCCCTTGCTGAGCCTGTCGACTTCCTGCAACAAGGGTTCGGATAACCTGGAACTCAAGCAGCAGAGATTTCTCGTTTCTCCTGAGCGACTCCAGTCGGCAAGTAACGAAATCTGGCAGATCCCAACCTGCACCAAGACCGACAAGAACGTTGCGGGCGACTGCTCGCTGATCACTCAACGCGAACAGACCGTCTCGTCCCAGAGCTGCTCCGACTGGGTCTTCGGAAATCGCGACGCTAAAGGCTACTACCGCGTTGCGTACGCGCCTGAGGATCTGAAGAAAGTTGCTGACGCCGCCGAGCAGCAACTCAATGTACCGGAGCGGATTGCGCTGGTCGAGGATACCTGGGCCCTAACGCATGCCGGCAAAGCCTCGGTCGCTGACTTTCTTGATCTCACGCAGCATTTGCGCGGTGACGAGAATCGGCACATCGTCGGATTGTTAGCGCGGCACTTGGAATATATCGGCGATTCGCTTGTATCGAGTAGTCATAAGGAGCCATACAGAGTCACAGTGCGCGCGCAGTTCGCCCCGCTGGCTAAGACACTTGGGTGGAGTGCTCGTGCGAACGACACGGATGAACAGAAGGCCTTGCGCGCGAACCTGCTGGCGACGCTCGGTTCCGCGGGAGATCCAGATGCAGTCGCAGCCTCGCGCAAGATCGTGGAGCAGTACATGCAGAATCCCACTTCCGCGGACGGAACCATCAGCGGAAGCGCATTTACGGTCGCTGCTGAGAATGGCGATCAAGCGTTCTACGATCAGCTAACAAATGCGCTGGCGAATGCTAAAACGGGCGATGAGTACAACCACTATCTGTATGCCTTGGCAGCATTCCGAGAATCGGACTTGGTTCAGCACACGATTGGTCTCGTAGATCAAGGGAGGGTGCGCCAGCAGGATTATCCGCGCTTTTTCGGAGCGCTTCTTTCAAATTCTGCATCGCGAGATTCTGCGTGGAAATATCTGAAAGATCATTGGGAAGATATGGCACAGAAAGTAACTTCATTTGGCGGAGCCGGCGCCGTTTCCGCTTTGGGAAATAGCTGTTCAGCGGAGATGCGCGATGACGTAAAGCAGTTCTTCACGAATCATCCTGCGCCTGGTGCCCAGCGCACTGTTCAGCAGAGCCTGGAGAGGATCGACGGCTGCATAGATTTCCGGCGAAGACAGGGCAGTAACTTTCAGAACTGGGTAAAAGGCCAGCGCTGATAAGAGTCTCTACGAAGACTCACCTTCCGAACGTGTATCCGATGTTCAAGCCATAACGTGTAACGTGAGCGGCCGTGAACTCAACGTTGTTATGCACAAAGTAGAAGTGGGCTTCGGGAGCCAGATAGATCGAATTGGTGAGGTAAAGCCGGAGCGCGCCGCCGACGTGTCCTAAGAAATGGTTGCTGCTTACGTAGTTGGTGCACTGGCCAAAGTTGTTGCAGTTTAGAAAGTCGCCGTAGAAACGAATGCTTTCCGCACCGATCCCGCCCATGGCGGCATAACCGATACGACCCGTCTTGCGTGCATAGACGGCGTTAAAGTCAAAGAAAATCGGCCTGTATGGTGTGAGGTCCTGGTACATACCGCGGGTCGCCCTCCAGGCCACTTCCCCATTGAATCCGAGGTTCCGCCAAATAATAAAGTCGGCAGAGAAGCTTGGGTACACTCCCCCGCTTAGCGATTGTGGAGAGTGGTTGAAGTCATTCAAGTTGAAATTAGTCGCTGATGGCGCATTCATGCCACCGATCCCGAATTGGGCATCCATCTGCTGTTGAGCATGCAGCGTGCCTACGAGAGCCATCGAGGAAACCCAAAGAAGCAAAGCGAACAGTCGTTTCACAACTCCTCCCAATTCAGAGCATAGCTCTTCCATCGCCGACCGCAGCGACAGAGTTCCTCTTTTAACTGAGACACTTATCTGTGGGAAGATGTTGTGCTTCGCGCAGAAATAACGCTAGTTACCGAAGGCCAGAGTCCGGCTCGGATTGCTTTGGGTAAAGCTCGATCACGTTTGTTCGAGATCTCAAGGTGCCAGCAGGAATTTCAAAGCGGTAGTTTCCAAGCGTAATCAATTCAGGTTTTTGCGCATTTGGCGCTTCAGAGTTAGTCTGAGGGTTCTTCCCCCTTTTGTCAGAGGGAAATACCTTCAATGCAAGGTACGCCATAAGTAGGAAGCCGGAAAAGATCCAAGCTAACTGCAACCAGAAGAGAGCATCGACGACTTTTTCCCAGGCGCCAGGATGCAATCACGCACCTCTCGTTTGGCTGACACAAAACGAGCGGAGATGATCAGGCCATCATCTCCGCCCATGTCGCCGAGGGACGACCAGGAGAGACTTTTCGCGAAACTTGGTATTCCGTCCCTGAGCGTCTTGCGAAAGCAAGTAACGACGTTGTGTCGCTAACAGCTCAGCTAATAAGACCACTTTTATCAAGCGATTGACCTTAAAACATGCAGCTCCGGTGTAAAGAAAGGTAAATAGCTGGGTTCGGTTGAACGAAACGTGCCACAATCCTCTTACAAGCTGACGTGGATTTGACGATGTTGGAAAAGATTCTCATTATCGACGACGATGCTGAACTCTGCGAGATGTTGTCGGAGTATCTGCGCAAAGAAGGTTTTGAAGTGGAGAGCGTCCAGCACGGCGCACGAGGTCTGGAAAAAGCCCGAGAGGGCAGTCATCAACTGATCGTCCTCGATGTGATGCTTCCGGGAATGAATGGATTTGACCTGCTGCGCGAACTGCGTACGACATCTGACATTCCAGTATTACTGCTAACTGCACGCGGCGATGAGCTCGATCGAATTGTCGGCCTCGAAATTGGAGCTGACGATTATCTGTCCAAGCCATTCAATGCACGTGAGTTACTAGCTCGCATTCGGGCGATTGGGCGCCGGAACGCGAGAGAACAACGCGTAACCACGGCTTCTAAACAACCTGTCCAAGTAGGAGATGTTGAGCTTGATCCCGGATCACGGACGATTACGCTCAACGGCAAGATCCTGGAAACTACGACCGTGGAGTTCAACTTGCTAGACGTTTTGCTACGATCTGCGGGCAACGTAGTGAGCCGAGATGAGATAGCTTCGGTCGTACTTGGACGAGAACTGAGCCCATTTGATCGCAGCATAGACGTGCATATCAGCAAACTGCGCAAGAAGCTCGGGAATCTCCCAAACGGTCGGGAGCGCATCAAGACCATTCGAAACACTGGTTATATGTACGTTTCGACGGTCAATTCGCCGGTTCGAGAGAAACAGCTCAGATAGACATGCGCAGCCTATTCTTCAAAATATTCGCGTTTTTCTGGCTTTGCACCGCGCTTATCGTTGGAGTCTTCATTGCCACTGCCGATCGTCCCACGGAGGACGAGATTCGAGCTGCGGTGCACCGAGGACTAACTCCGGCAATCCTCTCCAACGCCGAAATTCTCATTCACTCCTATGAAAGTGGTGGTTGCCAAGCAGTGTTAGGGAGCAAGAAATCCGTTGAGCCCGGGCGCATGCCGCTAGATCTTCTGGACGCTAACGGAAACTTTCTCTGCGATAGCAAACTTCACAGGGTGAATGTAGGCGTTCTGCCTCCTCCGGGCGCCGTTGAGTTCCGCACCATCGACAATCAGCGCATTGGTGTTACTGGGCTACTCCGTGGGCAGTCAGCAAGTTATTCCGCAGTTCTTGAACTGCGTCGCATCGAAATGCCTCTCGTTCGCGGAAATCTTTTCAAAAGAGTGGGGCTTTCGCTCGTCATCTCGGGTTTGATCTGCGCCTTGCTAGCACGCTATCTCACCCAGCCAATCACGCGGCTCCGTACCGCTGCCCAAAAAATCGCCGCCGGTGATCTGAAGGCACGTGCGGGCACAAACTCGGTTCAGTTGGATGAAGTCGGACAATTGGTTCAGGACTTCGACCTGATGGCTGAACGACTCGAAGTTCTCATCGGTGCGCAGCAACGCCTCATCAGCGACGTCTCCCATGAGCTGCGGTCGCCTCTCACGCGACTAAAACTGGCTCTTGATCTCGCTCGCAGTGATTCCGGAATAGAGCACTCACCAGCCCTTGACCGCATCGAGCGCGAAGCCGAGAGACTCAGTGCTCTGGTAGGAATGTTGTTGACTTTGTCACGCTTGGAATCGGGTGATTCCGCGCCTGCAAGCTCGATGGTTCACATTCCTGATTTGCTCGCCGAGATCGCCGCTGACGTCGAAATCGAAGCTCAATCACGTGGCTGTTCAATTTCTCTCGGGCGAATGCAGGAATGTTGGATCGAGGGAGATCAAGAATTACTGCGTAGCGCCTTTGAAAACGTCGTACGCAACGCCATCCGTTACACAGAACCTGGCACTGACGTCCAGGTCGGCATCCAGTGCGAAACCAACGATGTAAGAATCACGGTGCGAGATCACGGACCTGGCGTTCCTGAATCCGAATTGGACAATGTCTTCAAGCCGTTCTACAGGGTCGATACTTCGCGAGAACGTAGAACAGGTGGAGTCGGCCTAGGCCTTGCAATCGCCGAACGGGCCATAAAACTTCACAACGGAAAAATCAGTGCTGGAAATCTCAAAGAGGGCGGATTCCAGATAGAGATTTCGCTCCCGATGGCAGTGGTGACCGTTTAGCCAGGCTGGTGATTTATCATGCCAGCCCATGAAAATTATCGGTTGGCTCTTCACTTTTCTGAGTATCGCAATTTACACGGGCTTGGCCCAGAATCCGTCGCCTGCAACCCAGGCCCAACCGCAACCACAGTCTGTTGATCCCGATCTCGAAAGGCTTGCCTCTCAGCTTCAGCGCGCACATCAAGCGCTAAACGACTGGCCGAACTTGAGCCGATACCGTGAGTCTAATGCTAAGACTCCGCCTCCTGCCCCCGGCGAGAATCGAGTCGTTTTCATGGGTGATTCCATCACCGATGGTTGGGGCAAAGGGCAAGCTCAATTCTTTCCCGGAAAGCCATATATCAATCGCGGGATCAGCGGACAAACGACTCCGCAAATGCTGGTGCGGTTCCGTCCCGATGTAATCGACCTAAAACCCAGATTGGTGGTCACCTTAGCAGGTACAAATGATATTGCCGGCAACACAGGCCAGGAAACTTTGCAGAACATCGAAGGCAATCTTGCATCCATGTCGGAATTAGCTAGAGCCAATGGCATTCGCGTTGTCATCGCTTCAGTCATGCCGGTTTGCGATTCCCTGAGACCGCAGACGGCGCGCCGGCCTCCGCAGCAGATCGTTGCTCTCAATCAGTGGATCAAGTCCTACGCTGCCAAGAATTCATTTGGATACTTGGACTACTACTCGGCTATGGTGGATAGCTCAGGCATGCTGAAGAGCGAACTCACCTATGACTGCCTTCATCCGAACGACGCTGGCTATGCAGTAATGCAACCCTTAGCTGAGCAGGCCATCGCAGAAGCGTTGAAGAAATAGTTCATGTCCGACTCATCAGCCGCCTTGGTGACGCAGAGTCTCACTGATCGCGTCAACCGGCGGAACGCGCTCATCGCCGGATTCCTTGGCTGGACGCTCGACGCTTTCGACTTCTTCGTTCTCACTTATGTGCTGAACGACGTCGCCCGCGACTTCCATCGCACGCGCCCAGATATCGCGCTGACGCTCACCGCCAGTCTCGCCATGAGACCCGTCGGTGCTGTGATCTTTGGATTGCTCGCCGATCGTTACGGAAGGCGATTGCCACTGATGTTGGACGTCATCTTCTACTCGGTCATCGAAGTTCTGTCGGGATTCGCAACAAACTACAGCGTTTTCCTGTTCTTGCGCCTGCTGTACGGCATTGGGATGGGAGGAGAATGGGGAGTAGGAGCTTCCCTAACACTCGAGTCAGTTCCCGCACGGTGGCGCGGCATCATTTCGGGACTTCTTCAGGAAGGATATGCGCTCGGAAATATTCTTGCAGCAGTCGCCTACTTTACGATCTACCCGCAATATGGCTGGAGAGCACTCTTCTTCGTGGGAGGTCTTCCTGCGCTGCTCACGCTCTTTATCCGAGCCAAAGTGAAGGAATCAGAGGCGTGGCATTCGACGCGAACCGATTGGACAACATATTGGAGAATCGTTCGGCGCAACGGCCGTCGCTTCCTGTATCTCGTTTTGCTGATGACGGTAATGACCTTCATGTCGCACGGAACTCAGGATCTCTATCCCACGTTCCTCGGCCATCAGCGCGGATATGGCCCACATGCGACTGCCATAATCAGCATCATCACAATGATCGGCGCCATTTGTGGCGGGCTCGTCTTCGGAGCCTATTCCGACCGCAAAGGCCGCCGGCGAGCCATGATTACAGCGTCGCTGCTCGGCTTGGCTGCGATCCCACTTTGGATCCTCTCGCCGACGACCGCTCTTTTAGTCGCAGGCGGATTTGCAATGCAGTTCATGGTGCAAGGAGCCTGGGGTGTGATCCCAGCGCACATCAACGAACTGTCTCCCGGCGAGCTTCGCGGATTCTTTCCTGGATTTGCCTATCAGCTTGGAGTCCTCTTTGGCTCGCCAATCAGCTACGTGGAGCCAAGGCTCGGAGAGCACTTCTCTTATACGCACTCAATGGGTATTCTTGCTGCAGCAGTCCTGAGCACCGCTGCACTCGTAATCTTCTTGGGACCAGAGGCAAAAGGAATACATTTCGGCGCTCTCCCCGTCGCGGATAGGAGTCAATCTAGCGATTGAGTTCACGAGCCATGGTGGAACTTCGCAGAGCAATCGTCTTTCCCATCAGAAACCCGTCAAGGTTGCCAGGATAGTACTGGCGCAGAGTCTTCAACACGGAGTAGCCGTGCCTTCTGTAAAAAGCGAGTGCTGGGCGATTGTTTACGGCGACTTCGAGAAATATTGACTTGCATCCTGCCGCAACAAATCGCTCTTCGAGAGCACGCATCAACATGGATCCCAAACCACTCCGACGCGAAGATTCATCTACATCCAGGGTGATGATATGTCCGAATCCGCGCGCTTCTGGATGACCTAGGATGAATCCGCATATCTTCTGGCCGTCCCGGGCGACCAGACAGATAGCGGACTTGTGCCGCAGATAGTAATCCAGTTCTTCCCGCGAGTAAGCAATATCGTGCGGAAAGCAACGCTGATCCAGAGCCCACAATTGCTCAAAATCCGCCGGACGGAAACTTCGCAATTCTGGCATCAGGAATTATTCGGGCTTTCCTCTATTTATGAACGGTAGTTTTTTCAAATCAGCAACAACAACATGACCGTCATTCCGGAGCACATATAGTTCTCCAGTCGGATCGCGTGGAATTGCACGGAGCAAGCCGGATGCAATTAGGTCTCTCCAAGATGATGGATTGTATCCGGTGCGCTGACGGAATTCTGATACGACGGATTCCAGTTGCGGAATCTCCTCGTCGACGACCAAGGACGCAAGGTGCAGCTCAGCATTGTGTTTGAGATTCTTGTCCGTCGACTCGTTATAGATGTTCTGCCACATATAACGTGCAGTCTCAAGGTTGCCCGCATCGGTGAGCATTTTGGCCGCCATGATCTTCATCCACGGATGCGCATTGGGAACCTTGGATCCCTCTTCGAAGGTCTTCGCAGCTCCCAGATAATCATGCTGTCCAAGATACTGAATAAAAGCGAGTGTGAAATAGAGATGCCATTCGTCTGGGTTGTTCTGAATGCCTTTGCGGATGAGAGCGACCGCAGCATTATCATCTCCAGCACCGCTGGGAGGAGGCTGATCGAGAAACGTGGATCCCCATTCATACGCAACTATCAGATTTGGATCAAGGGTAGTCGTGATGTCTAGCAAGGGAGCAAGAGCCTTGTATTCCATCGAGTCGCGCGCATGTTTTCTGCCAAAGTATTGCACCACACGCATCCAGTAAATGTCTGCCAGCAATCCTGAATAACCAAGACTGGCGCGTTTCACGAACTCTGGTGAAGAAATGAACAAAACGTCTTCCATCGGCGAAGAAGGATAGGCAGCTGCAATCCTGCTGACGAGAACAACACTCGCCGTCATGGAAGCCACCAACCCACAAGCGGCGAGAATGGTCCAACGACGATTCACTTCAGATCCCTGCGCGAAAAAATCAAAACAGCGCCGCTTGCAGCGGCGGCTGCGTATACGAAAGTGTAGAGCGTGTTGTAACCGACAAGGCCGGCGGCGATTAGCCGATCATGAGATACGCGCGTAATCACATTCAGTGAAGCAAGGTTGGGCACGACATAGGATGCGGCCCGCGCCAGCCAGCCCTCAGGACCGTGGGCCATGGTGGCAAACGCGCGAAGGTCGACGGCAAACGTACCCGCTACGAACATCGAGAGGGCAAACAGGGCGGACAGCAACGGAGATGAAAACGACGAAAACAACAATGCTAGCCCGATGATCACGATGAATTGCAAAAATAAGAAATAAATCGCGATCAGGATGTTGGCATCCGCACGGGTAAAGCTTCGGGTCATGAGCAGCAATTCCACGTAAAAGCCGGCGGTCATCGCCGCCGTGTTTACGAGCAGAGTTCCTGCCAGGCCACAATATTTTCCAATAATGAACTCTCCGCGTCCAACCTGGCGAGAAAGCACCGGATAAAGTGTGCGTCTCTCAATCTCCTTGGAGACTAGACTAATTCCCACGAAGATCGAGATCACGATTCCGAAAATGGAAATTGCACTCAGGCTCAAGTTGATGAGCAATACTCGTTGAACGCCAATCGAGATCTCCCCCAGCAAAGGCGCACTGGCAACGAGGAGTAGTGCGAAGAATACGAGGTTATAAAGAATTCTGTCGCGGACTGCTTCTTTGAACGTATTGAACGCAATTGCCCAGATGCGGCGGCTCATCGCGGCACCTCTGCAGACTCACCCAGCTTCTGCAAGAAATACTCCTCGAGAGATCCTCCAACTGGGTTTACCGAGATGAGCTGCGCAGACTGGCTTTTGAGTACTGCAAGCGCGGCTTGTAGTTCGTTCTCTTTTACAATTGCTCGTGCCGTCTCTCCCGCGACCTGTGGTTCGTTTCCAAAGATTCGCATAGCGGGGACAGTCGAAGGGCCCTGCCACACTATTTCGAATCTGCTACGGTTCTTCGCCACAAGATCAGCCACAACCCCGACGCCACGAAGTTCTCCCTTATTTAGCACTGCGACTCGATGACAGAGAGCCTCGGCATCCGCCAGTATGTGAGTCGAGAAAAAGACGGTCTTGCCCTCAGCGTTCAGCGAATGGATGAAATCTCGCACTTCGCGTCGGCCAACGGGATCGAGTCCAGACATAGGCTCGTCAAGAAACACAACCTCAGGTTCGTGCAGCACCGCCTGCGCGATTCCGACGCGCTGCAGCATGCCCTTAGAAAACTTCCGCAACTGGGTTCGTCCCTGTTCGGCCAGCCCGACTCGCTCCAGGAGCTTCGGGATTCGCAGTCTGCGATCTGCCAGCGACACGCCAGAGAGAACTCCGTAGTAGTCAAGAAGTTCGACCGGCGTCAGATAGTCATAAAAATAAGGCTGCTCCGGAAGAAATCCAATTCGCGACCGAACAGCAGGATCCCGCCACGGTTGGTTCAGAATGCGCGCCGTACCTGCAGTCGGCGAGATCAACCCCATCAGGAGTTTGAGGGTTGTGGTTTTGCCGGCGCCATTAGGCCCCAGAAATCCAAAAACTTCCCGCTCCGGTATCTCGAGATGCAGACTCTTGAGTCCCACCTTTGGCTTCTTACGCCAAAAGCCAGTTGCATAGACTTTTTCTAATCCAAGGATCTCGACGGCAAGCATGCGATTTATTGGAGTTTCAAATATGGCAGGATCTCTGCTTTGTCAACCGCAGCAGACCTTTTTATTTTGCCAGTGCATCTGGCTTGTGACGATAACCACTAGAGTTCAGCAGCTTTCAAGTCAGCGTTGAGCTGACGATTGGCTCACTCATTTCGTGTCTGCTTTGCGAGCCTTGGGCGAGAAGTCTTCTCAGCCTGATCAAGCTGAGGAAGAGAAACAGAATTGGTGCGGTCGCGATCAGCAATTCTGCAGACACGGCGACTCCCAATTTGTGCAGGAAGACGAACCAACGATCGAAACCGAATCCAACCGATGCGGGTTTCCCGTCTATGTATTCGAAGAGTCGCTTCGTCTGGCTAACCAAAGGATCGTAGCTCATTTTGTAATTGAGATTGCTATCGTAATAGGCACCTGTACTAACTGCCTGATCTTCAAGAAAGCTCGTTGAGTACGTAATGATCTGCACGGCAAAACCGGCCGCCGTGAGTACAAGCAACCACTGTCGATAATGTGACTGCCCCGTTTCGAGAAGAAGCCCAACCGCAAGACAAGTCACAATCAGGAATGGGAGCAAATATCGTGGACCTGGACAGATTCCCCCCTCCCACTGGGTGTATCGCATATAGAACAACAAGTACACGAGCGGCAATCCCGCAGCCACAGTTGCGACCGCTCGATCGCGATGCCAAAGCCTGCGTATTCCGAATAGTGCCAGTACCAAGATCGGCATGAAGACGAAAATCGACTTTCCCGGCGAGGCCAAGAATCCCGCAAGGCCAATGTAGAAGGGCGTGTGGAAGGAATTGAGATGCTTCCCTAAGATCTCTTCCGTTTCCGGATATCCAAAATTGAATGCTCGTCCAAAAACAATCTTGTTGGAGAGCAGATAAAGCAGAGCGGACAATGCAGGAACGGCACAAACAACCAATGCCCGTTTGAACCCGGCCATCCTGTCGCGAATGAGTATCGCGCATGCAAAAACGCCAGTTGCGAAAACCATCGTAGGACGAATCCAAATAGCCAGCGCAAGCAACAGTCCGAGTAATACCGCATTCCTCACACTCATCCGGCCTCCGTCGGAGACGACGACATAAACTCCTGCCATCATGATCAGTGTGGTAAACGGCTCTGAAAAGAAATAGCCCGAATAGGGAAAGACCAGCGTGCCAAATGCAACGCAGAGGGCAGCAAGTAGGGCACTTTTCTCCGACACGCCAAGCCGGCACAAGGTCAAGAAAAAAAGCGCCATCGCTGCAGCCGCCGCAAGCGCACTAGTTAGTACCGCGCCGAACACCTGGATGTAAAAGAAAACTCCCTCCGTGTGGGGAACTCCCGGCAGGCGTGCAAACAGCAGCTTTCCTAGCATCAGCAGCGGTACAGAGAGGAATGCCTGACCGGCGGGATAGGGCGCGCGCGGTTGTCCATTACGATCAAATGCCCCATAAAAATCCCTGAACTGCACTGCCTGAGGGATTGTCGTCGAACCGCGCTCGATGAGACTTTGTGTCTGGAAAAATGCCATGTATTCATCCGGCGTGCGGATCCTGCCGGAAGAAGTCAGCGTGTAGATGCAACTCAGGCAGAGAAACAACCAGCCTGCCACGCATAGCGGCAGGCCGAAGCGTCGATCGTTTTCTACTTCAGCAGGGGATTGGCTCATGGAAACAGATCAGGGGAGGCGCACAGCACCTCCCCTGAGGGTCAGGCTGAAAACATCAATCTACTATTGAAGCGCAACGTCTGCGCTGGTTGCCGACTGGCTCGGATTGAAGCGGATCACGCCGCTCGCATCCGCGAAGAAGTACCGGTTGCCGGTCTGTCCAGGCGCGGCCGGGTTGCCGTTCAGGTTGAAGCCGATGTTGGAACCACCCGCAGCAGCCGCGATTGGCGAATACGAGAACCAGTAGCCGCTCTTCGGAGTGGAAGCGCTATTCGCCCCAGACAAAACCGAGTCAACGTAGCAGGTGTGCGTTGGGTCTGGCGGAGTACAGGTTCCACCGTTCGGACCGAGGTCTGCAAGCGCGGCAGAGAAACCGATCTGGCTGCCACCACTCAGCCAGCCTGCCGAGTTGTAGCTCACTTCAGCGGTAACGATTGTACGCATGGAACCAACAGCCGATGCCTCATTGGCCGCGATCTTGGCGCGCAGCAGATTGGGAATTGCGATAGCCGCGATGATCAGAATGATCGCCACGACAATCAAAAGTTCAATCAGCGAGAAACCTTTCTGCTTCTTCATTTTGCTCCTTTTAGGACGGCCTGCATGGCCTTAGTACGTTCTTCCTAGCGGGCAAACCCCGCTGGTTGACGAAGGTAATAGTCGCAACCCTCGTACCACTTTGGTAGCATGCACCAGAATCGGAAAAGACCCTAATAAAATCAATGGCTTGCATACATCTGCCAATACTTGGGTGACGTCAAATCTGCGTACTATTTGAGCCTATCTGACAGATTCTGTCAGTGTCTCCGGACGGAATTTGTCACAAATCACGCGGCCCCGGCGGCCCGGTTCGCCCGCAAAAGCCGCCGGCCGGGTTCACATTTGCTCACATTCCGCAAACCCCGCGCAAGCCAAGCAAAGGTGTAGGAGATCGCTCCACACGATTCCCATTACTTCCGTTATCTCGCATTTCATCTTCAGCTTGATACCACGCTTGGAACCACCGGACTATGTGAAACCAGCAGTTACTTACGAGTAAAGCGAGTAGACCTTGAGCGCCACGTGTATCCCCACGCTCGATCGTCGGGCAGCGTCTGATCAAAACCGCCTCCAGCAGTGGGCTCAATGGTTCATGCGACCGCAGGTTCTGATCCGGGTTGTGCTGTACGTCACTACTCTGATCTACCTTCGGACGGCCCTCTTCGATTACGTCTACGATGACTCCGTTCTTATAACACTGAATCCATGGATGGAGTCCTGGAAGCAGGTTCCCCAACTTCTTACACACTCTTTTTGGGGGTTCCTGGAAGTACCACGCACAATCGACTTTTATCGCCCTCTCGTATCACTGGTGTTCACCACAATTCTTCACTTGTTAGGACCAGCACCGGGTTGGTTCCATCTGGTAGCGGCGGGACTCCACATTTGGGCGACCTACTTGGTCTATCGGCTCGCATGCGAAACCGTTGGAGACAAGACTGTGGCTGCAATCGCAGCAGGATTGTTCGGTCTTCATCCGACGAGGGTTGAAACCGCAGCCTGGATCTCCGGTATCAGCGATTCTCTATCGGCGGTGCCATTTTTGGCGTCGATGATTTGGTATTTCAAGGCTCGCAAGAGTAAAGAGAGCGAGCTTAAGTATCGACTAATATCAACTGTCCTCCTGCTGCTGGCCTTATTCTCCAAAGAAGCAGCGATTTTCGCGCCAGTTCTGATTGCCATTTACGAATTTAGTTCCACGAACTCCGGCTTTCGCGATCGCTGCGTAGCTAGTTTTCGCGCTACCTGGCCTTTCCTTACGGTAACCATACTCGCCATCTTAGCCAGGAACGCACTGATACGAAATCAGCTTGGGCATGGTCTGAGACAGATACCAATAGAGGCCACTATTTTTACGGCTCCAAAGGCGATCCTCTGGTACTTGGGTAAACAGCTTTGGCCATGTGAGCTAAGTGTGCAGTATCCCGTAATGGTCGTACGCACATTCTCTTTCTGGCAGTTTCTTTTGCCATTCTTTCTAGTGTTATCAACTGCCGGAACAGTTGTCTGGGTTATTCGAAAAAAACCGAACGGAATCTTCTTCGCAAGCTGGTTCGTGCTGATGTTGGCGCCCGTAATCCTGTACTTTCTTTCCCTTCAGGAGCATGACCGATACTCCTACCTCCCGTCCGTGGCTTCCAGTATAGGAGCTGGATATCTACTTGGGCGGCTCCGCCTGTTGGGCATTCGGACTCAGAGCGCCGTCGTACTTCTGATCTTCACGCTATTGGCAGGACTCACTCTCAATTACGAATCTTATTGGGATAACGACACGAAACTCTTTACGCGAGCAGTACAAATTGCTCCGGACAATTCAAACGCGCAGGAATTCCTTGCGGATACTTACATCACTCTCGGTCAACCCGAAAAAGCTGAAGCTCTTGCCCAATCCATGATCAGCAGGAATCACGGTGCTGAAGGCTGGTACATCCTCGGCAATGTTCTCCTTTCCGAGAGCAAGAACCAGGAAGCGCGCGAAGCGTATCAAACCGCCTTATGCCTTTGGGGAGGACGACACCTCATCGCAAGCCTACGGCTGGCAAACGCTGACTTGAATCTCGGCAAAAGCGAAGAGGCAGCTCAAATTTATCGGGAACAGATCAGGCTGTCTCCAAACCGAGCATTCCTTCACGGCAGCCTCGCAACCGCACTAAGGGCGATGGGCAAGCCGCAGGAAGCAGAACGAGAACTGGCAATTCAGAGAAGCCTGGAAGGTAGCTAACTTTGCGCACGATAACTTTTCAGGATCTCAGGAACGACACACGAGCATGACTCGCATTGACAGTACTGTCGAAAGCTCCAGTGGAGCGTCCCAGGTTTCTCTCGTACGGGTTGCGACTGGAATCTTTCTCCTGGTCTTAGCAACCTACGTGCTCTCCAGTCCTGGGCGTATTGACATCATCGACGGACAGGCTCGTTTCGATGTGGCTTATAACTGGCTCCATGCCGGACAACCTCTGCTTACTGATTCATGGATAAAACCTTGGATGTCTGTTCCGGGTCGCCACCAGCTTCCCTATTCCTATTATGGGGCGCCTGCTTCGGTACTCCCGATGCCACTTTTGGCATTGGGTGCACTCTACGACAGAGATATGGGGGTCGGCGCAAGTCAGTTTCTGTTCTCTCTGACGTCTCCGATGCTAGGAGCCGCAATCTCGATGTTGTTGTTTCTCTTCTACATTGAGCTTGGAGTGTCCGTCCGGAGCGCATTCTGTTGGGCATTGATCAGCGCATTCGCTACGATGGTCTGGCCGCTCTCGAATTCGACATTCGACAATGCACAACATGCTTTCTTTGCCCTTTGTAGTTGTTATCTAGGATTTGTTAGCTCCCGCCGCAACTCCCACATGCTGGCGATGGTTGGCGGCTTAGTGGCCTCTGTCCTGATCCTGTATCAAGAGTACTTCCTGATAGTCATTCCAGCTCTTGCTATGTCAACGATCAGATGGACTCCTGCTAACCGTTCGCGAGTAGAAAGTGAGCCAAGCAATCAGTCACGCCTGCGGCGGCCAATTTTGAGCCTCCGGACGTACATCCACGAGTTATTCGACTTCCTGAAGTCCGCGCTGAACGCCCCAGGTGAGGCGCGATCATCATGCGGGCGCTTTGCCCTGTTGTCATTCACGGCCGTTATGGTGGGATTGGCGCTGTCGTTGTGGTTCAACGACCTGCGATTCGGATCACTCCTTCATGATGGAAAACTCCAATTCCGCTCTCAAAGAGGGTTTCCCATGTTCGGAAATCCTGTCGCTGGGTTCGCGACACTGCTTCTCAGCCCAGGGAAAAGCATCTTCCTATACAGCCCCACTCTCGCCATAGCGGTCATGGGGATGCGTCGCCTTTTCCGCCAACAACGCACGTTGGCTCTTGGAGTCTGCTCAGCCAGCCTTGCCTTAGTCCTCTTCCTATCTTGTATTTCGTTCGCAGGCGGCGACTGGTGTTGGGGGCCGCGGTATCTCGTCCTTCTGCTGCCTCTGTGGGCGTTGGCATTTCCTTTTGTTTCCGGCACCATCAAGTTGCGGAAGCTGGTTCCTGTGATCGTCGTTGCCAGCTTTGCCGTGCAACTTATGGCGGTGAGTGTCGAAAATCAGCGCTTCTTCTTCGAACGCGGACTAAAAGATTTCTTCTGGGCAGAGGACCCTTGGTTCTATTTCAAACACAGCGCCCTGTTAGCCCGTGTAGGAGAAACGATCTCACTGAAGGATGGCCCGCCGCCTACAGCAGAGTTCTTCAATTCGATTCCCGCTCCAAACTGGTACACCTACACAATCCTGGGACCCAATCCAAAACTACCGCGGAAGATGTCGCCGATATGGATGACCAGCTTCAAAATCTTCTACCTCCCAAAGCCGTGGCCATTGTGGATGGCGACGGTCGATCCTGAATCACGCCCGATCAATCTGCAGGCCTGGCTCTGCGGATTGCTAGGGATAGTAATAATTGGTCTGACGATTCTCTACCCACTCTATCAAAGTCATGACACAAAGCAACTTCGCCCATATAGCGAAGTAGAACAGAAGGCTACTGCTATATGAACCAATTACTATCTGAACAGATCATTACTTCGGATGATCTATTGTACGACTTTGACGAATCTGAACGACATATATCCGATCTAGAGTTGACGATCTTATTGCCGTGTCTCAATGAAAGCGAAACTCTGGAAATCTGTATACGGAAGGCGCAGAGCTTTCTGAGCTCGAATGGTATTCGAGGAGAGGTAGTCGTCAGCGATAATGGTTCCCATGACGGATCGCAGGAGATCGCACGCAATTGCGGAGCTAGAGTAATTGTTGTCCCAGTAAGAGGTTACGGTGCCGCCCTCATCTATGGCAGCCTTGCGGCGCGAGGAACCTACATTGTCATGGGCGACTCCGATGACAGTTACGACTTCTCCGATCTCCTGCCATTTGTCGTAAAGCTCCGTGCTGGATTTGACCTGGTTATGGGCAACCGTCTACTGGGTGGGATCAAACCCGGAGCGATGCCATGGAAGAATCGCTGGATTGGAACCCCGGCGTTATCGGCAATCGGTCGACTTTTTTTCCGTTGTCCAGTCGGTGATTTTAACTGTGGCTTGCGAGCCTTCTCGGCGAATGCATTCAGGCGAATGGGTCTACGAACCACAGGGATGGAATTTGCCTCCGAGATGATTGTCAAGGCGACGCTTCTGGGCATGAAAATCACCGAAGTGCCGACAACGCTAAGCCCTGATGGACGCACACGTCCGCCGCATCTTCGACCCTGGCGCGACGGGTGGCGACACTTGCGGTTTATGCTTCTTTATAGCCCCCGATGGCTGTTCTTGTATCCGGGACTTCTGTTGATGATTACGGGCCTGTTGGTCGGTGCCTGGCTCGCACCGCATGCGAGAACGGTGGGAGCGATTACGCTGGATATTCATACGCTCTTCTTTTCCGCAATTGGCGCCCTCGTCGGATTCCAAGCCATTCTCTTTGCCATCTTTGGCAAGACTTTTGCCATAACGCAAGGTTTGCTACCTCCCGATCGAAAAATGAAAGAGGTCCATCGGCTCTTTCATCTTGAATCCTGGATAACCATTGGTGCTTTATTGATCTTTTTCGGTTTGTCCGGCGGAATCTATGGCGTCATGTTTTGGGAACGCCACGGCTTCGGTCCTCTCCTCCCTACGCATGTCATGCGGGTGGCAATTCCGTCGGGCTTCTCTCTCGCCTTAGGTTCTCAGATTGTCTTGTCGGCTTTCTTCCTGAGCCTCCTGCGGATGGCCCGCAGATGAGCGTGCTTGATATCGCCCACGGCGGTTTCATATATCCTCGTCGGATTTCCGAACTCAGCGAGGGCATCGCACGACTTCTTCCTACCAACGCGCGTGTGCTCGATATAGGCTGCGGCGACGGTGTGCTTTCGTCGCAGATCTTGAAAAAGAGAGGCGACATCGTAGTACAGGGTATCGACGTGCTAGTCAGGAACGAGACTTTCATCCCGGTTACTGAATTTGATGGCACCGTAATCCCTTATGCGAATGACTCTTTCGACGTGGCAATCCTGGTTGATGTTCTGCATCACACGAATGACCCCACGGTTCTACTTCGGGAAGCAAGACGGGTTTCGCGCAAAAGTATCATCGTCAAAGACCACACCATGAATGGCCCGATGGCCGATCTGAGATTGCGTTTTATGGATTGGGTCGGGAACTCCCGGCATGGAGTTGTTCTTCCCTATAACTATTGGCCACTCGAAACCTGGAAGGCGCAACTGAAGAACTTGAACCTCGAAGTTGAGACCTGGGTCAGCGACCTTCGTCTCTATCCTTGGTGGGCTAACTGGCTCTTCGGCACCTCACTACATTTCATCGCGTCGATCCACTGAATTGCTGTCCCAATTATCGAGCCCAAAAGATCGTTTGAGCTTACGAAGATCGCGTTCGTCGACTAGATCGGCAATCTCTTGAAGACGTGCTCTGGGATGGCGTTCAACATTGCCATAATCCAGCGCCAGCGTCGAGGTGTGTAAATCACGTTGCTCGTGGAGTTCTTGAGGGCGTGATAGATATCTCGGGCGACCATTTCGGGATCTGCAGCCATTGGTACATTGGTGAGGTTTGCTGTCATTGCAGTGGATACAGGACCCGGCTTTATCGTAAGTACTCGGACGCCGTATTGGGACATCCGGCTGCGCATTCCTTGCAGGAAGATACTGAGCCCACCCTTTGCTGCTCCGTATACATAATTGGAGCGCCGTCCGCGATCTCCGGCGACTGAGGTGATCACAGCGATGGTGCCACAGTGCCGCGACTCGAAATGCCTGGCAAACACGGTGAGCAGTGCGACTGCACTGACAAAGTTCGTCTGTATCTCGCGAATAGCCTGCTCCGCATCAATCTGGCACTTTGACTGATCCAACATCGTTCCGTAAGACAGCAACAGCGTGTCAAAGTCAGAGAAGCATTCTTCTGCAAACGAAAAAACCAGATCCGGAGAGCATGTAAGGTCGGTTTCGAACGTAATTACGGTTCCGGCGCCGCGGGCCAACAAGTCACTCCGAACAGCGTCGAGACGCTCCTGTGATCTGGCTACGAGGAGCATCTCGTTTCCCTGGGCTGCCATTTTTCGCAGCAAGGGCTGAATCATGCCCGAGGTAGCTCCGAGGATCACAATTCGCTTCATCAAGTTCATCCAGCTGTAACTCGTCGCCAGAACGACGACGACAATTTTGGATCAATGTAAGGGACAAGGTTCGTCCAGTTCGGGAATCCGGCATTGAACATTGCAGGCGACATGCGCGCATCTTTGGCAGGATACAGCGCTCCGCCTCTGGCCAGCACCAGTTGATCGAGAGAAGCCAACAGCGCAAGCGTGCGATTGCCGCGCATCGGCAGATCCACGGTGAGAGTTAGGCCGGGACGAGGAAAGGAGAGGAGTCCCGGCGATTGGACTTCCCCAAATGCCTTTAACACTGCCAGGAAGCATGCCTCTCCGGAATGGGATACGGCGGCAATGATCCTCTTCACGGCTGCGACATCTCCGGGCGGTAACACGCATTGGTATTGAACGAATCCTCGTCTTCCGTACAGAAGATTCCAGTTCTGGAGCGAATCGAGCGGATAGAAAAACGGGTCGTAGTGAACGAGTGCCGATCCCGGGTTGCGGGCTTTGAGCGCGAAGTAGGTGCAGTTAAAGAGCCCCACGGTTGGCCGACTCAGGACGAATTCCGGAAAGGCAAATGGAACTTTCATCCTGATTGATCGGTGCGAGACAGTTTTCTCCACGTGATTACCGCGGAAAAATATTCCCCGAGTCTGGCTGCCAGACAAGCAATCGACCCAGGCAACCGTGTACTCGTAACTCTTGTCGCTCGCAGCTGAGAGTTCGAGAAATTGATCCAAGTTCTGGAAGGCAAGGGTCTCCACTTCGATGGCATTACCGCCGATGCGCTTAAGTTGTATCTCGGCCGATCCAATTACTCCGGTCAAGCCCAAGCCTCCGATAGTGGCTTGAAGCAGGTCAGTATTCACGGCGGGAGAACACACGACGGCATCAGCATCTGATCGGTACAGCGTGATCTGCTTGACGTGTCATCCAAATGTGCCGGCGCGATGATGGTTCTTTCCGTGGACGTCGTTCGCGATCGCCCCGCCGACGGTCACAAACTTGGTGCCGGGAGTTACAGGAAGAAACCAACCGCGGGAGACGGTCACCTGGAGCAGATCGCCCAAAGTTATGCCGCCTTCAACACAGATTCGTCCAGATTCCCAGTCGTAATCGAGGATGCGGTCGAGAGCGGTGCAATCCAGCAGGTCGCGACCGCGGTTCAGACAGGAATCGCCATAGCTTCGTCCCATCCCGTAGGGTAAGAGCGATGCTGGGTCTGCGCAGCGCAGAGCGTCCTGCAATTGGTCACGCCAGTAAATCTTTGTTACCCCGTCATGCGCTGCTTTTGGATACCTGCCCCAGGATTGATATTCCGTTTTGGTACTCCCGCGCCGACCCAGGACTACATCCCTATCCGGAACTGTGGCCACGGAGGTCATCGCGCGTGGAACCCGCCAATCATCAGCACGGCAATAGCAAGCGCGGCAAGCACCCAGCTGGTGCGGTCGCGAACGGCGAAGAGCACTGGGTCATGATCAAGCTCGCCGCGCCCGGCCAGGAGCCAAACGCGGGTGAGCCAATAAAGCACTAGGGGGCAGAGCCATAGCAGTTCGGTTGAGCTGCCATACAAAGAGATCACTTCCGGACTTCTGGCATACAAACAGAGAATCACTACTGCGGCAAAGCTGCTGGCAGTTCCAAACATGGCGAGCAACTCGCGATCCTTCACAACATATCCGCGACCCGAGTTTCCATCCTCCACGAGCTTACTCGCGCACTGCAGCTCAGAGTAACGCTTCGCCATAGCCAGGCTCAGGAAGAAGAACAACGAAAATGCCGTCAGCCAGTCGGAGACTGGAATGCCCGAAATAAGACCGCCCGCCCATATACGAATCGTGTAGAAGCTTGAGAGAACAAAGACATCCAGCAATGGCACTCGCTTTAGCATCCAAGAGTAGGTGACGGTCAGGACCGCATACCCGAGCAATATTGCGGCGAAGCGTAAATCCAGAAATGCAGAGACGATGAGCGAACAGCCAACCAGTCCAGCTGACTCAAAGGCTCCAACCCACAGTGGGAATTCCCCGGCGGCGAATGGCCGCTTACTCTTCGTAGGGTGCTGCCGGTCAGAATGCAAATCGAGCAAATCATTCAGGATGTAGAGCCCTGAAGCACATCCTCCGAGCAACGCAAATCCAATGAGACTGTCCCGCCATGCAGGCCAGGTAAATCGGTGTGCAAGCAACACCGGTAACAGGACCAACAGATTCTTGGTCCAATGCAGAAGGCGTATTGAACGCAACCACGTAATGAATGAGGGTTGGGGGACTTCGAAGAGTCGGGCAACCTGCGCTCGGCGCGAAACTCTCCTGGCCATTCGTGAACTGCCGACCACGTATGCCAATCTCGCCACGCTCCAAACAGGCAAGTCCGCATAGGAATCCCCGATATAGTCGAAAGTACCCTTGCCAAGCATGCCTGCCAGGAATCCTGCCTTTGCGCTGCCCTTTAAGTTCACCGCTCCGTCACTTCCGTAAACGCCGTCG
>Ga0126371_10000624_pt1 | contig 29451 bp, 30 predicted proteins | sample PanSoiMetaPlot_4_FD_110145 | JGI IMG/M metagenome (GOLD analysis project Ga0126371, IMG submission 110145) | Tropical forest soil microbial communities from Panama - MetaG Plot_4 | ecosystem: Environmental > Terrestrial > Soil > Tropical forest > Bulk soil | place: Panama | collected 2016-02-17 | reverse complement strand
GCTGTTCGCCGGCGACGGCAGGAACACGATCAGCGGCGGGGCAGGCGGCGACATTCTCGTGGGCGGCCACGGGCCGACGATCTTCGGCTATGCGGCGCCGGCCGATTCCCGCCCCGGCTTCACCGGCAGCCTCGCGAATTTCGACACGCTCGTCGACTTCGACCCGGACGTCGACAAGGTCGACTTCTCGGCGATCTCCGGCGTGACCAGCGTGGCGCAGCGTCCGCTTGCGGGCGCGACGTCGACCATCGACCCGCACAGCGTCGCCTGGTCGTTCGATCGAACCGGCAACCAGACCATCCTCTATGTCAATGCGAGCGGGCAGGCCGAGCATGCCGGCGCGACCGACATGGAAATCCACCTCGTCGGCCAGGTGAGCTTCAAGGCGAGCGACTTCATCCTGGCAGGCGCTCAGGCCGCGGGCGGCAGCAACGCCGGGCCCGGCAATTCAGGCCGTTCCGGCGGCATTGGCGGCCCCGGCAACGGGGAAAACCCGGGCAGTTCCGGCGATTCCGGCAACGCGTCCAGCATCTACGGCTCGATCAGCGGCGGCGCGGCCAGCGGCCTGTTCCTCGCCGACGACCTCGCGGCGAGCTTCGCCGCCGCGAGCAACATCTCGCAGACCGCGAACCCGCTGCTGGCGCCGAGCCATTGAGGACGTAAGGTCCACTTCCTTCGGCGGATCGCACTTCCGCGGAGCAGCCGCGTAGGGTGGGCAAAGGCGGCCGCGACCTCAGCGCAGGGCACAAGCTCTGATCCGCCGTGCCCACGCGAGTCCGCTCCGCGTGGGCACGGCGGCGCAGGCGTCGCGACCCTTCGGGCCGCCTTTGCCCACCCTACGGTGCTCACTCCGCCGCGATTGCCTGCTCAATCGGCGAAGAGAATCGCCGCAACCTGATGCGCCCGGATGCGCGGGCTGGGAATTCCCCCACGATGCAACTGTGCGACCGGCGTGAGCGGGCCGCAATTGGTCAGAACGAGGATCGTGCGCCGGGTGTCGAGCAACCGGATGATGTAGTTGAAGTAGGCGACGCAGCCACCCCCGTGCGCCACGTGGCGCAGGTCGGCGCCAAGCGCGCGCAGCTGTTCGCGCTCGCCGGCGCTCACGATGGGAAAGACATTGGTGTACCAGCCGAAGCCATAGTCGACCGGCGTGCCGTCGCTGGTCGTGCCGGACGTGAAGGCCTGCTCGAGTGCGGCTTTCGGGACGAGGCGTTCGGTATTCAAGGCTTGATCCCAAAGGAACAGATCGTCGAGCGTGGAGAAAAGGCCGCCGTCGCCGACGGTCAGCATCGGGTAATCCCAGCGTTCGAACCGATCGTTTTCCCGCAGATAGCCGTGCGCCAGCTTGTGGCGCGGGGCACGCGACTGATCGTAGGCGACGGTGTGCTTCATGCCGAGCGGATCGAAAATCCTGGCTTTCAGGAATTCGGCGGACGATTGACCGGAAACGGCCGCAACGATCAGCGCGAGCAGCACATAGCCCATGCCGCTGTAGGCGAACCGTGTGCCGGCAGGGAATTCCGGCGCTGTCAGGTTCATGGCCCGGTCGAGCACGGCCTCGTTGGTCATGCCATTCATGTCGCGGACGACGAATTCATCGCCCTTGGAGAAGGCGAGATAATGCGACAGACCCGACGTGTGATGCAGCAGATGGCGCACGGAGATTTCGGCGCTCCATGCGGGGAGCTGCGGGAAGAAGTCCGAGAGGCGGTCGTCGTAACTCAGCCTGCCGTCCTGCGCCAGCATCATGACGGCGAGTGCCGTGAACGGCTTGGCGATCGATGCCAGATAGAACGAAGTATCCCCGGTGATCGGGCGCTGCGTCTCCAGATCGGCCAGGCCGTAGCCCTTGCGGTAGACGATCTCGTCGTGATCGACGACGAGAAGCGCAGCGCCCGGATGCTGCGGCCTCTCCGTGTCGGCAAAGACCGCATCCACGCGCGCGGCAACGGCCGGATTCAGGTCCATGGCCGGGATCATACACGACGTTCGACGCCGAGAACCGGCCGATGTCGGATGTCCGCCTCGCGGCGATCGGCGCACCGCGTCCCGCCTCACTCCGCCGCGAAGGCCGGCTCCATGCGGCGCAGGCCGCGCGTGCAGGCGAGGCCGGCATGCGCCTCGACGAAGTCGAGGAGCTCGGGGCGCACGCTCTCGATCGGGTCGAGGCGGCGCGCGATCGCGGCCGCGATGTCGGCGGTGACGTCGTCGGCGGTGTGCTCGGCGCAATTGAAGGCGATCACCTTCTCGACGCAGGCGACCTCGCCGCTGATGATGTCGCGGATGGTGGTCTCGCGGCAGGCGCCGTCGGCGAGGCGGCGCTCCGCGAACCAGGCGAGGCCGCGGTCGACGCACAGGATGGCGTAGTGGGTGACGTCGGCGTTCCAGCGGAACGGGCGGGGGCGGGGAGACGGCATGGGGCGATCCTCGGGGGGCTCTGACACCTTCCCGCGATACTCCAAAAGAATTGGACAGGCTTACAATAAAATTGGATCGCTCAGGTCTTTTCACCGGAAATTTCGATTTCGCCGGGAATCCCGGGTAGGGCCGGCGGCGCGAAGCGGTCGAGCAGCTCGCGCGATTCCTTGAGCGCGCTCGCCGCCCGCTCGATGACCGCCGCGGTCGTCGCCATGCGGCGCCAGATCGACCAGATCTGCTGCCGGTCGGCGCGCGTCTGTTCCTCGGCGGCGATCAGCCAGCCGCCAATCTCGTGCTCTTCGCGGGGCGTCATGGCAACTGTTGCGACCTCGGTCCCTGTTCGCAGGGGACAGACTGAGACATCGGGCGGCGCTGTCAAGAACGTTGTGCGCTCGCGCGCGCGGAACTCGCGGCGGCTCAGTGCGGCCCGTGCTGCGGCTTCGCGACCGGCTTGGGCTTCGCGGCCGGCTTCGGTTTCGGCCGCCGGTGCTGGTCCGGCTTGGCGGGCGGCGCCTCGGCCAGCACGTCGTCGTGGCGAGGCCGCTCGGCCTTCTCGGCGAGGCGCGCCCACGCCTGCGCCATTCGCAACAGCACCAGCTTGCGGGCGCCGGTCGCGTCGCGGGCCATCTCGAGACAGTGCACCGCACGCTGGCGATACTGTCGGGCGTCGTCACGGGCTGGCATGCCGTACTCAACTCGCTACTCGTCGGCAGATCAAACCACAGTTTGCGCTTGTGGTTCCGGGCCGCGAAGGCGGTCTTCAACCAAATCGTGAGACGGAAGGCGCAAAGGCCGGATCACGGTAGTGCTCCCCCGCGTCAAGAACATTGTGTTCTTGTTGCGTTCTGGTTGCTCGCCTAGCGTCAGGGCATCGAACCAGAAGAGCTGCGGGCCGCGACGGCTCGCGCCGAAAGGGTGCGGCATGAGCCAGCAGAGCGGGGCCACGGGGGCGGTTCACATCAGGCACGAGCGCAGCGAGTGGCATCGGCGGCTCGCGCTCGGGCTCTCGGCGCAGCTCCCCGACAATGCCGAGGATGCGCGCGCGGTGGTCGACTGCGTCGCCGAGCTGGTCGAGACCTTCCTGTATCCGCGGCCGGCGCAAGGTGCCGACCGTGCCCGCGAGGGCGCCGGCGACGCTCAGGAGCGGGTCCTGCGCCTTGCCGGCGGGGCGAGCGGGATCTCGAGCTGCCGCACGCGCTGAAGCGGCATGCCGTCCATGCGGCCGAACCACAGGTAATCGGTCGTCACCCCGGGGAATTTCTGCACGATCCGGAACGCGATCTCGCGGCTGAGCGCGCCCGAGCTCTCGATGTTGTTCCAGCGGGTCGGCGAGGCGCCGATCGCGGCCGCGAAGGCGGCGCTGGTCGGATACTCGAGCGCGCGCCACAGATGGCGCATGCGCGCCGCCACCTCGGCGGGCGCGCTGCCCGGCAGGATGTCGGGGCGCGGCCGGGCCGGTGGCTTCGGCGATGGCCTGGCTGGCGTCTTCGGCGGCGGCCTGGTCGGTGGCTTGAGTGGCATGGGAATCGGGCTCCCGATGCCGCGATGTTAACAACCGGATTTGGTTGTTGTACATCCAAGTTAATTGGAGAACCCTCGGGCATGCGGTTGGCGTCCATCCTGGCGCGCCGCGATCCACACGAGGGCATCGACCATGCTGATCCAGGTGAGTGAGCCGACGAGCGCCGCCGAGCTGCGCGCGCTCTATCGCACGACGCGCAGGCATTTTGCTGCCGCATCGCGGCCGGCCCGGGGTCCTTTGCCGGCCGCAGCGCCGCCGACGCGTATTCCGCGAACTCCGGCGCCCCAGCCGCCGGCGCGCTTCTCCGGCCGTGCGACCTTGCGCATCGTGGCACGCCATTTTGGCCTCACGCCGGCGGCGCTCGCTGGCGCCACGCGGCTGCATCGCTGCGTCGTCGCTCGCTGGATCGTCATGCACATCTGCGTGCGGGCTGGTGGCTACACCGCGGCGCGCGCGGGGCAGTTGGTCGGCCGCGATCACACCACCACGCTTTATGGCCTGCGCGAGTTCGCCGCCATGTTGGCGAACGACGCGGCGCTCGCGGACGAGGTCACGCGTCTCACGCGGCAGTGCGTGCCGGACGCCCCACGGACAACGGTCGGCGAGGGCGGCGCTTGACGACATGCGTCAGGCGATTGGTGCTTACCGCCATGCTCGGCCTCGCCGCCGCCAATGCGGCTGCGCTGCTCTGGCACGCCCCGCACTGCCGCGCATTCGCGCCGCATCAGCACTACGCCCTTCCAGACGCAGCGACGTGCCAGCGCGGCGCGCGGCGCGCGGGCGCCGATGGGACCCACGAATGACTGAAACCAGCACGAGGAATATCACATGCAACTCGCTCCGACACAGCACCGCTTCGGCCGCCCGCGCAAGGCGGGCTGCCGTCGCGACCTAAGCGGCCGCAGCCGCGGGGAAACCGCGGCGGACATCACCGCAGTCGCGCGTGCGCAGCGCGTGAAGGCGGGCGCGGATCCCGACGACGCGCTCAACGCGCTGCATGGCTCGACGATCGGCATTCTGCATCGGCGCTGGCAGATGTGCGACAGCGATCCGGGCGGCATCTCGGAGGCGCAATACCAGGCCGCGCAGACCTACATCGCGATCGTGCTGCGCTACAGTGAGATCATGGGCATCCCGCTGCCGCGCGCGGCGGCGCACGCCGGCGGCGCGACGCGGCCCGACCCGGACGAGCAGGTGGTGCTAACGGTGCGCCGCCGATTCTCCGATTTCCGCAGCGCGCTGCTCGACGCCGGCCGCGAGATCGGCGTCGGCTCGCGGGTGAATGCCGCTGTCTACCGCCTCTGCATGGAGGATCCGCCGATCGACGGTGTCAGCATCGAGGAGATCGAGAACCTGCGCTATGGGCTGAATGCGATTGCGAGAGTGCTGAGGTGAGCGCGGCGCAATAGGCTTTATCGGGGACGGGACTTACGTGGGGTGGCTTTTCGACTTTCGCGTTTTTGTGGGTGCCATCCCATCGCACATGAAAAAGGCCCGACACTGCCGGGCCTTCCGCCGACAACGCAGAATAACGCCTTCGTTCCATATGCCGCCGGGCGCTTTGCGTTTCGGCCCCGCGCCAGGCTGAAAGCGCATCAGCACATGACAAGATAGAAAATATTGGACATTCATCCAATAGCTGCGGCACAGTATCCCGTCCGTCCAGCACTCCGCAGCGGATCAGGGAGACACCCATGAATCGCACCCTGCTCATGGTTGCGGGTGCTGCACTCGCGCTCGCGACCTCTCTCTCCGAACCGGCATCTGCGCTTTCCTGCCAGGGCCTCTTCTCGAAGTGCGTGGCCGGCTGCACCGCCGAAGTTCGCAAGCAAGGGGCGCCAGCTGGCTGCACATGCAAGGAGCGTTACAACGCCTGCTTGGCCACCGGCACCTGGAAAAGCTGGCGCGGCGGCATCGCGTACACGGGCGTGAGTACGACGCGCACCGGCACGCACGGGCGATAATCCGGCGAACCGCGGCCCAATAGAAGGAAGCATTGTCGACCACGGGCGGCGCGATTCCGCCGGCCTTCGCTCGAGCGCCGCGACGGACGACGAGCTGCGCGCGCTGCTCGTGCCGTGCCCGAGCGAGCGGACCAATATCTGGCCGGTGGGCAACGTACGGAACAATACGCCCGATCCGGTCGACCTGGTGGCGTGAAGCGCAAGGCGGCGGGTCAGCATTGACAGGGGCAGCTTCATCGCGGCTGAATCTGCTCCGACGTCTGTCACCGATCGCGCGGAAGATGCGAGGATCGCCATTAATGAAGAGGTTGCGCGAACCGTGAAGCTGCCTTGGCGAAGGACTGAGAAAACGCCGCCGTCGGAGCGGCATGTGTTTATCAGTTACACGACCCGCGAGGAAGAAGTCCGGCAAGTAAGTCCTTTCATTCAACAAATTATCGACGACCTTCAGAAATACACCGACGTGCGGTCGAAATTCTGGTGGGATCACGATCGGATCGGAATCGGCCGGATTGCTGACGATGGTCACCTCCGTTGCGTATTGCGTAAAGCGCTAAAAGACGCGTGGGCAGTGATTGCTTTCATCTCGCCGGGATATGCCGGGTCGGATTGGTGTCGTGACGAATGGACGCAAGCGACTGAGAATGGGACATGGATATGTCCTGTTTTCTGGAAGGACACCGACCCGCCAAGCGTCATGCGTCATCCTCTGTTCTACGGTCGCAAGGTCATATTCGCAAATGAGCCCCCTCGATGGTGGCTCCACGCTCCTCCGTTGCCGTCTGGATATCGGACGATAGTAGACCAGATTCGGACCTGCCTCGAGCACGCGAGGCGTGAAGCGGACTCGCGCGGCTGAAGGGCTGTCGCAAGCGCTATCCGAAAACGCAGAAGGCCCGGCAACGGCCGGGCCTTCCACCGACAACTGACGAAACTGCCACCGTCAGTCGTCGTGCTCTTTCTTGATCACCGTCGTCTTGTGCTCCTCATGCGGGAGCGGGAGGACGTTGAGGTGATCCTCCTTCTTGATGGTGGTCTTCGACTCGCCATCGCGCTTGATGACGGTGGTGTCTTCCGCCTTGGCGACGGTCGCCAGCGGCGCCGCCATCACGGCGGTCGCGGCGAAAGCAAGCAAGATCTTACGCATTGGGTTCCTTTCCAATGAGTGCCGCTTTGTCAACGCGCCGCCGCGCCGCCGGTTCCTGACGCGGTTCGCGCGGCCCGGCAGGCTTCACGGCGCAAAGCGTTTTTCTTCTCCGTGAAGAGTGCGAATAACCCGGTTCGCGCTTGCGCTTTTCCCCCAATTGGCCGAAGGCATAAATTCTAGTCTGCCTTTCCCGCGCCCGGAGCCTCGTACCCGAGCGCTTTGCGTTTCGGCGTCCATCGCGCCAGCCAACGAGCCGCCCATGAGCATGCACGCCGTTCGCATCGCCTTCATGGATGCGGCGGCCGGGACCGCCGGTGCACGTCCTGGCCGGAGGTCGCCAATATGGATGCCACAAATTGAGGTTGAGCCTGCGAGCGAAAAAGGCGACATTGATGTGGATAGTTATTGATGCCGATACTTTATGGGATTGCACGGGATGGCGAAGAAGACGAGGCCTGCCGCTCCGAAGCTCGTTCTGGGCTGGAAGGTCACGAAGGGGATGGACCCGGAATACTGGCTGGAGCCTGGGGCCAAGCCGGGCGGACATCTGAAAAATCACCTGGAGACGGTGGCGGCGCAGGACATCACGCAGCACACGATGATCGTCGCGCAGTCCGGGTCGGGGAAGTCGTTCTTCCTCGGTCGCCTGATCGAGGAAATCGTGTTGCGGACGAGGTGCCAGGTCCTGGTCCTCGATCCCAATTCCGACTTTCGCAAGATCTATGCGCCGACGGAGCCGGATTACTGGAAGAAGAAAGCCAAATACGACACGACCAAGCGAAGGGGATTTTTGCCGGACGAAGCGTCGCGGGCGCAATTCTGGCAGCGGTGGAAGCCCAAATCGAAGAAAGTCTATACGGCGAAGGGCGGCAGCTCGGCGCACGTCGAAAGGCTCGTGGTCAACTGGCACGCCCTGTCGATCGATTGGCTGTTTCGCGAGTCGGATCCGGCGCGGCGCACCGAGCTGTGGCACTTCCATCGCTTCATGCATCTCGTCACGTTGCTGCTCGAGCCGGCGCAGATCAACGCGGGGCGGGGGCAGCGCAAAGGGAAGACGATCAAGCCGAGGAGGAAGGAGAAGGCGCTCCTCGACCTCATCAAGAAGCTTTCCCTCGGTCTGGCAAAAGGGAAAGGCGATCCGCGCGACGACATGGCAAGGATGGTGGAGATAATCACCAATCATCCGGCGTTCAGGCGCAAGAAGAACGCGCCCACCCGGCCGGTCGAATCGGCGGAGGGGCATGACCTAGAATCGCGGCGCGACAATACCATCGATCGCGCCGCCAGCCACATGAGCTACGTCTCGCCGGACACCGTGCGCTATTATTTCAGCGTTCTGCACGAAAGAAGACAATCCGACCTCTTCACGTTTCACGCCAATCGGTCGTCCGCCCCGGATCACGAGCAAATTCGCGTGGTCGACCTGCCGTCCATCGACGACGACGAGCATCGCGCCATCATCGTGAGCTACTTTCTCGAACGCGAATGGAACGAGGCGCGGGAGCGATGGCGCGTCGCGCTCAGCCGCGGGCGCGACCTGGACGAGCGCGTTCCGGTCTTCATCGTTGTGGACGAGGCGCACAACTTCGTCTTCGCCGAGGCGCGCAACCCGACGCAGGTGCGCCTGCAGGAGCAATTCAGGCGGATTGCGGCGGAAGGGCGCAAATTCGGCCTCTTCCTCATCCTGGTGACGCAACGCCCCGACAAGATCGATCGCTGGGTGGTCTCCGAGATGGAGAACCGGGCGCTGATGAAGATCGGATCGGACTTCGTCCTGCGAAAGACCGGCAAGCTGCTCGGGTTGAACAGCCATACCCAGGAAACCTCGGCACGCTGCCTTGAGTTCGATTCGGGCCGCGTGATGCTGATCGGGCCGTGGGCCGGAAAGGAGGATCGATTCCTCTACGGCGCCTTACGGCGCACCGAGGAGGGTGGTCGGAACCTGCGCGAGGAGAGTTGGATGGTCGTCAAGCGCTGACAGTCGCGCGTCAGCGCCAGTCCGCCCGCATGTCCCGGTACAGCTGATCGAGATCATTGGCGATCGACTTGAGCTCGGCGGCACGGCTGTAGGTGTCGTTGGTGGCCTTGATGACCCTGTCGATGTTGCCGTAGCGGATGACAGGCGGATCCTTGACGTCCTGCGCTCGCTGGTTGATCTCACGAAGCCGCTTTCGCTCCTCGTCGAGGTCCATGCTCACGTCGCGCTCGACCTTGTCGATGAAGCGCGCGGTGAATTTGACGCGGGCGGTGACATAGAAGCGGACGCTGTGAAAGTCGCCGGTGGCGATATGGCGCCGGCCGCGCTCGACGTCGAGCAGGCCGCGCTTGAGCAGCCGCTTGGTCGCGCGACTGACGGGGATTTCGTTCGCCGTGGTGGTCGCATTCGCGAAATGATCGAAAGCATTTCGCAGCTCATCCGTCGCAGGCCCGGCTTGGTGCTTGGTCAGGCGGAAATACAGTTTAAAGCTGCGTTTAAAGGATCGGCGATAGTCCTTCGCGTATGCGAGCGCAATTCTATCGAGGATTTGCGTCTTGCCGTCAGAAACCCGAGCCATGCGTCTCACACCGGAGGGTGCGCAAGAAAGAGTGCGCCCTGAAGTTGCGCATCGTTCTAATACGAAATTGCGGGAGGAGGGTAGGAAAAATTGCCGCCGGCAGCCCGCCCCGAGCTGCGGCGTTACTTCTTGCGTCGCGCCGTGGTCGCCTTCTTGCGTCGAGCCGCCGTGCGTCGCGCGCGCACGTCGTCGTCGGACGGCTCGAATGCATCGGCGGTTGCGACCGACGGGATCCGGTTGCCGAGCTGATAGAGCTGCTGCTCCGCCTCGCGGTCGGAGAGCGCGTACAGGCCGGCCCGGTCGAGCGATGCCGTCACCCTGTTGCGCCGTGCCTGCACCTTGAGATGCTGATCGATCGCTACTTCGTATGTCGATGTCTTTGATCCGGCCACGGCTAATGCTCCCCTCGCGATGTTCCTTCGATTCCCAAAAAAAGGCCAGTCCTAAGGCACGATATCCCATGTGGAAACATGGGACTTCTCCGACGAGACTGGCGGGATGCTCGCGCACGCCAACCGCACATGAACTCGACTCCTCGGATCCCAAAAAAGGCCGGTCTTCGGCGACTCGTCCGTGACCTTGGCTCCGTTTCCTCCGAGGACCGCGACGGCGGTTCCGCGCTTATCGTGGGTTGTAGGCTTCTATAGTACTCCAAGAGGCCGCGCAACTGCTCGGCCGCCGGCAAGACCGCGCCGGCTGCGGCGACGCATGTGGGCAGAAGCTACGTCGCAAGGGTCCGCGCCCCGAACGATTACGACGAATTGCTGTGATGATCGAACAACCTAAGGCTGACGGCAAGCACAATATGCGGGTTTGAACGTTAATGCTCAATGAACAAAATTATCGATTTTTGTTCATACGGATCAACGTCTTGCGACAAGAATCCGAACTCCGGAATGTGGCGGGGCGGACTCCGATTTTTCGGGCCCGCGGGTAGCGTGGCGCGGGGCGCGCCACGCTGGCGACAGCCTGGCAGCGCGACACGCGCGGCTCGATCCCCCTGATTGTGGACAAGTATTGCGCGAGTGGGCGCGGCTTTTCTGATCTGGGCGGCCGCAAGGGTCAGCGGGCGCGCAGTGGGTCAGCGCCCATCAGCGGCTCGGCAGAATCGCCTGCCTGGCGCAGGCGGCGTTCACGCCGGGCGACGCGACGAAGGAGCCACGGGAGTGCTTTTCCCGAATAGTGGGGAAAACGCCATTCTCGCTTGCGCTTTCCCCCCAATTCGCCGATGTCTGAAATCCTAGTCTGCCCTTCTCGCGCCCGGAGCCTCGTGCTGCGGGCGCTTTGCGTTTCGGCGCCAACGAACGAGCCGCCCATGAGCATGCACGCGGTCCGCATCGCCTTCACCGACGCGGCAGCCGGCGAGCTGCGGCTCGACCACGCCGGCCTGAGCTATCAGGGCAACTGGCAAGTTCTGTCGTTCACCGGCTGGCACGGGGACGGCACGCCGTTCGCGATGGTGACGGCGGCGTTCGCAGGCAATCCGGTGACCCGCGCCAGCGAGGTCGCGCGCGACATCGTCGCGGCGCACGCCGGTCCAATCCAAACACATAGGAGCAAGATGATGTCGCAGAAGGGAAGCGGGCTCGCCCGCCTGATGGGCGGCCTCAAGAACCTCGACGCCGGCGCCGACGCGCTGGCGACGCGGCTCGAGGCCGCGATGGCCAATTTGCAGGGCGAGATGGCGACGACGACGCAGATCGTCGGCAATGTCGAGGCCTCCGTCGCGGATCTGCGCTCCGTGAACGCGCTCTATTCCAACGGCGGCCCGCCGCTCCCTACTTCGGCCGGCTCGCAAGGGTCATCGAGCGGGCAGGGTTGAGGGGGTGGGAGATGCAGCGCCGTGAAGCAGGCGCGGCCCCCGGCGCATGGTGCCGACCCTGGGACGCGGCTTGGTGCTGACCGGACTCGATCAGCTCTGGGTCGCCGACATCTCCTAGCTTCGGCTCGCCGGTGAGTTCGCCTATCTGGCGGTCCTGATCGATGCTTTCAGCCGACGGCTGATCGGCTGGGCGTTTGGGTGCATCTGCAAGCGCCGACCTCGCAAGCTGTGGCGGATCGCAACCAGTCTCTGGTTTCGTGTCTCGCCACAGGGGGCAGTCCGGACGCCGCCGCTTGTATTTCGCCTGTATTTTACAAGCGAACCACCCGAAATCCACGCCGCACCGTCGGCCCTCCGGCCGCGACGGCGCGCACCTATGGCAAGAGAGGATCTCTGCGATACAGCAAGCGTAGCTCGGGTTGGGCGGAGCGAAACCCGGAGGATTGCGACGTTCGCAGAGCCGGCGGCGGGGAGGGCGGCATTCGGGCGGCGGATTGTTTATCCGACCGCGGGGTTCGCGGGATGGGGCGTCTCGATGCGCACAACGGATGGCAGGAGTGGCACCGCAATCTCGACAAGGAAGTTGCTGCGCATATTCGGGCCAGCCCGTCTATGACGCGGTCGGAATTTGAGGACTATCTTCACGAGAGATATAAGAAACAGGACCTGCGGTGGCGGTTTCCGGGCGGATTCCGAAGGAGGCGCTGATGCATTTCTTCGTGCTCGAACATCCGACGGATCCCGTCGATGATGTAGGAGAAGCTGCTCGATTCGAGCATTTCTGCTTTTGACCCACAGCGGACAAATGGACTCAAGACGACTTGGCTCGAACCAGCAAAACATTGGCTCGCCGCGACAAACAGGATCGCGATCGCCTTCCCATATGCAAGGACGAGAGGTTCGACACCATCTCCTGCGTCCGCGCCATTGGGCCAGCGCGGGTTTCAGAAGCTCCCGGCCCGGCCAGGAGGTAGCGATGTCTGTTGTCGTCACTCATCCCACACCGGCCACCCATGGGCGCGGTACCCATCTCGCACTTGCGGTGCTCATTTGGGCGGCATGTGCGGTGACCTTCCTCGGCGCCTTCTATGGGCTGAGCCGGTGGCTCGGCTTCTAACTGCCCGTCGAATGGAGAGGCCGCTGGCGCGAGCTCGCGCGCCAGCGTCGAAGAAGACATTCCGATCGCGCACAATGCGGGTCGCGGGCAGTCAGGGAATCGATATGGTGACCCCGGCCACGCCGACGCTCAACTCGAGGCCGACTGCCGGGCCTTCCAGTTGCAAGTAGACGGCGCTGTAGGAATTTTGCAGTCGCGCCACCTTGCCGCCGCCGACGACGGCCACGCTTACGGAGGTGACCGTATAGTTTCCGACGACGTCGGCTGGAGACCTCAAGTTGTAGGCGTGGCCTCTCAGACGAGTCACACCAATCCCGACCGTGCCGGCGGTAATCCCGCCGATGCTCAGCGGGTAGTCCTGCCCCTGGAAATGCAAGGTGCCCTTGGCCTTCGTGACGCCGAAAACAACACCGGCCTTGGCGGCTCGAATGCTGATCGTCCCGGAAGCGGCGTGGGCCAACGGAGATAAGGCCAGGAACGCAACGGCTACGGCGAACGATTTCAGGCCGATCTTCATCGAACGATGCATTGCGGCCACCAATTTCATCTTCCAGATGTCGTCGTTGTCCCGCCGGTCACCATGTGCGAGCGCGGCGGACTGCTCGCGCAAGAGCGTCCTTGCAGGCATCGCTCAGGCTCTCGACAGCGGACCTCAGGCAGGACCCGAACCGTCCCCCCGTATGCTCCATGCCCGCACACCGTTGCCGAAGATGGGCGCTGCACTCGCGGCGAAATCCCCGGACCTCGACGAATTTGGCAAGCGTCACCAGGCAGGGAAACGAGACATCCCGGATGTGCTCTCTCATGCAGACGCGGAGGCGGTCGTTTCCAGGTCGAACTCCCGGGCACAGCTCCCTGAGGTCGGCGACGCAATGGCCTATCGCCAGCCTTCCTTGCGCCGTCGCGGTCGCCGACCACAGCATCAAGGCGACGCCGATCGTCGCAATGGCTTTCATTATGGAAATTGCTCCGCCGGTAATAAGATATAGCGAAAAGCTTATCTGCGTGGCGACGCTCGAGATTGAGCTAGATCAAATTTCGGGCGAACCCAGACCCGGCTGCGCAAGACAGATCCACCGCGCCGGTCGCACGGCAGGCTTGCCGATCATGAGTCGCCGCTGCCGCGCGCTTCAACTGGCCGCACCGGCGGCGGACGGCGCCCGTGCAATGCCAGATGTCGCCCTGCCGCGCCGTTCACACATCTTTGGTTGATCTCTGCTCCCGGCTGGGGATACAACTTCCTCGGGCAAATTCGCGCTGTTCTTGGGGTCCGGGATGTCTTCCAGGACATCGCCGCCGCGCATCGGGGGGACAAGTTGCGACAAACAGCGAAGATCGTGGTCGTGTGCGGCTTGCTGGCGGCGGCGTCGCTCACAGATCGAATCGCGGCCAAGGAAACGATGGTGGGGCCGGTTGGGGTCGAATTGGTTCTGCCGACGGGCTTCTGCGAACTGGATCCGAGCCGATTTTCCGATGCGCAATTGATTGCGCAGTACACGCCTCAGCTGGCGCGGGGCGGCAACAAGATTTTGGGCATCAGCGCCGCGGTTGTCGTCGGCGTCGACGATGACGATCCGAACGGCTGCTACACGGCAGTCCTGCAGAAGTTGCGGACGCAACGCGGAACCGAGAAGCTGCAGTTGATGATCGATACGATCGTCGCCATCAAGGGCAAGATATTGTTCTCCAGCCTGTTCATTCCTTACGTGGACATGGAAGGCGTCGCCAAGTCGCTGGCGGAAAACCGCGGGTTCGTGGCGACCTGGCGGGCGGCGAATGGGATGTGACGCGCTCACCTTCGCGGAGCCGGTGGCGCCGCCGCCCGCGCGGGTGCCGGGGTTCGACCGGCGGATCGAGTCTCCGCCGACGCGGTGGATGCAGGGGCAGCATGCGAGGCGCGGGCCGTGGGCATGTCGGCCTTCGGTGGCCGGGTGTATGATGGCCGGGGCCGCGGGCACGGAGCGCCGGCAAGCGAGGGCCTTCACGCAAGTCGAAATGCGAGCGCATTCCCGAACGCTTGGCGACTGGCCGGGAGGTGGCTTATGGAAAGTCAGCCCCTGTTTCGACGCAACAGCGGTGCTGTTTCCTGGCTGGCCTTCGCGGCTCCGGGATTTGGCATCGCGGCCATCGGGTACATCGTTTTTCTGGCGGCGAATCCGGTGCTCGTCAGCAATACCGCGATTCTTTTTGTCCTCAATGCGGGCTTGTCGATCGGCGCTTACGCGGCGGTGTTTTTAAGCCCCTTGGTCATCATCGGGATCGTCCAACGTGACCTGGGCCACAAATTCATGCTCAGGTTGGCCGCCACGGCATATTCGATCCTGGTGCTGTGGCTTGTCGCGGCGGCTTTGGGTCGATTTGTCACGATACCTGTTTATTACGTAGGGTCGGACGGAGCCATCATCAGGAGGCTGTCAGGTCCTGTGGCCATCAGCTTGTCGAATGGCGCAAGCGTCCAGCTCCTGGCGGAAGAGAACCGGCTGTTCGAAGAGCGACATGTTCGACGGGGCTTCGTGAATCGGGACATTCGAAGCATCATCATCAACGACACTGCAAAAAATCTCAGGTTCGAGAAAGTCATTTACGGCAGTGCACCCGATTACGTGCCGCGTCCCGTTCCGGACAACAAGGACATCGGCCCTTACAGCGCGGTGGATCTTGCCGAAGACGTCGATTATTTCGGGCCGGACGATCATCCGGCACCCTCCGTGCGGGCCGACAAGCGGTCTTATTACACTTCGCGGCGCTGGCTGACGTGGTGATTGCGTCCCGGCCTGGCTCGGCGCCGACCGCCGCGCCGTGGCGTGGCACCGCGGCTCTCACCGCTCTATCCAATCTCTATCCGGTTCGTGAAATCCGCTCGGCGTCCCGGAAGGGGTAGAGGCCCGTCCGCCGTCGAACGCCGACGCGCGTGCCATGTCGGCCATTGGCACGAAGCGGACGCTCGTCGCCGGCGTCGACCACGACAGCCGACGTCAGGCCGCCCCGGCGATCTTTGCGAGACTTTTTTTAAGAGCGGTTCGTTGACCTAGATCAAAAACACGCCTTTCCCACCGCTTCTAGATGGCCGATCACCGGGAGAGGCGGCCGCCGCGAAGCGACGTCGCGCGCGCGGAGGCGCGAACGACGCGCCGCGATCACGCCCGACCGGATTGCAACAGGAGAGCCGAATGAGACCTTCGCTCGCGCTGTCGCTTCGCCTGTTCGCGCTCGTTGCATCGGCAACATGCGGCCTCGCGCCGGCGATGGCCGGGGAGATGGCCACGGGGAGGATCCAGATCGAATACGTGCCGCCCCAGAACCCCAAGCATCAGGCGATCTACGCGCTGCTGAAGGAGCGCAGGGTACTGGAGAAGGTGCAGGAGACCTTTGGCGCGTTCGAGCTTCCGCGCGACGTGACGGTGCGGACGACCGGATGCGACGGTGTCTCGAACTGCTGGTTCCAGGAGATCGACGGCCGGCCGACCGTGACGCTCTGCTACGAGTACCTGCAGGAAGTCTGGGATACGCTGCCGAAGCAAGTTAGCGCGGAAGGGATCACGCCGACCGATGCGCTGGCGGGCCAGTTCTTCTTCGCGGTCGCCCACGAATTCGGACATCTCTCGTTCAGCGTCTACCACGTCCCGCTGTTCGGTCACGAGGAAAACGCCGCCGACAATTTCGCGGCCTTCATCATGCTGCAGTTCCACGAGGAGGCGCTTCGGCTCATCGGCGGCGCAGCCTGGTCGTATCAGGCGTTCATCAAGTACGACAAGGATCATCCCTCGGCGAAGATCCCGCTCGCGGCCTTCTCCAGCAATCATGGCCAGCCGGAGGAACGCTACTACAGCCTGCTTTGCATCGCCTACGGCTCCGACGAGAAGCGCTACGCGCTCCTGGTGGACAAGGGATACCTCACGAAGACGCGCGCGAGAGACTGCAAGTACGAGTTCGACGGGCTGCATTACGGCTTCCACGACCAGATCGTGCCGCATATCGACAAGAAGCTGGTCAGCAAGGCGATGGAGACCGATTGGCTCACCCTGGCGCCGCCTCAGTCGAAACAAGGGCTGCGGTAGCGGGGCGGCGGGCAGGGTCGAACGCCTCGCCGCCGTGCTTCCTCGAGCACGGGCGCGCCGGGATAAAACGGCCGCGCCACGGCCGAGAACGATCGTCCCATCAAGGCGCAAGCCGCCTCAGCTCGGCCCGCGCACCGAGGTATTCGTCGTTGGTGGGATCGGCGCACGAAAACTCGGGGCTGGCAAACACCCGTGAGGCTATCTGCGTCTCGCCGCGCATGAGGTGCCACTCGCCGATGAAGAAGCGCGCGTCGCAGAGCTGAACGGGCCTCATGTTGTCCAGCATGAGGATCGAGTCCGGGCGCCCCCGACCGAGAAAAAGCTCGACGGCGGGGTAGGGCCATTTCTCCTTCTTCAGATTGGATGCATTGGCTTCCAGCGCGGCAACGGCATCCGGACGCCCGGCATGCAGTTGCGCCAGATGAAGCCAGAGAGCGACGTAGGCGGCTGTCGGGTATTCGTGCAGGACGGATGCGAGGTCCTCTGCGGCCGGGCCGTAGCGCCCCGCCATGAAATAGGCGTTGCCGCGGGCACCAAGGGCAGGGTTCTTGTCCGGGTCGAGCCGCAACGACGCGGTGAAGTCCGCGATGGCCCGGTCGTAATCCTCCTTGCAGAGATATGACCTGCCCCGCCACTGCAAGGTCTCCGAAACCGCCGTCTGGCGCGCGAGTGCCGCCGTCTCGTCGGAGATCGCGCGATCGCAATCGTGCAAAGCATAATGAGCCAGTGCGCGGTATTTGAAAGCCCAGCCGTCGGCAGGATCGAGCCGGATGGCTTCGTTCAGATCGGCAATCGAGCGGGCCCAGTCGCGGTTGTCCTGGCGGGCGCGGGCGCGGTAGTAGAAGGCGCCGGCGAGAGCCCGGCTCGATCCCCGGCCCTGCCGGATCACGGCCGTGCAGGCGGCGATCGCCAGATCGGCCGATACAGCCTTGTCCTTGTTGACGCATCGCGTCCAATCGAGAGACGGCTGCGCGCTTGCGGGGGGCGCCGGGAAAATCCCGAGAGCGGCGCACGCCGAAAGGACAATGACGGCACGCAAGGCGACGCCGCGCGCGCTCGCGAACATGGCCGTCCTCCTCGGTGCCGAGTTTAACACGGCCAGGTAGCGCGCAGTAGGACCACCGGGCTTGCGCGCGCTCGCCCGACGAACGGGGCGCGGTCGCGCTCACCTTCGCGGAGCCGGTGGCGCTCCCGCGAAACGAGCGCCTGACTGTGGCACATTTGACACGCAATGCATGGAATATGGAACTTTCAACTTCGGAGAGCAAATTTTACCGTCGCCCGGCCATAGGCTGCCATCGCCATACCGCTCATCGCATGTCGCAGGGGGATCGGACATGAAAGCCCAGCCGCTGTACAAGAAGCTTTATTTCCAGGTCATCGTTGCGATGGTGCTGGGGGTCATTCTTGGCGTGGTCAAGCCGGAAGTTGCCGCGCTGATGAAGCCGCTCGGGGACGCGTTCATCAAGTTGATAAAGATGGTCATCGCGCCAATCATCTTCATGACCGTGGCGGTCGGCATTGCGAAGATGGGAAGCCTGAAGCAGGTCGGTCGCGTCGGCGTGCGGACGCTCGTCTATTTCGAGGTCGTGTCGACATTGGCGCTGATCGTCGGGCTCGTTGCCGTCAACCTGATGCAGCCAGGTCGCGGCATCAACGCCGATCTGGCCAAGCTCGACGGCAGGGGCGTTGCGGGTCTTGTCACAAGCGCCAAGGCGTCCAGCTTCGCTGAATTCCTGCTGAACATGATCCCGACGAGCGTCGTCGATGCGTTCGCAAAAGGGGACCTTCTGCCGGTCCTCCTGTTCTCGGTGATGTTCGGCTTTGCGCTCTGCAATATGGGCGAGGCAGGCAAGCGCATCACCGGTTTTCTCGATGACGTGTCGCACACATTCTTCAGACTGGTCGGCTTCATCATGCGAGCCGCGCCGCTTGGCGCATTCGGCGCGATGGCGTTCACGATCGGAAAATACGGCCTGGGCACGCTGTTGCAGCTCAGCCAGCTCATCGTCACCGTATACTTGACCTGCATCGTGTTTGCGGTCGTCGTCCTTGGAGCGATAGCCCGGATTGCCGGGTTCAGCATATTCAAATTCATCCGGTACCTCCGCGACGAGCTGCTCATCGTGTTTGGCGCCACTTCGGCGGAAGCGATGATCCCACGGACAATGAGCAAGCTGGAGGATATGGGCATCCAGAAAGACATCGTGGGCTTGGTGATACCGATCGGGTTCTCGTTCAATATGGACGGAACCGCGATCTACATGACGATGGGCGTCATGTTCATCGCGCAGGCTTTCAATATCGAACTCAGCCTCGCTCAGCAGCTCGGCATCCTTGGTTTGATGCTGTTCACGTCCAAGGGCGCCGCGGGGGTCACCGGCGGCGGCTTTCTGGCACTCGCGGCCACGATGCCGGCGATCGACATACTGCCCCTTGGCGGTCTCGCATTGTTGATCGGGATCGATCGCTTCATGGCGGAGATTCGGGCGGTCACGAACCTGTTCGGCAACGCCGTGGCCACCGTCGTGATTGCCAGCTGGGAAAAAGCCATCGATTGGGAGCGCGCAAATCGCGCCCTGGACGCGGCGCCTGATGAAACGGAAGGCAAGCCGGTGATCGTGTCGGCCTGAGCCCCTCGTCCCACATCAGCGCGCCGATCTTGCGCTCGGCGGCATTGCGTGGTCCCGCAGCGGTTCTGGCGCAAGATCGAGTATCCACCGACGGGGTGGATGCAGGGGGCGCCCGCCCTCGGCGCGTCGGCGGACGCGGACCCGTTGTGGGCGAGCCGGCGCAATTTCAGGACATTTCAGAAGGACTAAGGACGCAGGGGCGTCCGGCGCGGGTAGACTGTACGCGTGAAAAAGTGACCGAAGGCCGGATTCGGCAGAGCGACCGGCGGCCCTCGGCGGGAGGGAAGCATGCAGCGGCGGGAGTTCATATCGCTCGTCGGCGGGGCGGCGGTATCGCCGTTCTGGGCGATGGCGGCGCGCTCCGAGAACGCGAAGACGTGGCGCATCGGCGTGCTGGATACGACGTCGGCGAAGCTCAATGCCGCCAACATCGATGCGTTTCGCGACGCGTTGCGGGCGCTCGGCTATGTCGAGGGGCAGAACCTGGCGATCGAGTACCGCAGCGCCGACGGCCGCCCCGACCGGTTTGCGGATCTCGCGGCCGAGCTGGTCCGGCTCGAGGTCGATCTCATCGTGACGCGCGGCACCCCGGCGGCGCGCGCCGCCCGGAAGGCCACCGGCACGATCCCGATCGTCATGGCGGCGATCGGCGAACCGGTGGCGACCGGAATGGTGGCGAGCCTCGCCCACCCTGGCGGCAACGTCACCGGGCTGAGCGCCTTCGTCACCGAGCTGACGGGCAAGCGCGTCGAGATCCTGCGCGAGCTCGTTCCGAAGGTCTCGCGCATCGCGTTGCTCGACAACATGACCAACGGCAGCGTCCCGGCGCAATGGGAGGCGACCAAGAAGGCCGCGGCCGCGCTCGGCATCCAGACGCTCCTGTGCGACGTGCGAAAGCTCGAGGAGATCGAGCCGGCGGTGAACGCGGCGCTCGCGCAGCAGATCGACGCCCTCTCGGTGGGCAACGATGCCGTCGTCATCGCCAACCGGGGCCAAGTCATCGCGCTCGCCGCGCAGCGCCGGCTGCCCGCGATCTACGCCACCCGGGAATTCGTCGACGCGGGCGGCCTGATCTCCTACGCGACAAACTATCCCGATCTTTATCGCCGCGCCGCGAGCTATGTCGACCGGATATTCAAGGGCGCCAGGCCGGCCGAGCTGCCGGTCGAGCAACCGGCGAAGTTCGAGCTGGTGATCAATCTGAAGGCCGCGAGGGCGATCGCCCTCGACGTGCCGACGGCGCTGCTCGCGCGCGCCGACGAAGTGATCGAGTGACGGCGGCTTCCTGCCGCTGCCCGCACAGGTGAGCTTCCGGCACCTGGCGGATATCCGGCGGGGGAGGGGCGGAAGATAGCTGCGCGGTCGGAGCATTTCTGCTTCCGACCCGCAGCGGACATTGATCTGCCCGCTTCCGGCGCCCTATATCGCGACCGGCAAACGGTCACAGAGCGAACCATGCATTCCCAGTCAATGGACGCCTTTCGCCACTCGCACGTGTTCCTGGGCGAAGCCCACGAGCGCAATGAACGAAAGACCTGGGCGGTCATCGCGGTGTGCACCGCGATGATGGTGGCGGAGATCGTGGGCGGCCTCTGGTTCGGCTCGATCGCGCTCATTGCGGACGGCCTGCATATGTCGACGCATGCCGGCGCGCTGCTCATAGCCGCATTGGCCTACGCGTACTCGCGCCGTTATGCGCATGATGAGCGTCTGGCCTTCGGCACCGGCAAGCTCGGCGACCTGGCGGCGTTCACGAGCGCAATCGTCCTGGCGATCATCGCGATGTTCATCGGCTACGAGAGCCTGCAGCGCCTGTTCAACCCGGTATCGATTGCGTTCGATCAGGCCATCCCGATTGCGGTGGCCGGATTGGCGATCAACCTCTTGAGCGCCTATCTGCTGCGCGACGAGCACGGCCATCCGCACGGCCATGCGCATGACAACGGCCACGAAGACCACGAGGATGAGGATCATGCGCCCGACCATGGACCGCGACATGTGCACGTCGATCACAATCTGCGGGCCGCGTTCGTGCATGTCGTGGCCGACGCCGCCGTGTCCGTCCTGGTCATCGCGGGCCTCGCGGCCGGTCGCCAGTTCGGCTGGCTGTGGATGGACCCGGTGATGGGAGGGGTCGCGACCGTGGTCATCCTGAGCTGGTCATGGACGCTCATCCGATCCGCCGGCGCCGTGCTGCTGGACGTCTGCCCGGACCATGCGCTGTCGCGAAAGATCGCGGCACGCCTCGAACAGGACAGCGACAAGGTATCCGATCTTCATTTGTGGCGTCTGGGGCCGGGCCATCTCGCCGCCGTCGTCTCGCTGGTCACGCATCACCCGCGCGGCCCGGATTACTACAAGGCGAAGTTGTCGGATCTGGCGAGGCTCTCGCACGTCACAATCGAAGTCGTGCCGTGCCCGGGCGCTCCCCACTAGATTTGCCGGCGCTCGGCACTTGGCGGACATTGGCCGATGTGGGGCTGCATGTCGGCTTTGGGGGGCGAAGCCGACACGTTGCGCGCCCGGCCACGACAGCAGCCCGCGGCTCGAGCGCGAAGCCAAGGGGCCACATGCGCGCCGCAAGTCGGCCGCGGCCGGCTTGCGCATCAATGGCGGCCCTTCGCAACGCTCGCCCGATGATGTTAGGCTCGCTTGATGGGACCAGCAGTCGCGTGACCGTGAGCCGGAAGCGAGGTTGCATGCTCACGGAGCCAGGCCCTCATGCGGCACACCCATGGGCGAGGGTGGTGACGTGGACCGCAATGCTCCGTTCGTGATCGCAAGCCTGCCGGCGAGCGCCTGGCAGCGCACGGTTGCATTCGGTTCTCTCGTCACCCTGGTCGCTTTCATCGCACTGACAATCCCGTTCGCGAACATCGAATTGGGGCAGGTCGAGGCCTTCGTTCCGGTCATGCAGACCGTGATGTGCCTCGCCGACCTCCTGACCGCGACCCTGCTGTTTGCCGAATACTCCGTCTACCCGCGGCGTGCCATGCTGGTGCTCGCCAGCGGCTATATCTTCAGCGGACTGTTCGCGTTCCTGCAGACGCTTGCCTTTCCGGGAGCCTATACGGACGTGCCCCTGATCGGCGACACGCTCAACAGCGCGGGCTGGCTGTTCGTGTTCTGGCATGCCGCCTTCCTGCTGGCCGTCATCGTCTATGCCATGCTGAAGGACGTGCGCGAAGCGGCGGGTGGGCCCGGCCCGCCGGCGCGCGTCACGATCGGCGCCACCGTCGTATGCGTGCTGGCCGCAACGGCCGGATTGACATTGGTCGCGACGGAAGGCGTCGGATACCTGCCGCGCCTCTTCCTGAGCGTGACCAACATGACATCCTATGCGAACGACGCAAAAGCCGTTCTCGCGCTCCTGAACACCGTGGCACTCGTCTGGTTGTTCGCCCGCCGTCGCACCGTTCTCGATTATTGGCTGATCGTGGTCTTGGTGGCATGGCTGCCCAACCTCGTGGTGTCGCTGTTGTTCCCGGTGGATCGCTTCACCGTCGGCTGGTACGCCTCCCGGATCTTTGCGCTGTGCGCCGGCTCGTCATTGCTGTTTGCGCTGCTGGTCGAAACGGTCGTGATGTACTCGCGCGTCGCCAACGCCTTCGAGCATCAAAAGATGCTGGTCGGCGAACTCGACCATCGGGTCAAGAACGTCCTGGCGCGCGTGGCCGCGGTGGTCGAGTTCACGCACCAGGGGACCGGCACGCTCGACGACTTCGTCCAGGCGATCGAAGGCCGCGTGCGGGCCATGGCGGACGCCCACGGGCTGCTGAGCCGGACCGGCTGGCAGGGCGCCCGCCTCGGCGAGATCGTCGGCAAGCAACTCGCGCCCTACGTGACCGCGGCGAACGTGGCGATCGACGGGACGGACCTCGTGCTCGACGCTGCCGCAACCCAGGCGATCGCAATGGTGCTGCACGAGTTGGCGACCAATTCGGCGAAATACGGCGCGCTGTCGAGCCCGAACGGGCGGGTGTCAGTCCGTTGGGAACGACGATCGAATGGAGCCGCCGTCCCGACGCTGCGGATCGAATGGCGCGAGCTCGACGGACCGCCGCCATCCGCCTCGATCAAATCCGGCTACGGCACGAGCCTCATTCGCGAGCTCATCCCGCATGAGCTCGGCGGCAAGGTCGATCTCGTGTTCGCTTCCGACGGCGCGTCCTGCAATATCGAGTTTCCGCTTAACCTGTCGTGATGCGCGCCTCGATCGTCATGTCCGAAATCGGCATCTGGTGGACATCAGGGGATGTCCGCGCGAGGTCCGCTGTCGGGGGTGAAGCGATCCACCCCGCTCCAATTCATGAATACACGGCCTAACAGCGGCGCCAGTGCGAGGAAGCGTCAAGAAGGAAACCCGCATTTTCAGTGACGTCGAAAAAATTTGGCGGCAATGCCTGCTGGTCAAAAAAGTAATAGCCGCTCATGCCACAGCTCACGCTGACGTGCAGATCGCAATCCATTCTATAGATTTTGGTGTTGTTGGCATCCTCCAGGAAAACGTGGAACTGCAGGAAGGTCCCGTCCTGGTGCCAGTCCACACTGTCGATGAAAGTCCAAAATGCGATATAGTACTGAAGACCGCCGCCTTGAGGCACCTCGGTTATCGCGATCGTGGGATTGTTGAGTATCGCAAACTCGAAGTCTGTCTGGCCTATCGTACCCCTGATCCCGATCGTCGGCAGTGCAAAGGTCTTTACCCGCGTCGCAAGCGGAGAGGCCAGTCCGGGCATCGGCTCGCCACCGATGCGAGCTTTGGCGTGTTGCAGGCCGATGGCGCTCGAAACGCCAAATCCGTATTCAGCCATGGCATCCACCTCCGGAAAATTGCGAAGTGAACGGTTTACTGTATCAGATGCACTCCAGCTTGAAACAGCCCGATGCGAGCCTTGTGTCGACCGTCGCGTTCGAGACGGGGGACACCGGGCCTATCCGTCAGCAGAGCAGCCGTTCGCGCTGCAATGCATGAGTCAGGTCATGGCACTTGGCGGACGGCGACGGTTCTGCCGCCGGATGTCCGCTTGAGGAGGGAGAGCGGACGCTACCGGACGTCCGCTTCCGACCCGCGGCGGAGGTCGGTATCGGTATACATCCCGCAAAGGATTTCGTAGCGTTGGTGCCCGGCGGCTTCATCGGGGAAATGGCAATGCGGTTCTTGCGGCAACTGAACGTCATCGTTGCGTGCCTGATCGTGGCGGGGGGCGCCGTATCGCCGGCGCCCGCGACGGCGCAAACGCGGCAGCAGACCGCGGCCAACGAGGCGCCGCCGCAGCCCTGGAGCATGGCGGCGCTGGTGTTTGCGCATCTCGAAGCGACCAGGGATTACAAGGATCTGAGCGCGCTCTACAAGAAGTGGGTTGCGGCGGATGCGAATTGGGCCCGGAGCGGGGAGGGCCGGGCCGTGGACGCGCAGCTGGAGAACTGGCGCCGCGATGCTGCCGCTCCCGTGATCGTCGAGGCCAAGGGAGTCCGTGTTCTCCGCTACTCGGTCGGCGGAAGGATCGTCACGGACGAAGGCATCCGCGCGGCGGATCTCGAGAAGAGCCCAGCCTACCGGGAGACGATGGCCGACGGGATCGCGCGCAAGATCATTACCAGCCCCCGCGATCCGAGAGCGATGGTCGCGCTTGCGATGTTTCGCAACGGATCCGCGCCTCCTGCCACGGCAACTGAATTTGTTACGGCTGCTCCCGCGACAGGCGAGTTCTACTTCATCGACCAGACCGGCGACGGGCAGGTCGTGCTCATCGATCCGGGCACCATCAGCACCGCAAATGGACGCAGGACCGCGCATGTCGCATTCGTCGACGCCATGACGTTATGGAACGACGTGGAATTCGAGTTCGATTGCGCCGACAGGCGATTCAAGAAGCTGTCCGTGGTGAGCCATCCCATGATGGTCCGGTCGGAGGGCGGCGAGTGGCAGAACGCGAGGAATTCGATCGAGCTCAAGATGACGGATGCCGTCTGCCGATGGCCGGAGAAAGTGACGAAAAGCATCGTCAGCGCTCCCGATTTTCAGACCCTCATCAGGCGGGCATCGGGCATCGTCGAGCGGCAGCAGAGAGAGAAGAAGCGGTAAGGAAGGTGCGGGCGCGCGTCGGGCATCGGGCATCCTGTCTGTCATGAAGAAAGCCGTCATCATCATCGGTTGTCTCTGCGTCGTGCTCGGCGGAGCCGTCCTGGCTTACCTAGGCGTGTTCGGCTTCGACACTCCGTCGTCGGGCGGCTTAACCACGGAGGACTTCGACAAGCTGGTTGCACGCGTCGCCGACGCGGCGAGGTCGGGCCATGTCGCCGCCAGGGTCGCAGGCGCGGAGTGCCAGGCCAGCATTCCCCTGCACATCGCCGACCTCGTTCGGGATTATCTGGACGGCAAGCCGGCGATACCGTGCTACAGCGACCTGGAGCCTGCCGCGCCGCTGGCGAGGCCCGTGGCGGTCGTGGACCTCGATCGCAAGCGGCCCGACGCGATTGGCCGGTCGCTGCCGGCGGGCTTGCTGGCGCCGAACCTGAACGCCGCCGCCACGATCGTCCTCATTCATTGCAGCAAGGCGGAGGCGGGCCGCTACGGATACATTATCCCTCACACGGCCTATCGGCAGAACTGCGGCCTGGTGTTCGTCAGCCAGAACGGCGCGTCCCCGATGCAGATACTCGGCATCAGATCGTTCTACGCATTGCCGCCTGCGAAAATCGACGCGCGATTCACGTTCGGCGATGTCGTCGCCGACAGGCCGGACTCCCAGATGCAGGATTACATCGCCCATCGGTCCTTGGATGCCGTGAAGGTGCGCGACCGCTGACGAACGATGGGCCCGGTTCCGGGCTCCTGGCACGAAGCAGACCTCTGCGAATGCCGGCTCGTCGTGATCGTCACTGGGCATCACGCCTCACCCGAAATCGGAATGCTTTTTGACCGGGCGCCGTCGGCATCCCGATACATCGTTAGGTTTACCGACTGGGTTTAAGAGTAACATCAAACCAGATTTCTAAGAAGAAGCTGTATTATTATGTGTAGCGTTGCTAATCCGTCACAAGCGCGACGAATTGCGAGCTCGGTAGAACGCAACCACAGCGTTATCGCGAGTCGTGCAATGGTCAGATCGCTTTCTTCACGGGGGCGAGATGGCGAGTCCATACCTTTCGATCACGGAAAGCCCCCTACAACTCCTGGGGCTTTGCATGAAGCGAGAACGTCGGGAAAGGCAGCAAGCGAATCGCCGGAGCGGTGAAAGGAGCGCACTGGGTTTCTACCCTCCACTATCCTCTGCTGGCAGTCGATCTCTGCTGGAGATCATCGTGAACGCCGCGAGGGTCGTTGGCTTTGTCACACTGCTGACGACGTCAATGGCGGCCAATGCCGCCGACATGCCTCTGAAAGCGCCACCCCCAACGCCTCCGCCGTTCAGCTGGACTGGGTTCTATATCGGCATCAACGGCGGATTGGCGGCAGGCAGCTGGAAGGGATTAGTTACCGAGTTCGGGCTGCCAAAAGTCGATTTTCCGGGCGAGCGTACCGTCAATGCAAATGGCGCTTTTGGCGGCGTCCAGATCGGATTTAATTGGGAAGGCGGCATCCTCGACCCCCACGTCGTTCTGGGCCTCGAGGCCGATATCGAAGGGGTGGACTTCACGGGTTCCAACACTTTCGTCTCAGGTCCCCCGTTTTTCGGATCGTTTGTTAAAGACGAAGACTTCAAGATGAAATATTTCGGCACGGTTCGCACCCGGCTCGGTTATGATCTGGGAGGGTTTCTGCCTTACGCGACGGGCGGTTTTGCCTATGGTCGAACCCATTTGCAGGAGACCGCTTTCATCCCCGGCCTAGCAGCAATCACCACCGGTCCCAGCGGTATCGCGTCCGCTGATGAAAACCGCGTGGGCTGGACGGCCGGTCTCGGGTTCGAATATGCACCCGCTTTTGCTCCTCAGTGGAGCGTCAAGGCCGAGTGGCTCTATGTCGACCTTGGTACCACGAACCCGATCTTCGTCGGCACGATTTCCCCCGCTCTTGGTGGAGGCGTCTTCAACACTGATGGTTTCCAGGGACACTTGACGTTCAACACCATCAAGGTCGGTGTGAACTACAGATGGTGGTGATCTCGGCGGGCCTCTGACGTCAGGGCTCTGCTGGAACGGCGGAATAACCGAAGCCCTGCCAACGTCTGCACATGGCACATAGCGGACGCCACTGGATGTCTGCTTAATGTCCGCTCCCAGGGGTGAAGCGGACGCGTTGCGCACGCGCCGAGCATTTCGGCTTTTGACCCGGAGCGCCACCCCGTGATGAACCGATAGTGCGTGACCGGGCGATTCACGAGCTTCCACGCCCAAGCCTGGGCCTTAATGAATGCCGATCCTTCGACTTGATAGGCGAAGCGGTCGGAGACAAGACTTTCGGACGGGCCGCCATCCGACCCACCTCGGACATGCGGCACGCGCGCCGGCTCGAGCGGCAATCCCACCGACGGCTCTCCTTTGTGGCGACCCGACCAGGTCGCGTTGCGGGACGCGATGCGGCGGAAGCCCACTTTTGCGCGAGCCTGTCGACAGCTTCCCGCAATCGGATGGTTCTGGCGCGGCTCGGCGTGACTTCTTTGCCACAAGGCGCCAAAAACCGCGTGATTTCTGTACTTTTCTGTCCGGTTCGCGCGGGCGCCCCTGGACCCCGGCAAGGAACTAAAGTTCCCTGCGTCGGCTGCGATCTAAGAGCCACGTTCAATAAGAGAGAGCAGCCTGGGGGCGAACATGAAGAGGATTCTTGCAACCGGCGGGTTCGCACTCGCCGTGGCGTTCAGTGGTCCGGCCTTGGCGGCGGACATGCCGGTCAAGGCGCCGGTCGCGCCGGTGCTGCCGGCCTATAGCTGGACCGGGTTCTACGTCGGCGCGAATGTCGGCGGCAGCTGGGGACGGATGGACAGCGACTACACCAATGGCGGCATTGCCATCGGCTCGGCGTCGCAGTCGGTGAACGGGGTCATCGGCGGCCTGCAAGCCGGTTACAATTGGCAGGCCGGATCCTGGCTGTTCGGATTGGAGGCGGACATCCAGGCGTCGGGACAGAAGGGGCAGACGCCGTTCGTCGACGTGCCCATCATCGTGACGGTTTCGGATCTCAACACCGTCCGGATGCCGTGGTTCGGAACGCTGCGGGGCCGGATCGGCGTCACCCCGATGGATCGCTGGCTTGTCTACGTGACGGGCGGGCTGGCCTTCGCCGACATCCAGGAAACGCACGCCTACACGGTCACGTGCAACATCTGCCTGAACCCGACCGCCGGTGGCCTGAGCACCTCTGCGACCAGGACCGGATGGACGATCGGCGCAGGCGCCGAGGTCGCAATCTGGGACCGTTGGAGCGCGAAGGTCGAGTATCTGCACATGGATTTCGGCAGCTTCAGCGATACCGCGTCGATCACCGTGCCGGCCATCGGTGGTGTCGTCGTTGTCGGCTCGACCAACCGGCTGACCGACAACGTCGCGCGAATCGGCTTGAACTATCGCTTCCACTAGGCCGCGACGCGGCAATAGTGCCGTTCATGGATCACGCGGCGGAACGGTTGCGTGCTCTGCCGGTGATTCATGCGTAGCATGATGTCTGCAGGCGGCACGAAGCCGATGCCGGCAGGTGTTCGCTGTCGCGTCCGTTTCCGGGGGTGACGCGGACGCGCCGTGCTGTCGACGAGCATTTCCGCTTCCGACCCGAATCGGACCCAACGAGTCTTGTTCGACGGGATGATGAAGAGTTGCTGATTGGAGATTTAGCCCGACCCTATTCGGCCCAACTCGAGCGACCCTGAACCGCCCACCGCCCATCCTGCAAAGTAACAATGTAGAGCGACTTGTAGCTCCCGATTGGGCTTCCATCGGCATGAAAACGCGTGAACTGCACCCGGAAGTGGACCTTGTCCGCACCGGCGTCGACGACCTCGACGTAATCCCAGGCGGTTCGCGCCCACCCATCGGCCTCGCCGCTTCGTTCCCAAACCTTCATTGCAAGATCATCGGGCGTTGTCATGATCGTTACCTTGCCGCCATGAAAGCGGATGTGCGGAAAATGAAGCCAACGCGTTCGCATTGCTTCCCGATCCTGCGCATTGAACGCGGCCATGAAGCCGTCCATCGATTGCCGGGCACCAGCCACGGCGGCGGCGATTTCTTGGTCGGAGTTCATCGGACCCTCGGATCGGCTATGCGGCGCGG